>Ga0325403_1001873_pt1 | contig 18095 bp, 17 predicted proteins | sample PopdelMetagenome_19_FD_205665 | JGI IMG/M metagenome (GOLD analysis project Ga0325403, IMG submission 205665) | Populus deltoides microbial communities from Bellville, Georgia, United States - Xylem-PdKOR-R4 | ecosystem: Host-associated > Plants > Phyllosphere > Stem > Wood/Secondary xylem...
GGCCGGCAGCAGGAGGTGCCCGCGCCCGTCGGGCACCGCCCTCCGGACTCGGGCCGAGGTGGCGGGGGCCAGGCGCACGCGGGTCCGGCCGAGCTCGACCTCAGACCCCTGGGCCAGGAGGCGCCACGTCGGGCCCAGCGCCTCCCCGTCCAGGCGCGACCCGGTGGCGGACCCCGCGTCGCGCACGCGGACACCGGACGGGGTCGCGTCGAGCTCGAGGTGGGTGGGGGAGGTGGACGGGTCGTCGAGGGCGACCACCGACCCCGCGCCGCGGCCCAGGACCGAGCGGCCGAGGGGGAGCCGCACGACCGCCCCGGAGCAGGGGCCGCCGACCACGTGCAGCGCTCCCGGCGCCCCGCGCGCCGGGCGCGCCGGGCAGGCGGGGGCGGCGTCGAGCACCAGCACCGCACCCGCCACGAGCGGCGGCGCTCCGAGCAGCACCCTGCCCGGTACGCGCCGACCCCCGGCGCTGACCTCCGGGGGCGCGGAGCCGGCGCCTCGGCCGCAGGCCCCGGCGAGGCCCTCCAGCACCGCCGCCAGGGCCGTGCCCGGGGGCGCGCTGACGACGACGTCGACGCCGGGGCCCCCTCGGGCGTGGTCCACCACGGTCATCGGCACGCGCACCGGCCCACCGTGCCCCGCACAGGACCCCGCCCGCCGGGACCGGTCCGCGGCCTGTGGACAACCGGATGACGAGGTGTCGCAGCGCCGTCGCGGACCTCGTGCGCGCCCGGAACGTCCCGTTCGGCCCCATCGGTGGGGATGTGTCGTGATCACTGCGAGTGACGATCAAGCGTATCTCGGTCGGGGGACGCGCCACCCGGGTCACGGCGTCCGCCCGAGTGCTGGCGGGGCGGGCCGACCTCCTCCTAGCGTCGTGCCAGCGCCGCCCCCGGAGTCCCCCGCTCCGGTGGGCGGCGCGCCCGCGGGCGCCGGTCCTCGAGGCTCGAGACAGCACCGGGAGGACCTGTGGAAGCGACGGCGATCGTCGAGGACGAGGTGCGCGAGCTGGTCCGCCGCCGCGCCATCGACCCCGCCGACGACGCCTCGGCGGTGCGGCGCCTGGCCGAGGAGGTCGTGGCCGACTACGACGAGCGCAGCCTCACCGGCCGCCTCCCCGTGCTGGTGGACCGCGACGCCGTCGTCCGGACCGTGGTCGACGCCGTCGCCGGGTACGGCCCCCTGCAGGTGCACCTCGACGACCCGGAGGTCGAGGAGATCTGGATCAACGAGCCGGGCAAGGTCTTCGTCGCCCGCGGCGGGCGCTCGGAGCTCACCACGACGATCCTCACCGAGGCCGGGGTCCACGACCTCGTCGAGCGGATGCTGCGCACCTCCGGCCGGCGCCTGGACCTGTCCAGCCCCTTCGTCGACGCCGCCCTGCCCTCGGGGGCGCGCCTGCACGTCGTCATCCCCGACATCACGCGCCGTCACTGGGCCGTGAACATCAGAAAGTTCGTCGTCGGCGCCACGCGCACCGAGCACCTCGTCGCCCTGGGGACGATGACGGCCTCGTGCGCCGCGTTCCTGGACGCCGCCGTCGCCTCCGGCCTGAACGTCGTCGTGGCCGGCGGCACGCAGGCCGGCAAGACCACGATGCTGAACTGCCTCTCGGCAGCCGTGCCCGCGCGGGAGCGCGTGGTGACGGTCGAGGAGGTCTTCGAGCTCGCCCTGCAGAACCGCGACGTGGTGGGGCTCCAGTGCCGCCAGCCCGGCCTGGAGGGCAACGGCGAGGTGACGCTGCGCCGCCTGGTCAAGGAGGCGCTGCGGATGCGCCCGGACCGGCTCGTGGTGGGCGAGGTCCGCCAGGCGGAGAGCCTCGACCTGCTCATCGCGCTGAACAGCGGCCTGCCCGGCATGGCCACCGTGCACGCCAACAGCGCGCGCGAGGCGGTGACCAAGCTGTGCACGCTGCCGCTGCTCGCCGGCCCGAACGTCACCGCCGACTTCGTCGTCCCGACCGTGGCGTCGGCGGTGGACCTGGTCGTGCACGTGGCCCTGGAGGCCGACGGCCGCCGCCGGGTGCGCGAGGTGCTGGCCGTGCCGGGGCGCGTCGAGGCGGGCGTGATCGAGACCTCGACCGTGTACGGGACGGTCCTGGGCGCCGACGGCGCGGGGGCTCGTCTCGTGCGGGGCGGCGGCACCCCGCCGCACGAGGAGCGCTTCGTCCGCGCGGGCTTCGACCTGGTGGCCCTGCTCGCGGAGGACGGCTGAGTGGGCGCGTGCGCGGGGCTGGTCCTGGGGGCCGGCCTGTTCCTGCTCTGGTGGGCCTGCTGGGCGGAGGCGCCGGACGCGACCGCCGCCTCCGCTGCGGCGCGGCCCTCGCCGAGGGCCCGCCTGCTCGACCTGCTCGCCCGCGCGGGCCTCACCGGGCTCCCGGTGGGCGCCGTGGCCGGGGCGTGCGCCGCCTGCGGCGCCGTCGTCGCCGGCCTGGCCGCGCTGGTCTCCGGGTCCGCCCTCCTGGCGCTCGCCCTCGGCGCCGTCGCGTCGTGGTGGCCCGTGGCCCTGCTGGAGGCCCGGGTGCGCTCGCGCGCCGCGGCCGTCCGCGACCTGTGGCCCGACGCCGTGGACCTCCTCGCCTCCGGCGTGCCCGCCGGCCTGTCGCTGCCCGAGGCGCTCGCCGCCCTGGCCGTGCACGGGCCCGAGCCGCTGCGGCCGGCGTTCGCCGACTTCGCCGACGACCACCGCGCCACCGGGCGCTTCCTGCCCGCGCTCGACCGCCTCAAGGACGCGCTGGCCGACCCGGTCGCCGACCGCGTCGTGGAGGCGCTGCGCCTGACCCGCGAGGTCGGCGGCAGCGACCTCGGACGGGTGCTGCGCTCCCTCTCGTCGTTCCTGCGCGACGACGCCCGCACCCGCGGCGAGCTGCTGGCGCGCCAGAGCTGGACGGTGGGCACCGCGCGCATGGCCGTCGCGGCGCCGTGGCTGGTGCTGGCGCTGCTGTGCACGCGACCCGGCACCGTCAGCGCCTTCCGCGAGCCCGCCGGCGCCCTCGTAATCGCGGGCGGGGCCGCCAGCTGCGTGCTCGCCTACGCGCTCATGCGCCGGGTCGGCAGGCTCCCCGACGACGAGCGGGTGCTGCGGTGAGCGGCGGCCTGCCGGGCCTGAGCGCGACCGGGGCGGTGCTGGGCCTGCTCGCCGGGGCGGGCCTGTGGCTGGCGCTGCTCGGGGTCCCCGCACTCGCCCGTCCCAGCCTCGACGCCCGGCTGGCCCCCCACCTGCGCGACCGGCCCCGCGGGTCGCGCCTGCTGGCCCCGGGGCGAGCGCCCGCGAGCGCCGCCGCCCGCCTCCTGGGCACCGCTCCGGGTGGGCTGCTCGCGCCGCTGGCCAGGCTCGCGGTGCGCCGCTCGCCCAGCTCCGCCGCCGTCGTCCGCCGGCTCCAGCAGGCCGGGAGCACCGCCACCCTCGAGCACCACCGCGCCGAGCAGGTCCTGTGGGGCGTGGTCGGCGCCGGCGCCGGCCTCCTCCTCGCCGCGGCGGTGGTCGCACGCGGCACGCCGCTGCTCGCGGCCGCAGCCCTGGTGCCGCTCGGAGCGACCGCGGGGGTGCTGGCGCGCGACCAGGCGCTCACCCGCGCCGTGCGCCGCCGAGAGGACCGCCTGCTGGCCGAGCTGCCCACCGTGGCAGAGCTGCTCGCCCTGGCGGTCGGGGCCGGCGAGGGGGCGGTCGGGGCGCTGGACCGCGTCGCGCGCAGCTGCCGCGGGGAGCTGTCGGGCGAGCTCGCGACCACGCTGGCCGACGCCCGCGCCGGGACGCCCCTGGTGCAGGCCCTGGCCCGTCTGGGGGAGCGCACGTCGGCCGAGCCCCTGGCGCGCTTCGTGGCCGGCATCGCCGTGGCCGTCGAACGGGGCTCGCCGCTGGCGGAGGTGCTGGCCGCCCAGGCGGCGGACGTGCGCCAGCTGGCCCGGCGGCGCCTGGTGGAGACCGGGGGGCGCAAGGAGCTCCTCATGGTCGTGCCGGTCGTCTTCCTCGTCCTCCCGGTGACGGTCCTGTTCGCCGTCTTCCCCGGTCTCGCCGTGCTGCGGCTGACCCCCTGACCCCCTGACCCCCGTCCGACCCCAGTCCGACCCCAGCCGTCCCGCACCACCCCCTGATGACACCGGAGGAACCGTGAGCACCCACCCGAAGACCGCAGCCACCCACCAGGCCGACCGCGGGGACGTCCCCGGCTGGGTCCTCGTGACCGTCATGACGGCGGGCATCGTGGTGGCGCTCGGCGGGGTGGCCGTCCCCGCCCTGACCGGCATGTTCGAGCAGGCGGTCGCCGCGGTCGCCCTGCCGTGAGGACAGCGCAGGTCGGACTCCGTGCCCCGCGGTGACGCCGGCGCCGCCGTGGTGGAGAGCACCATGGTGATGGCGCTGGTCAGCGTCCTGTTCGCCAGCCTGCTCCAGCTCGGCCTCGCGCTGCACCTCAGGGGCACGCTGGTCGACTGCGTCGGCGAGGGCGCGCGGTTCGGCGCGCTGGCCGACCGCGCCCCCGCCGACGGCGCCGCCCGGGCCCGCGAGCTCATCGAGGGGTCGCTGCCCGACGCCTACGCCGCGGACGTCACCGCCGCCGAGGTCCGGGCCGGTGGCCTGGACGTGGTCGAGGTGACCGCCGTCGTCCCCCTGCCCCTGGTGGGGTGGTTCGGCGGCGGCTCGATGGCGGTGCGAGGACACGGCCTCGTCGAGGTGCTCCCGTGACGCGGTGCGCTCGCCTCCGCGGCGAGACCGGCAGCGCGTCGGTGGAGTTCGTCGTCCTCGCCCTGGTGCTGCTGGTGCCCGTGGCCTACCTGGTCATCACCCTCGCTCGGCTGCAGGCCGGCTCGTACGCCGCGTCGGCCGGGTCCCGGGCCGCGGCGCGCGCCTTCACCACCGCGCCCACGGCCGACGAGGCCCCCGGGCGCGCCCGCGCCGCGCTCGACCTGGCCCTGGCCGACCAGGGCTTCGCGGACGCCGACGCCACCGCCACCACCGACTGCGAGCAGCCCGGGTGCCTGGTGCCCGACGCCGCCGTGCGCGTCGAGGTGCAGGTGCTGGTGCCCCTGCCGTTCGTGCCCCCGCTGCTGCGCGCCGCCGTTCCCACCGCCGTCCCCGTGAGGGCCAGCGGGGTCGCCGTCGTCGACGGGCTCGCCCCCTCGCGAGCGGTCCCGTGAGGGGGCTCCCGCGGGGCGACGACGGGCAGGTGGCGCCCCTCGTCGTCGTCGACGCCGTCATCGCGGTGGCCCTGGTGCTCGTCGGCGGCGCCGCCACGGAGCTGCACCTGGCGCGGACGCAGCTGCTGGCGCTCGCGGACGCCGCAGCGCTGGACGCCGCCGACGCCCTCGACGAGCAGGCCTACTACCGCGACGGCGTCGTCCCCGGCCAGGGGGTCCCGCTGACCGACGCCACCGTCACGGACAGCGCCGCAGCGCTGCTGGCGAGGCTCCCCGCCCCGGACGACCTCGTGGGCGTGGCGCTGGACGCCCCCACCGGGTCGCCCGACGGCGTCACCGCCGAGGTGACGCTCAGCGCCGAGGTGCGGCCCGCCCTGCTCCCGCGCTGGGCCGGCGAGGCGGTCGAGGTGCCGCTGCGGGTGACCTCGAGGGCCCGCGAGGGCGTCGTCCTGCCCTGAGGCGCAGGGGAGCACGGAGCAGCGCCCGCCCCCTGGCGGGGACGGGCGCTGCTCGGGTGCTGCCGGGGCAGCGAGGGCTCAGTGGCCGGCGGCCTGGTACTGCTCCAGGACGGCCTTGGGGATGCGGCCCCGGGTGGGCACCTCGACGTCGTTGGCCGACGCCCAGGCGCGGACGGCCTTGGCGTCGTAGTCGCTGCCGCCGCCGCTGCTGCGGGGGGCGCTGGCGCGGCGGGCGCCGGAGCTGGCCGCACCGGCCTTGCGGGCCACCGCGAGGTAGGGCTCCAGGGCCGCCTCGAGCTTCTTCTGGTTCTCGTCGGAGAGGTCGATCTCGTAGGTGGCGCCCCACAGACCGAACTTGACGGTCTCGGCGTCGGAGGTGCCGTCGATGTCGTCGGTGATGTGGGTGATGGTCTTGGTCGCCATGTCGTCTCTCTCGCGGTGGAAGGGAAGGAGGTCCTCCTCGCGGAGGACTCGATCACCATTTATCGCACAGAGCGATCAGAAATGGCAATTCGCCCTGCGCAATTCACCCCGGTGCGCCCGAGAACGCTGTCCCGTGTTAGTCGGGCCGACCTGTCGCGGTCGTCAGGGAAGCGGGGCGAATTCGGCCTCGGAATCTTCGTCGTCGGCGAACTCGGGCAGGAAGTCGGAGAGCACCTGCACCGCGGGGACCACGCCCTGCAGCTGGCACAGCACCCCGATGCCGCCGATCCAGACCCGGTGGATCAGCACGTACTCCGGCGGCAGGTTCACCTTCAGCCCGACCGACCACTCGGGGCGCTCGCGGTCGTTGACGTGCCGGAACAGCGACTGCAGCCACGCCCTGTCGAACCGGAACTCCTCGTGGCGCAGCGGCTCCAGGAACGGGAGCACGTAGTCCAGCAGCTGCTCGGGGTCGACCTTGATCCGCGACTTGATGAAGCCCTCCTCGCGCAGCCCGTCGGCCACGGCCTCCGCGTCGCCGTCGAGGGCGGCTCCCATGAGCCGGCCGATGGCCGGTGGCATGCCGTTCGGCAGCCGGTTCACCGCACCGAAGTCGAGGACCCCCAGCCGCCCGTCGGGGGTGAGGCGGAAGTTGCCGGGGTGGGGGTCGGCGTGCAGCAGCCCGGCGCGCGCCGGGCCGAGCAGCAGCAGCTCGAGGTAGCGCCGGGCGGCGAGGTCGCGCTCGGCCTGGGTGCCGTCGGTGATGAGCTTCGACAGGGGCGTCCCGTCCATCCACTCCGTCACCAGGACCCGCCCGGTCGCGGCGACGACGGCGGGGACGGCGACCTCCGGGTCGTCGGCGAACGCCTCGGCGAACGCGCGCTGGGAGGCGGCCTCGGCGCGGTAGTCGAGCTCCTCGGCCACGCGCTCCTTGAGCTCGGCGATGATCGGCGCGACGTCGAGGCCGGGCACCCACCCCGCTGCCACGCGGACCAGGCGGCCGACCTGGTCGAGGTCGCCCAGCAGCGCGGCCCCGGCACCCGGGTACTGCACCTTGACGGCCACAGGGCGACCGTCGGCCCACGTGGCCCGGTGCACCTGACCCACCGAGGCCGCCGCGGCCGGCTTCTCGGTGAAGTCCTGGAAGGAGGACCGCCACCCCGGGCCGAGCTCGGCCGCGAGCACCGCCCGGACCGTCGCCGCGGGCATCGGGGGCGCGGCCTCCTGGAGCTTGGTGAGCGCGGCGCGGTACGGCCCGGCCTGCTCCTCCGGCAGCGCGGCCTCGAGCACGGACAGCTGCTGGCCCACCTTCATGGCCCCGCCCTTGAGCTGGCCCAGCACCTTGAACAGCTGTTCGGCGGTGGCGGCCTGCACCGAGGCCTGCACGTCGGCCTGCGAGCGGCCCGCGGCCCGCTTGCCGAGCCCCACCGCCTGCCGGCCCGCGAAGGCCGCGGGCAGCGACGCCAGCTTCAGCCCGCGGCCCAGGGCCCCCCGGGGGATGGCCCCGGAGCGCTCGGCGCGGGAACCGGCCCCCTCGCCGGGCCGCCCCTCGGGCTGCTCGTCGGTGAGGTCGTCGGCACGGGAGGCGCTGTCGTCCGTCACCCCGCCATCCTCCGTCGGGCCCGGCGCCCGCGCAGCGCGGGGTGGTGGTCCCCGGCGCTCAGGCGCCCAGCGCCCAGGTGCAGCCGCAGCGGTCGTGGGGGTTCCAGGGGCGCACGCCCACGACGCCGCCGGCGAGCTCGACCTCCAGCGTCGCGTCGAGCGCCGCCGGGTCGGTGCCGTCGAGCTGGGCCAGGACCTGCTGCACGGCGAGCGCGGCGGCGAGCGCCGACAGCTCGGGGCGCTCCGGTCGGCGCGGTCCGCCGGGAGGTGCGGCGAGCTGCGGCAGCAGGCGGGGCCACTCGGGGTCGCGGTCGGTGCGGTGCAGGTCCGTGCAGCGCAGGCACGTGGTGCTCCCGGGCCTGACCAGGGGACCGACCGCCGCGCAGGCGCCCCGCAGCAGCAGCCCGAGGTGCACGACCCCCTCGCGCACCAGGCGCTCGGCGCGCCGCGCGTCGTGGGCGCCCGACGCCACCAGGACCACGACGTCGGGACGGACGGGCCCTCCGCCGCCGGGAGGTCCGGGGCCGTCCGGGGAGGTCCGGGTGCTGGGACACCGGGCCGCGAGCTCACGACGCGCCGCCTCGCTGCGCCGCAGCCCGAGGAGCTCCGGGCGGTACCCGCCGGGGCCGGTGTCGGCCAGCGCCACCGGGGCGTCGTCCTCGACCAGCACCGTGCCGGTGCCCGCCCCGGCCAGGCCCAGGGCGACGGCGAGGCCCGCCGGGGAGGCGCCGACCACCACCGCGCAGGCTCGGGCGCGGTGGGCCGTCGACCCGGTGACCGCCTCGAGCGTCCCGGCGCTCCCCAGGGCGGCCACGAGGGCGTCGGCCCGCTCCGGCTCGGCACCCCGGGCCGCGGCGAGGTGGCGCAGGCCAGGCAGGTCGCTGCCGCTCGCGAGGGCGTCGACCAGGTGCTCGTCGGCGGCGCACAGGCCCTCGACCACCACCGCGTCGCGCCCCAGCCCCACCTGGAGCCGCCCGGGACCGCGCCAGGCCGTCAGGAGCCCCGCCCGCAGCCGCACGGGTGTCCGGTCGGCCCGGCGGTCAGCCGGGCCCGGCGACGGCGGGGCGGCAGATGGGGTCCGCGAACTCACCCACGCAGCGTGGCAGCGACGAGCCCTGCGGCGCTGGCTCCGTCCACAGGGCCCGACCGCCCCGGCCGCCGGGGACGGCCCGGGAACGGCAGCGGCCCGCCCCTCCGCCGAGGCGGGGGAGCGGGCCGGTGCGAGCGCCGGAGCGCCGGGGTCTCAGGCCTTGCCGAGGATGCGGTTCAGGTTGGTGCCGCACACGGGGCACTTGGCCTTGGCCATGCGGCGGCCGTTGGTCTCGACGACGCCGCCCTCGGCATCGCGCTTCTCCTTGCACTTCACGCAGTAGAACGAGCCCGAGTAGGTCTCGGCCATGTCGGCTCCCTGGGGTGTGCCGGGCCTGGGCCCGGGGCTGTCGTGATCCGCGTCACCGTAGCGGCTGGGGCGGACACCGGTCGTCGGGCCGGACGCGGGTCGTCCCCTGGCCGCCGAGCCGTGCCGCCTTCCCCTGCGGTGGGCCCGGCGACCAGAGGACTGAGCACGACGGTAGGCCCGGTGCCCGGGGGCGTCAACGCGCAGCCCCCCGACCGGTCCAGCAGGACGCCCCTCGTGGGGCGACAGCGGGTCGCGAGCGCGTCACTGCTGGTAGTCGCGTGCTCGTGCGCGGGTGTCGTGCCCGGTGACCCGGCCGTGCGGGCAGTAGCGTTCGTGCATGGCGGCGCAGGGGGCGCAGACTGCCGGGGCTGACCCGGTGCTCCCGCGCGCGCCCCGCCGTGACGCCGAGGGCGGCGCCCGCGAGGCCGTCGAGGTCCGCCGCAGCACCCGCAGGCGGCGCACGGTCACCGCCTTCCGCGACGGCGGGACGCTCGTCGTCTGCATCCCGGCCGGCTTCAGCAGCGCCCAGGAGCGGCTCTGGGTCGACCGCATGGTGACCCGCCTGCAGGCGCAGGACCAGCGCCGCCGTCCCAGCGACGAGGCCCTCGCGCGGCGCGCCGCCGAGCTGTCGGCGCGCTACCTGGCGGGCCGGGCCCGGCCGAGCAGCGTCCGCTGGGTCGCCAACCAGACCACCCGCTGGGGGTCGACGACGACGGCCGACGGCTCCATCCGCCTGTCCGACCGGCTGCAGGGGATGCCCTCGTGGGTCGTCGACTACGTGCTGGTGCACGAGCTGGCGCACCTGCTGGAGCACGGCCACGGCGAGGCGTTCTGGGAGCTCGTCGACGCCTACCCCCGCACCGAGCGCGCCCGCGGCTACCTCGAGGGCTTCGCCACGGCGCGCGACCTGCCCACCGACGTCGACGACGGCGCGGACCCCGCCTCCGCCATCGGCTGACCCGCGCCGGGCCGGCCGGTGGCCCTCAGCGGCGCAGCGCCTCGCGGGCGCGGGACAGCCGCTCCGGCAGGTCGGGCGCGGCACCGGGGGGGAGCGCACCGACGTCGAACCAGGCCACGCGGTCGCTCTCGTCGCTGAGCACCGGCTCCGCCCCGCTCGGGGCGGTGAGGAGGAACGCCACGTCGAGGTGCGTCCGGCACGCGCGACCGAAGCCCGCGGCCAGCTCGTGCCGCTGCACGTCGAGCGGGGCGCCGCCCAGCGCCGGGCGGAGCACGGCCCCCAGACCGGTCTCCTCGGCGGCCTCCCGCAGCGCCGCCGCGGCCAGCGAGGCGTCACCGGCCTCGACGTGGCCGCCCGGCTGCAGCCACATCCCCGCCTTGCGGTGGAGCACCAGGACGGCGCGGTCACCGGTCTCGTCGAGGACGAACGAGGTGACGGTCAGGTGCTCGGCGGGCCCGTCGCGGTGCAGGGCGCTGCCCTCGAAGCCCGGCACCGGAGCCCCGGGGAAGGCCGCGAGCTGGCGCCGGTGGCCCTCGAGCAGGGCCGCCTGCCCCTCACCGCGGGGCAGGTGGCGGGCCAGCTCCGCGTCGGCCTCGGCGGGGGTCACCGGGAGCCGTCACCGGCCTCCGGCGGGGCGGCCGGCCCCTCGCCGCGCAGCAGCGCCTCCAGGGCGGCGTCGACGTCGGCGTCCGCGGCCTCGGCGTCGCTGCGGCGGCCGGCGAAGCCGTCGGGGTCGTCGAGGTCGGCGGCCGTGGGGAGCAGGTCGGGGTGGGCCCAGACGGCGTCGCGGCCGGCGGTGCCGCGCGCGTCCTCGGTCACCGACCACAGGCGGGAGGCCTCGCGCAGGCGGCGGGGGCGCAGCTCCAGGCCCACCAGGCCGGCCATCACGTGCTCGGCGGGGCCACCGGTGGCGCGGCGGCGGCGCACCGCCTCGCGCAGCGCCGCAGCGCTCGGCAGGGTCCGGGAGGTGGCGGCGTCGACGACGTGGTCGACCCAGCCCTCGACCAGGGCGAGCGCCGTCTCCAGGCGCTCCAGCGCCGCCTGCTGGGCGGGCGTCTTCTCCGGCTCGAACACCCCCGAGGACAGCGCCTCCTGCAGCGCCGACGGGTCGGACGGGTCGAGGGTGCGCACGGCGTCCTCGATGCGGCCGGTGTCGAGGGTGATGCCGCGGGCGTAGGCCTCGACGGTGCCGAGCAGGTGCCCGCGCAGCCACGGGACGCCGGAGAACAGCCGGGCGTGGGCGGCCTCGCGCGCCGCGAGGAACAGGCGCACCTCCTCGGCGGGCACGCCCAGGCCGTCGGCGAAGGCGGCGACGCCCGTGGGCAGGAGCGCCGTGGTGCTCCCCGCCACCAGCGGGATGCCGACGTCGGTGGCGGAGACGACCTCGCGCGACAGGCCGCCGACGGCCTGGCCGAGCTGCGCCCCGAAGACGGACCCGCCGACCGAGCGCATGACGGCTCCGGCGCCGGAGGCCATCTGGCGCATCTCCTCGGGCAGCTGCTCGGCCATCGCCGCGCTGACCGCGTCGGCCACGCTGGCGGCCACGGGCTCGGCGAGGCGCTTCCAGGTGGGGAGGGTGGCCTCCACCCACTCCGCCCGCGACCAGGCCCGGCCCGCGGCCGAGGCGGCGGGCAGGTCGGTGGTGGCGTCGAGCCACAGGTCGGCCAGGCGCAGCGCCTCGGCGACCTCGCGCTCCTCGGGCGACGTGGGGGCCGGGTCGCCGTCGGCGGCGGCGGTCTGGCGGGCCAGGTCCTGAGCGAGCTGCCAGTTGACGGGACCGTCACCGGCGGAGCTCATGAGCTGCTGCACGGCGGCGGCCACCTGCGCCATCGCCTGGGGGTCCTTCTGGAGCTGCTCGAACAGCTGGGTCGGGTCGACGCCGCCGAGGCCCCCCTGACCACCGAGCCCGCCGAGGCCCCCCAGCCCGCCGAGCGCGCTGAGGTCGGGCGCACCGGCTCCGCCGCCGAGCGCCGAGAAGAGCTGGGACAGCGGGTCCTGGCCCGCGCCCGAGCCCGAGGAGGAGCCCGAGGAGGCGCCCTGTCCCGAGCCCGCCGCGCTGGAGCCCTCGCCGGGCTCGCGGTCCTGGGGGTCCTCGTCGGGACGGGGGGACGGGGAGTCGGGCACCGGTTCTCCAGCCGCGCGGGATCAGGCCCCGGGCGGCGGTGCGGCGGTCACCGCTCGGGCGAGGCGGCAGGATGTGGCTCCTGCCCCTCCCGTCCCACGGTACCGAGCCGGAGGTGGAGGCGGCGGTCCCGGAGCAGGTGCCCACAGCGAACGCGCAGGGGGTGCGCAGGCGCGGCGGGCACGACGACGACGGGAGCGCGGTGGGCGGCAGCACGACGGCGGACGGTGCTCCTCCCGAGGGCGGGGTCCCCGGGAGCAGCGGCGGTGCGCCGCAGGTCGGGGGGCGCGTCGTCGTCACCGGGGCCGGCTCGCCGGCGGGTCGCGCCGTCGTCGCGGCCCTGGTGGCCGCGGGGGCCGACGTCGTCGCCCTCCACGACGACCACGACGACCACGACGACCCCGCCGACCCCGCCGACGCCGCCGACCCCGCCGACGCCGCAGCGGGCGCCCGGGCTGGTGCGCCCGACGTCCCCGAGGACGGCGCCGGGCCGGGGCCGGCCGACCACGTGCGCGTCGACCTGACCTCCCCCGGCGTCCTGGAGGCCATGGCCGGCAGCGCTCCCCGGGCTGCTGCCGGGGTGCCCGCGCCGCCGGTCGCCGTCGTCCACGTCGCCCTCGACACCGACCTGCGCGCCGCGCTGGCCCAGCCCGGCGCCCGCCGCCGCGAGCGCGCCGAGGCGTCCGCGCGCGCCGTCGTCACGGCGGCCGCGGCCGCGGGGGCGGGGCGGCTGGTGCTGGTGAGCAGCGCGATGGTGCACGGGGCGCGGCCCGACGCGCCGGTGCCCCTCGACGACGACGCCCCGCTGCTGGCGACGCCGGACGACGGGCTCGTCGGCGACCTGCTCGCCGTGGAGGAGGTGTGGGCGCTGCTCGCGCGGAGCATGCCGGGGGTGCCCGCGGCGGTGCTGCGGCCGGCCGCGGTGGTCGGCCCGGGCGTGGACACGGTGGTGACGCGGTCGTTCGAGGTGCCGCGCCTGCTGGCCCTGCGCGAGCGGGCGCCGCTGTGGCAGTTCTGCCACGTCGACGACCTGGGCGCCGCCGTCGCCGTCGTGGTCGCGCAGGGCCTGGTCGGGCCGCTGGGCGTGGGCTCCGAGGGCGTGCTGGTGCACGAGGCGCTGGAGCGCACCTCGGGGCTGCGGTCGGTGGAGCTGCCGGCGCGGCTCGCGCAGGCGACGGCCGAGCGGCTGGCGCGGCTGGGGCTGCTGCCCACGCCCGCCGGTGACCTGGCCTACGTGGTGCACCCGTGGGCGGTGTCGTCGCGGCGGCTGCGCGCGGCGGGCTGGCGCCCGGGGCGCACCAACGAGGAGTGCCTGGAGGTGCTGCTGGAGGGGGTCCGGGAGCGCCGCTCCGGCCGCGGGCCGCGGCTGCCGCGGGAGGCGGCCCTCGGGGCCGCCGGGGCCGCGGGGGCGGCGGTCGCGTTCGTGGCCACCGCCGCGGTCGTGCGCCAGGCGCGTTCGAGGCGGTCGCGGTGAGCGGGTCCGAGCTGCCACCGGGGGAGGAGCGCGGAGCGGCGGCGGCGCGGGCGTCGTCACGGGCGGTGGCGGCGCTGGCGTGCGGTGCGGTCGCGGTCGCCCTGGTCTCGCTGGTGGCGCTCGTGCCGGTGCCGTTCGCCGTGGAGAGCCCCGGGCCGGTGCGCGACGTGCTCTCCGGGGAGGGCGAGGCGCGCCTGATCAGCATCTCGGGGGCGCAGACGTACCCCACCTCGGGCTCGCTCGACCTGACGACGGTCAGGGTCAGCGGTGGGCCCGGGCGTCAGGTCGACCTCGGCCTGCAGGTCCGCGCCTGGCTGGACGGCGGCAGCACGGCGCTGCCCGAGGCGGCGCTGTTCCCGCCCGGGGCGAGCGAGGAGCAGGTCGACGCGAGCAACGAGGCGGCCTTCCTGTCGTCCCAGCAGGCGGCGGTGGTCGCGGCCCTGACCGAGCTGGGCTACGACGTGCCGGTGCGGGTGGTCGTGACCGGTCTGGCCGAGGGCTCGGGGGCCGCGGGTGTGCTGCGCGAGGGCGAAGTCATCACCTCCGTCGACGGTGCGCCGGTCGCCGGCGCCACCTCCCTGCGCGAGGCCGTGCAGGCGGCCGCGGCGAGCGGCGGCGCGGGAGCGGTGGTGCGGGTCGGTGTCGTGCGCGGTGGGGCTGACCAGGCCGTCGAGGTGCCGCTCGGCACCGGTGACGACGGCAGTGCCGTCCTCGGGGTGCTGGTGCGCGAGGACGCCGACCCGCCGGTGGACGTCCGGATCGCGGTCGACCAGATCGGCGGGCCGAGCGCGGGCATGGTCTTCGCGCTCGGTGTCGTCGACCTGCTCACGCCGGGGGAGATGACCGGGGGGCGCACGGTCGCGGGGACCGGGACCATCGACTCCGCCGGGCGGGTGGGCACGATCGGCGGGGTCCAGCAGAAGCTGCTGGGGGCCCGCGCCGCGGGGGCGACGGCGTTCCTGGCGCCCGCCGGCAACTGCGGCGAGGTCGTCGGCAACGTGCCCGACGGCCTGCAGGTGGTGGCGGTCTCGACGCTGGCGGAGGCCCGTGCGGCGGTCGAGGCGGTCGGCCGCGGCGAGGCCGAGGGGCTGCCGGGCTGCTCCTGAGGGCGGCCGGCTCCGGGCGCCGACAGGTCGTGACCCTCTCGTGATGTTCACGGGGGCTCCGGGGCCCGGACCTCCCAGGCGTCCGTGCGACGATCGGGAGCCCGCCCCGAGCACCCTGCCGGGACGCTGAGCAGCGGCACCCCGGCGGGTTTCTGATGGAGGAACAGCCCGGTGACGTCCCAGCCCCCGCCCCGCCCACCGCGCCCCGGCGCACCGGGCGCCCGCCGCCCGGGCCCGCCGCAGCGCCGCCGCCCGCTCGTGCCCGTCCTGGTGGGCGTGGCCGCGCTCCTGCTGCTCGGCAGCATCGTGGCCTCGGTGGCCACCGAGGTGCTCTGGTACCGCCAGCTGGGCTTCAGCCGCGTCTACCTGACCCAGCTCGGGGTCCGCGCGGGCCTCTTCGTGGTCGGGGGGGTGCTGATGGCGGCCGCGGTCGTCGCCAGCATGGCCCTGGCCTACCGCAGGCGGCCGATCTACGCGCCGGTGCCCGGCCCCGCCGCCAGCCTCGACCGCTACCGCGAGGGCCTGGAGCCGCTGCGCCGCGTGCTTACCGTGGTGCTGCCCCTGCTGCTGGGCCTGTTCGCCGGCTCGGCCGCCTCGAGCCGCTGGCAGACGGTGCTGCTGTGGTGGAACGGCCAGGACTTCGGCCAGGTCGACCCGGTCTTCGGGCACGACATCGGCTTCTACGTCTTCTCCCTGCCGTTCCTGCGGCTGGTGGTGGGCCTGCTCACCGCCGTCGTCCTGCTCGCCGGGCTCGCCGGTGCCGCCACGCACTACCTCTACGGGGGGCTGCGCCTGGTGGGTCCGGGCCCGCGCACCACGGTCGCGGCGCGCGTCCAGCTCGCGGTGACCGCGGCGCTGCTCGTGGCCCTGCAGGCCGGCAGCTACTGGCTCGACCGGTACGCCACGCTGACCAACAGCCACCGCCGCTTCGACGGCGCGAGCTTCACCGACGTCACCGTCGTGGTCCCGGCGCGCGCCATCCTCGCGATCGCCGCGCTGATCTGCGCCGCGCTGTTCATCGTCACCGCGGTGCGCGGCAACTGGCGCTTCCCGGCGGCCGGTGTCGGCCTGCTCGTGGTGACCGCGGTCGTGGCCGGTGGCATCGTGCCGGCGATCGTCCAGCGCGTGCAGGTGACCCCCAACGAGGCCAGCGTCGAGGCGCCGTACATCGCGGACAACATCGAGGCCACGCGGGCGGCGTTCGGCATCGCGGACACGGCCGTCCAGTCGTACCAGCCGACCACGCAGGGCGAGGCGGGGGCGCTCACCGGTGACGCTGCCACGACGGCCAGCACCCGCATCCTCGACCCGGCCGTCGTCAGCCCGACCTTCGCGCAGAACCAGCAGGTCCGCGGGTTCTACCAGTTCCCGAACCCGCTCGACGTCGACCGGTACACGATCGACGGGCAGAGCCAGGACGTGGTCGTCGCCGTGCGCGAGCTGCGCGAGGCCGGCATCGGCAACAGCTCCTGGGTCAACACCCGCACCGCCTACACCCACGGCTACGGCCTGGTGGCCGCTGCCGCCGACAACAAGCAGGTCAACGGCGAGCCGGCCTACCTCGAGCAGGGCATCCCGTCATCCGGTTCCCTGCCGGACTACGAGCCGCGGATCTACTTCGGCGAGGAGAGCCCGGAGTACTCCATCGTGGGCGCCCCCGAGGGCGCCGAGCCGCAGGAGATCGACTACCCGACCGACAGCGGTGAGGTCCGCAACACCTTCACCGGCGACGGCGGGCCGAGCGTGGGCAACTACCTGGAGCGCGCCCTCTACGCCATCAAGTTCCGCGACGCCAACATCCTGCTGTCGTCGGCGGTCAACCCCGAGAGCCAGATCCTCTACGACCGCGACCCGCGCGAGCGCGTGCAGAAGGTGGCTCCGTACCTGACCCTCGACGGCGACCCGTACCCGACGATCGTCAGCGGGCGCGTGCAGTGGGTGGTCGACGGCTACACGACGTCCGACGAGTACCCGTACTCGCAGCCCCAGGTGCTCCAGGACGCCACGGCCGACACGCTGACCGCCGCGGGCACCATCGCCGCGCTGCCCCCGGACGACGTGAACTACCTGCGCAACTCGGTGAAGGCCACCGTCGACGCCTACAGCGGCGAGGTCGTGCTCTACGCCTGGGACGAGTCCGACCCGGTGCTGAGGGCCTGGCAGGGCGCGTTCCCGAACACGGTCCGTCCGCTCGCCGAGATGAGCGGCGAGCTCATGTCGCACGTGCGGTACCCCGAGGACCTCTTCAAGGTCCAGCGAACCGTCATGGCGAGCTACCACGTGACGGAGCCGGGGTCGTTCTACTCGCAGAACGACTTCTGGCGCGTCCCGGTGGACCCGACGAGCGCGGCCGTGCCCGCGACGCCCGCCACCACCGCGACCCCCGCCCCGGTCCAGACCGAGGGGCCGGCGCAGCCGCCCTACTACCTGACGCTGCAGATGCCGGAGCAGGACGCAGCGCGGTTCTCCCTGACGTCCACCTACATCCCCAGCAGCAGGCCGGGCGAGACGGCGCGGAACATCCTCACCGGCTTCCTCGCCGTCGACGCCGACGCCGGCGACGTGGCGGGGCAGAAGCGTGAGGGCTACGGCGACCTGCGGCTCCTGCAGCTGCCCACCGAGGGCACCGTCGAGGGACCCGGTCAGGTGCAGGCGGAGATCAACGCCGACCCCGACGTGCAGGGCGAGCTGAACATCCTCCGCCTCGGCGGCTCCCGGGTGATCAACGGCAACCTGCTGACCCTGCCGGTCGGCGGTGGCCTGCTCTACGTCCAGCCCGTGTACGTCCAGAGCACGGGCGAGACCGCCTACCCGATCCTGCGTCGGGTCGTGACGGTCTTCGGAGACGAGGTCGGGTTCGCCTCGACGCTGGACGAGGCCCTCAACCAGGTGTTCGGCGGCGACTCGGGCGTCACCACGGGTGACGCCCAGTCCGGTGACGGCGGCGCACCCATCACCACCGACGGCCAGACAGGCGGCTCCACACCGAGCCCCTCGGCCAGCCCCTCGCCGTCGCCCTCGGCGACCGGTGGGACCGCGACCCCGCTGCCTGAGGGGGTCCGCGGTGCGCTGCAGCAGGCCGTCCAGGCGGAGCAGGAGAGCCAGGAGGCGCTGCGCAACGGCGACTTCGCCGCCTACGGGCAGGCGCAGGAGCGGCTGCGGCAGGCGCTGGAGTCAGCGGTGCAGGCCGAGCAGGCCGCCACGGCTGCGCCGTCGGCCGACTGACCCGGGCGCCGTTCCAGCACGACGGGGCCCCCACCGACCGGTGGGGGCCCCTCGGCGCACCCGGCTCCGGCGCTGCGAGGAGTCCGTCACAGCCCCGGTTTGGAGCACGGGTCCGGGTCGGGTAGTGTTCTGTTCACCGACGCGGGGTGGAGCAGTTCGGTAGCTCGCTGGGCTCATAACCCAGAGGTCGTAG
>Ga0325403_1001874_pt1 | contig 18090 bp, 10 predicted proteins | sample PopdelMetagenome_19_FD_205665 | JGI IMG/M metagenome (GOLD analysis project Ga0325403, IMG submission 205665) | Populus deltoides microbial communities from Bellville, Georgia, United States - Xylem-PdKOR-R4 | ecosystem: Host-associated > Plants > Phyllosphere > Stem > Wood/Secondary xylem...
TCGTTTTCTCCGATAAAATTCTCAGCTAAAAAAAGATGGATGGAGATCATTTGAATTGTCCATATGAGAACTACCTCAAGTGTCTGCCTTCCAGGGTTAACGCCGATGGAATCGCCATGTCATAGACAGCAAATAGAAGAAGCGACCGAGTCACGTGGAGATGAGCAGCAAGGATGTGAGTAGAGTATATTTATTTTCGAGATAGCTTTCTGTTTCTGGTTTCAAAAAAATAAAAAGTTTAAAAAAATAGAGTCAGTTGTGGTTAGTTGGATTTATGTATTTGATAAAAATTATGATTGATATTTATATATAGCAAAAAATATATATATAATATTTATAAAATTTAGTTAAAAAACATATAAAAATTGTTTAATACAAAATGTATTTTAAATTTAATTTTTAGTAGGTCTCGCAACATAAAACATAATTTGGTACGTTATTAAATATTTTGTTGCATTTGTTTCATTGCAAATACAAAGTTCAATGAAAAACAAAACAAACGCGGCCTTAACACCACTTTGCCAAGTTAAGGATGAAAGTATATAATTAATTAAATACATTTGCATGCTTTGATGAACTTACTTTCTGAAAACTGTTCTAGTTACAACTTGAAGATTTGCTGAAGCATGCTTCTCTCTTTTTCAGATTCAATTTCTTAAAAAATCTCTGCGAACAACCAGTAGGCAGATTTTACTACGAAGGTTGTAAAAGGGGGTAAAATAGTAAAAGTGTCTAAAATGGAAAGCTTTAAAAAGAAATAAAATGGAAAAAAATTGGAGTCTTTATACATATTTTATATATTGTGATTGGCATTTGAGTAAAAGAATATTCATATAAAAAATATCTTTCAAATATCATTAATGATTATGTATTTTTTTCATTAGGAAAATTATAGTTTTTATTATCTTTGTATCTAAAATATGGAGTATAAGATGGAGATATTTTATTTTATTTCATTATATTATACATATTTTATAATTTTAATATTCCTAATCACAACTTTGTTTTAAAAAAAAATTGATAGTAGAATGCATATTATAGCTTTAATACACATAAAATCACATTAAAATAGATTAATATTAAATACAACATTTAGGTATATTTTAAAGTATACATACAAGAAATAAAACAAGAAATTCAATAAAGGAAAAAAAAAAGTAACATTGAAAAAAATATATTTTGTCGATCTTGTAAGTTGGTCGTGTTAGCTGGCAAGATTTGTGTATTAGCTAGCGAAATATGTGTAGATTACGGGATTTTAGGGAAATCTATTTGTTTTCTTGTATAGATTATTATTATACCAAGAATAGGAGTTTAGGCAGACTAGGTTTACTTACCTACTTGTATATATATATTCTGTAAAGACAAATACAAAGGAATGCAGAGAAATATTTACAGAATGAAAAGCTTTGTTTGTATGTCTGCTATAATCAACATGGTATCAGAGCAGGTCTAAAAACAATTTTTTTTCACTGTTTCTTCCCTACATTCTTCTTCAAACCCTTTATTCTAGGGACTTCCGCTTGCAAATGAAATCACAATGGCAGAACAAGAACGAAATCTAATTGTTCAAGCCACTTCACACAATCCTCTGCCAAACCCAATTATCATTCAGCAGGACACCTTTGGTTTTCCTATCAGCATCATTCTCAATGAAACAAATTATATGTTATGGTCACAGTTGATGGAGATGCGTATTGGAGCCAGTAACAAGGTTCTGTATCTAACTGGAGCAGCGACGAAACCAGCACCCAACGATCCGAACTATGATACATGGATTACTGAAAATCATAAAGTTAAGAGCTGGCTCATTGAATCAATGAGCCCCCACTTGATGCAGAGATTCATTCGTCTTATTACAGCAAGAGAAATATGGAAGGTAGTGTCAAAGACCTTCTACAATGGATCTGATGAGACACGATTGTTCGAACTGAATCAACAGTCTTTTTCAACCACTTATAATGGTAGGCCTTTGTCCACATATTATAATGAACTTGTTGCAATATTCCAGGAAATTGATCATCGCAGCACATCCTATGAAGAATCTGTTAAAGGGATTGTACAACTCCATGCAGCAATGATGAGATTACGAGTTCATATTTTTTTAAGCGGTCTTGATTCTGAGTATGTTCAAATCCGCGGTGCAATTCTTCGAAAGGAACCAAAACAAGACTTGGAAGCAGCATACGCATGTGTTAGAAGAGAATCACAACAGCGACAAGTTATGGGAGTTCCTCGGCTGATCTCTGAAAATACAGCCATGATAGCAAATAGAAACCAACGAGGGACAGGTTATAATTCTGCCAAAGGGAAAAATAGTCAAGGTTCAGGAAAGCGAAATAATTATGTTTGCACTCATTGTGGTGAATCTGACCATTCAAAGCTGTGTTGCTATGAACTTATTGGATATCCCTAATGGTGGGATTTTTCAAAGAGACCACGGAAGAACATTACTGGGAAAGCTGCACTGGCCATATCAGCTGAAAGCCTTCCAATTCAAGACGGGACTTCGATGCCTACTGCCAATGTAACTCAGCCAGGTAGTATTGGTAAGACTAATGTTCTTTCTGCTATTACTATGGATAATACTTGGATTATTGATACTAGTGCATTCGACTATATGATTAGAGACTGTAGTAAACTACAAAATCTTCATCCATCATCCCAACAGGTCATCTCTAGTGCCAATAATGGTATCTCCCTTATTACAGGGAAGGGCTCCATTGCTCTAACTCTTACCATAACTCTTGATACAGTATTTGTTGTTCCTAGTCTTGAATGTAATTTGTTATATGTTAGACAAATCACTTTAGCACTAAATTGCACCATTACTTTATGGCCTTTTTTTGTGTTTTTCAGGATATTCTGACACGAAAGACTCTTGGCTGTAGTGTTAAATGAGGCAACCTTTACTACTTGGAATTGACAACAATTGGCAAATGGCAGAACAACAAGGCATGTTTTGTGACGAAGAGGGATAGGAGATTGTATAAGGTATGGCTTTGGCATAAGAGGCTAGGACATCTTTCATTTAGTTATCTTAAGAAGTTGAAACCCAGTTTGTTTACAGACTTGAATATTTTGGATTTTCAGTGTGACATTTGTGAATTGGCAAAGAGCCATCGTAAACCTTATTTCCCCTCTTTGAATAAAAGCTCTGAGCCCTTTATAGTTATTCATTCTGATATCTGGGGACCTGCAACAATCCCGTCTATGTCTAAAGCTCGTTACTTTATTACCTTTATTAATGAATGCACTCGTATGACGTAGGTATCCTTACTTCATAAGAAAAGTGATGCGAGTACTGCTTTTCGAGAATTTTATAGCATGGTGAAAAATCAATTTCAGAAACAAATTTAAGTATGGCAATCCGATAATGCTATGGAATTTCTTAAGAACTCACTTGGTGATTATCTTCGACAAAACAGTATTCGACACCATACTTCTTGCACCTACACACGCCAACAAAATGGCCTTGCAGAGAGGAAAAATAGGCAGATCATGGAGGTAGTACGTGCATCTCTTTTTGAAATGCATATGCCTCGCTTCTATTGGGGAGAGACTATTAAGTCTGTTGTCTACATCATCAATAGAGTGCCTTTCCGAGTGATTAACTTCCAGACCCCACACCAGAAACTACAAAGCTTCTTTGACACACCCCATCACCCAAACTTAGAACCCAGAACCTTTGGTTACACAGTGTATATTCACATACCCAAAGTCTTGCCTAACAAACTTGATCCTTGTGCCCAATGTTGTGTATTCATCGGTTACTCTAATTTTCAGAAAGGATATAGGTGTTATTGTCCTCAAACTCGTAAGCTACATGTCTCTCTTGATTTCTCCTTCCGAGAAACAACTCCTTATTATTTAGTAGTCGACTTGGGCTCTCCTCTTCAGGAGGAGAATGTGTATGCAGAGGATGAGCTTTGCAGAACTATGTTTGATAATAATGAGGGTGATGGTGTTTTTATGGAACTGGAGACATTTGAAAAAAGGATGAATAGCAACAAGCACAATGTTATATCACTCACTGATACTCAAACTATCCCAAATGAGAGGACCTTATCGTTGGACAATGACCTTTGTAAGAATTATGCTGGTGACACAAAAGCTGTAAACCATAATGGGGAAAATATTGAGATGATTGAATTGGGTGTTGTTGACATAGAAGTTGCGAACCTTGATAAGGAAGACACTGCGATGATTGACTTGCCCGCACCATCAACCACAGAGTCCTCTGCACAGAATATCCTGGATAATCCCACCACTGAAAATACATCTCAACCCACTCCCAGGTATTCACAGAGATCTAATAAAGGTGTTTTCAAGAAACAATATGAACCAGACATTAAAACCAATGTTAAATATCCTATTAATAACTATGTCTTTTCTCATAGACTTTCAGAATCTTATGCACTAACCATTAATCAATTATCCAAAGTATCTATTCCTAGTAATGTGTAGGATGCATTGGTAGATCCAAGATGGAAAAAAGCTATGAATGAAGAGATGGAAGCCTTGCAGAAGAACTCCACTTGGAAACTTATTGTGTTAGCAAAAGGAAAGAAGGCGATTGGGTGTAGATGGTATACACTGTTAAACTTAAAGCGAATGGAAGCATTGATAGATATAAGGCGAGACTCGTGGCCAAGGGGCATGCCCAGAAATATGGTATTTACTATCGGGAGACCTTGGCACCAATAGCCAAGCTTAACACCATTCGTATACTCATATGCATTGCTGTAAACTGAGATTGGCCCCTACAACAATTCGATGTAAAAAATGCTTTCTTAAATAGTGATCTAGAGGAAGAGGTGTACATGGAACTTCCACCTGGAATAAAACAAAGTTCCAAACACGAAGACAAAGTGTGTAAACTAAAGAAATCTCTGTATGGTTTGAAGCAATCTCCTCGAGCTTGGTTTAGGAGGTTTATTTTGGCAATGAAAGCAACCAGTTATCAATAGAGCAATGCAGATCATACACTATTTGTTAAACATAAATATGGTATGGTAACGACATTGATTGTGTATGTAGATGACATGATTTTAACAGGTGATAATCTTGAAGAAATGAAGACATTATGAGAGTACTTGTCTGTAGAATTTGAAATGAAAGATTTGGAACAATTGAAGTATTTTCTTGGCATTGAAGTAGCATGGTCCAAATAAGGAATTTCTCTTTCACAGCGTAAATATGTATTGGATCTTCTAAGTGAGATTGGGATGCTAGCTTGCAAACCTGTTGAAACACTAATACAAGTGAACCATCAACTTGGGATCTTTCCAGATCAAGTCCCTACAGATATGGGTCGGTATCAAAGACTTGTGGGTAAGTTAATTTACCTAACCCATACTAGACCTGATATAACATATGTTGTAGGTGTTGTGAGCCAATTTATGCATGCACCAAGTGAGGAGCATATGGATGTTGTCTACAGGATCTTGAGATATCTTAAAGGTGCGTCTGGAAAAGGTTTATTATACTCAAAAAATAGTATCTCAAATATAGAAGGCTATACTGATGCAGATTGGGCAAGAGATCAAATAACAAGGAGGTCCATGTTTGGGTATCTGAACTTTGTGGAAAGGAATTTGATTACTTTGAAAAGTAAAAAACAGAAAGTTATAGCACGATCTAATGCAGAAGCAGAATTTCGAGGAATGGCTCAGGGAATATGTGAGTTGTTATAGATCAAGAGTATTCTGAAGGATTTAGAGATCAAGTATACGAATCATATCAACCTGTACTATGATAATAAGGCGGCAATTCAGATTGCACACAATCCTGTTCAGCATGATCGAACTAAACATGTTGAAGTAGATCGTCATTTTATCAAAGAGAAGTTAGATCAAAAAATTATATGTTTTTCATTTGTTAAATCTGCAAGTCAACTAGCTGATATCCTCACCAAGGCAGTATCAAACAAAGATTTTTACAGTATGATTGGTAAGATGGGCATGATAGATATCTATGCACCAACTTGATCTATCATCACCAACTTGAGAGGGAGTGTTCGCCGGCAAGATTTGTGTATTAGTTGGCGAGATATGTGTAGATTACAAGATTTTAAGGAAATCTATTTGTTTTCTTGTACAGATTATTATCATACCAAGAATAGGAGTCTGGACAGACTAGGTTTACTTACCTACTTGTATATATATTTTCTGTAAAGACGAATACAGAGGAATGCAGAGAAATATTTACAGAATGAAAAGTTTTGTTTGTATGTCTACTATAATCAACAAGTCGCAGCACTGTCCATGTAGCAATTGAATTATAAGATTTATTTCCCACACTTATTTTTATTGTCTGCTAACTTTCTTTGTGGGATGATGTTGGACCTTATGTAGAAATCCCATCTTATCCTATTAAAAGTGTGATAAAGAGATTCAGTCATGGAATCTAATCATATATATGAAAATGAGGGATGATTTTCGCTGTTAAACAGAAAATCATACCAAAACAATGTCTTTTTTTTAATCTTTTGGATTGGTAAAATGACTGATATTTTGACAAATGTTTGTTTTGATCGTTGAACGTTTGCTTTTTCAATATGATCCTTTAAGATTAATATTCAAAATTTCAAAAAATATATATCAAAATTCTACCTAGCTCTTAGAGAGAGAGTCATCAAAGAGGGTGCGAGTGAAGTTATTGGGGGGAGTAAACTGCATTGTGAAGTATGGAGACAATTTTAATCCTAATTAGTAGAATTCAACCTTCCAAGTTCATTAACAATGTTATGGAGTTTGGTGATGTCTTTTAAAGTAGATTGGAGTCCAAATAAGAAAATAAATTTTGTAAATTTATTCGAATTTTTTGAGGTAAAATTTTAATGAATGCATTTTTTTAATAAATGAAAAGGAAAAAAACCAATGATGCAAATGACATGTCTTTTTCTAATGAAGGTAATGCATCCTTAACTTACCTTTCTTTCTTGTGTTTCTCAACCTTTTCTTTTATAGTCCATTCTTCCTGTTGATGTTGCTCTAAAGAGACTTTAGATGCTCTCTCACCCTCCTTTTCAACTCATAATTTTTTTTCTTCTTTCTTTTTAGACCTCTTTCTCTTACTTCCTACAATCTCAACCATATCTCATGAAGTCTCAACTTCTTGGTTTCTAAATGACTCCTCACTATGCTATTTCGAGTACCTTTCACTAACTTGTGACATCTTGTTCTACCTAATGCTCTCTAACACAATTAGGGAGATGACATCTTTAAAGGTGCTAGAAAACTGAGCAAGGTCGTCAGTCCTAGGAACACATTAAATGTATATACACTACCTTGATACTGAGGCGGGCACATAACTAACATAATTGGTTACTCCTATTAATAGGACCTAGGGCTTCTATCCATAGCACATCAAACAAGTTAAAATATTTATTCATACAGCTCTCCAATTGAACTTCTTTTGAGGTTACTCCTAGAATTTCTTCATCTAGTCCCATTTGGAATACTTTTCCCATTTATTTGTAACAAATTCTTTAAGTGACTTTTGATCATACAACCAAAACATCCTAAATAATAGAGTTTCAACTTTTACTTGGCATACCATCTAAATATACAATAATTGTATACAACATCTCATGAAGCCTCTTCCATACTTCCTATAGTGGTTGAGAGATAAAATGGTTTCAGCCAAAATTATAATTTAGGGATGAGTCCTAGTTTTCTCATATTCAACAAACAAATTGGAAGCTTCTAAGTAGATAATGCTAAAAGTTGACAATCAAATGGAAGTTGGTGATTTCACGAGTCTTACCTACGTTGATAGCTATTGGGGATGCCGTTACTCCCCCACATAACATAATGTTAAAGTGTGTGTTCTCAAAAGTTTAATGTCTTGTGTGAAGGCACAAATTCATATCCAATATATATGCATGATAATTATAGAATAAGAATTCATACTAAAGTATAGCAAAAAATAAATAAGCATAATGAACATGGTAGCAATTAAAGACAAGAGGCAAAACTTAGCTTTAAGATCCCTAGTGGAGTTGTCATTTTGTCACACTTGACATCCCAACAACCCACCCTCTTTCCTAAAAAGAGAAAAGGTTATTTTTATTATCTAGTGAAGGGGGAAAGATTTGAACTTTATAAAAATAAGTGGTCATCTAGTATTATGATCACTTGAAAACCCTAACTAGTCTATAGAGTTTTATGGTAAGAGACTGATTATACAAAATAGAAGATAATATCACCCTAAGTTCTCATTAATGATTTTTAATGTCGTAATAACTTAATTTTCTTTGATAATTTTCAGTGTCATAATAACTCAATTTTCATTGACAACTTTCAATGCAATAATGACTCAGTTTTCATTGATGATTTTTAATGTCATAATAACTCAATTTTCATTGGCAACTTCCAGTGTCATAATGACTCAGATTCTGTTAATGATTTTCAATGCCGTAATGACTTAGTTTGTGTTGATAATTTTCAGTGCCGTAATGACTTAGTTTGCATTGACAATTTTCAATATAGTTGAAATGAATGTTTTATTATAATATTGATACCATGCAAAGATATGAGTAATATACTCACATATAAATATATTTTTATGTGTGCTAGTGTACACATATATGTGTGTGTGAAAATAATCTTTAATGATACCTGGTAAGTAATGGTCTCTTTATGAACTAGGAGGTACAACATAAATCATCTTCGACTAGGCGAGGACATACTATGGGGGGGATCAGGTAGGTTATTTGAACCTTTATCTAATTTTATTAAATTCATAAGGTACATTTTTAATAATGTATTATTTTGTGAATTATGTTATTTGATTAACCATGAGTAATAAAGAATATTAGGATTAAGTTAAGTTAAGGATATCCGTAATTAGGATATCCGGGAATAACTAATGAGACGACCTAGGCTAATGGTATCCATGTCAGGATAATTAGGAACAAATGATGAGATTAACTTTGACTAATGGTATCCATATTGGATAGCTGAAAATAAATGATAATATTAGTTTTGGCTAATGGTATCCATGTTGGATAGCCGGGAACAAATGATAAGATTAATTTTGGCTAATGAAATCCATGTTGGATAACCAGAACAAATGGTAAGATTAGTTTTGGGCTAACCCTAAGAAAACTATGAATTTCAGTGACATTCATAAGTCTTTCCCACTTGACATTACTTCCACTTTTTTAAGATCTACATAAATACCCTTTTCAAATATCACATATCCTAGGAACACCACCTCATTCAATCAAAACTCACACTTACTCGATTTAGCATTCAACTCATTTCTTCTCAAAGTCTCTAATACAATTCTCAAATGTTGTTGATATTCATAATAGGAAGATGAATATATCAAGATGTCATCCATAAATACCACCACAAATTTGTCTAATTAAGGTTTAAAGATTTGATTCATGAGATCCGTAAATATTGTTGGAGCATTGGTCATTCCAAATGGTATGACTAAAAATTCATAATGCCCATAACATGTTATGAAAGTTGTCTTATATACATCTTATTCCTTTATCCTCAACTGATATTACCCCAATCATAAGTCTATCTTTGAAAATGCTTGTGCTTCCTTGAGTTTATCAATTCAAGGAAGTGGATATTTATTATTTATGGTCACCCTATTCAATTGTCTATAATCTATATAGAGTTGCAGAGTGCCATCCTTTTTCTTCACAAACAATATTAAAGCTCTACAGGGTCAATTTCTAGGCCGAATAAATCCTTTATCCAACAATTCATGGAGTTGGATTTTTAGTCCAGCCAGCTTATTATGCAACATCATATATGGAGACTATGCTATAGGAGCAATTCCTAGAAAAGTTTCAATTGAAATCTCGACCTCCCTCATCGGAGGCAATCTAGATGGTTCTTTTGAAAAAATATTAAGAAATTCTCTCACCACAGGAATTCTATCTAACTCCCTACTTCTTTTCCAAGTTACCTCACATAAGTTAAGTACACAAGATATCCCTTCTTGATTAACTTCTTGACTGTCATGATTGAAGTCGTATAAATGAGTATTACTTTCCTATCTCCTCTAAACATTTTTCTTTTACCCCTCACATAAGCTAAGTAAACAGGACATCCCTTCTTGATTAGCTTCCTGACAGTCATGATTGAAGTCACACAACTGGGTATTACTTTCCTATCTCCTCTAAACATTATTCTTTTACCATTTACCCTATGCATAATCACTATTTTGGTGAAGCAATCCATTATGATGCATACTTAACCAATCCATACCTAGAATCAGATCAAAATCATACAACTTCAAAGGTATTAAATATACCCTCAACTCATAACCCCTAATATTACCTTTCTATAAACATCATCAATATCTATGTTTTCTTATAGGAGTGCACTAACAGTTACTAATTTACTCATTTTACAAGGTATTACATGCAATTTATCCACATTCTGATATGACACAAATGAATGAGTAGCTCTTTGATCAATCAAGGTATATACTAGTAAGGATTTTAATAGTAATGAACTTGCAACCACATTTAGTGTAGCTCCCACATCCTTCTGAGTTATATGGTATACTCTACCTTAAGTCCTTCTCTCCTAAGATCTAGGCAATCTCTGGTTAGCACTTGTTCTAGATTGAGCAAGCCTCGTAGGTCTATCTACTGTAATGAATTGTTGTTAGCTTTATGTAGTAGCTTTCTATCCCTGAGTACTCTCTATAGCACAATAAGGGTACTCCTTTTTCTTGTGGTCTATCTCCCTACAGTAATAATAACCCCTACTCAAGCACTAAAAATCCCTCCACCGATGTCCCTTACCTCGACAAATATAACACCTTCCTGGTGTAGCTGAATAATCTCCAGGGTTCTTTATATTTCACCTCGTATATAAAGGATATATGGGTCCCCACCGCTCTATAAACCCTACTACAACACTAGCCCCTATACAAGCCTGGTCACTAAAGGATCCTCCAACACTTATTTGCATAAATCCCCATGAACTCCTACCAAAAGTAAAGTTCCCTCCTCTTTTCTGAAACTGCCCAGATGATTGTCCGTCTTTCCTTTCTTTTTAGAACAGGAGGTCTACTAGTAGATAATATTATCTCCTTCCTCTTAGCCCCTGTTATCTATCCCTATTCATTCACTTGCCTCTGATCATCTTGAACCACTCTCTTTATAGCCTGTGCAGCCTGTACCAACTCCCGTATAGTCTAAAACTGCATAGCTATTAGTACCGTCTTCAGCTCCAGTCTAAGCCTATCATGAAATCTCTATATCTGATGGCGCTCAATAGGAAGATATGCAAAAGCAAAAATGGAGAGGTTTTAAAACCTCTTCTCATACTTCAAAATAATCATATCACTTTGTCTCAGAGACAGAAACTCTTGTTCCATATCCCTCTTATGTTGTTAGGAGTAATATCGCTCTTCAAACTACTCTATAAATTCTTTCCACACTAGAACTTTTCCGGATCTCCTCTCTCTGATTGTCTCCCACCAAGAGTAGGCATTGTCTAATAATAGCATAGTCACACAATTAACTTGTGACTCCTCCTGCATTGCTATATGAATCATCACTCTTTCCACCTTCCTTAGCTAATGTCTAGCAAGCTCATCATCCTTCTTCCTTAAATATGTCACACAACCCATCTCTCGCATACCTTTCACCCAATTTACTATAGTGACCACTTTCTCTACCCTGAGTTGTGTTATGCTGGAAACCCTAGCTATCCCCGTAATCACAACTTTAACAACCTAATTTTTTTATTATTATAATTTTACCTAAATTTTAGCAAAGTTTCCTCTAAAATTGAAGGTTTCAAGTTATCGACAATTTCCTATTTTACAAGTAAAATTCTCAACCAATGTTTCCATTTCCTTGATCCAATATCTCCTGGATCATTACCACATCAACACATTTCTAGCAAATTAATTACTTCATAATATGTTAACATCACAATAAAATTTTATTTTCTTTATATTACTTAACCACACAATATATTCATAAGAATATACTATTATATAAAATTTCTACATTTATAACAAAAGAAGTTTAATGCATTAAATATTTAATTCACATATATTTATATTAAAAACTTAGCATTATTATTTACGTACTCATAAATAAATATTCATACATATGTCTTATAAGTCCAAAATAGACCTAATGTTATTATGTTACAAGAATAAAATACGAAGTGTTCTACTCTTGATGCTAATGTGAGGAACCTAAGAATAAGACAACAAATAATATAAACAAAACCAAATAAATTAAATAATTCCACCAAAAACAATTAAAGCAATATCTTCACTTTCATCATTTAATTACTATTGAATATCATCAACTTGATAATATTTATATCAATAACTCAATGCCAATATCAAATTTCAAATTGATATCATTAACCATCTCCCCTTGGCATGATTAATCACAAATATGTCGATACCAAATCACCTAGTATCATTAGCCACCAATCTATTGGTCACTTAATCAATAAATATTGATGCCAACATACTTGTGCTGACATTATTAGCCTTTCCTAATCTCTCAGGAATGACTAATCAATAAATATCGATGTCAATATCCTCATATTAACATCATTGGTCTTCCTTATTATCCAAAAACAACAAATCTATAATGTTGATGCAACACCCTTATATTGATGTCACTAGCCTTCCCTTTTACCCGAAAACAACTAATCAACAACTGTTGATATCAATGAACCATTGATATCATTAGCCTCCATCCTCAGAATGACTAATCAAATTATAAATATTTATTCTTATTCCATCGATTTAATTATTTTTATGTCAAGTTAGATTAATAACAATTCATTTAATAATTCTACCAATATAATAAATGACTAGGAATATGTGTGAAGCACTTACTTATTGCTCATAAAGCCTCAGCACATGTCCATGTCTACGATCGAGTTACTGAGGTATCCCTTGTAAATACAAGATTATTTCATCACCACAACACTTTGTAACTTTATTCTATATCATAGTTTTTATTACAATTCACTGTAAATCACACTTCCATTATTTCTTCTTTCTTTTCTTTTTCCAATTTCCCAAATTTATTTAATCCAAACTATCTATATATAATTAATACCACAATTAATTAAATTTATTCACAATCTCTACAATTAACCTAACTCTTCCTAAATGAAATTCATGCATTCCTTCTATTTTTTATACAATTTCATTTAATTTACATGTATTATATACTTCAATTAACCCATTTAAATACAAATTCCATAACATTAAAATCAATAAAATTCTCTTCTAAATACAATTTATTGGCTGAATTTTTCAAGCATAAGAACAAATTCAATTTTCTTCAATTTCTTTATTAACACTAAACCCATTAAATTCACTGGTTAAAGAACACCAATTAAATCAAAGCTTCATCAACATTCTTAATTTCTCATAATTATAAACCCTAACTATCACCCCTCTAATCTTATATAAAACACAATTATTCCTCTCACCTTTGAATTACAAATAATCAAGAAGAATTTGTAAGAGGAAAAAGCTTTTTATCCACTTTTATCTTTTTTTCTTTTTCTCCCCTTTTTTCCATGACTAATTCTCTCTCAAATCCATTTCTTTTCATTTCCCCTCACTTGGATTTCTCTCAATTTAGTGTTTAGGAGATTTAACTCGTAGAAATTTGCAAGGTTTCCTTTTATTTTTCTTATTTTTTCCTAAGGTTTTCCAAGATCTTTCAGGCTTCTCTCTATTTTTTTTTCTTTCCTCCTTGTTGTGTTAGTCATGAGCAATATATTTATACATAGCTATTTCAAAATTTCCCTATGTATACCTTATTTGTGACCTTTCAAGTTTACTGAGTAATGTATCTCAAATTTTGTTGCCTGTTTATATGAAAACTAAGTTGAGATATTTCAAATTTCATCAAATTACATTCCAATATTTTTATTTCTTTGCATAACTTATTTCAATTAAGTTTTTGTTTTCATTTCTATATCCTTTTAGCTTTTTTCTATATTTTCATATTTTATAAAAAAAATTACCCAAACTCTTTATTCTAGATTTTCCTATTCATTATCATTCCCTTAGTGTAAACATTTAATTTACACACTCATCATAATATTTCTTTCACTAGTTTATTGAAATTTTTTATCTGAAGGTTTACATTAAGAAATAAAGAGAGAGTGTATAGAATTAGAAAAGGAAAAGGAAATCCTTGGAATTAATTGCAAAAAGCTCATCAAATTGGTTAATTAGTTGAAGTAATAGATTCCTTTATAATAAAATACACTTTTCTTTTTGAATCTTGATGGAGGATTGAAAATCTCCAATCATAATTTTTAGGGTTTATGAGTGGTTGTGAATGGAAATGTGAAATTATATAATTATAAGTTAATTGTGATTTAGATGATATGATTACAGATTAAATTGAAAACCAATTATAGAAAATTAAAGCATTAACTAGCCAACCATGATTAAGGATTTTTAGGGAATGAGGAAATTTGACTAAATTGTATGATTTTTTTTCTTTTAATGATGTTGGGGATGCTTGAGATTTGTTTTGAATGTCGTAATGTAGATTTCTAAATGTTTACTTATTGTGGTTATATGTTAGAATAATAAAACAAATGTGGAAATTTGGCTAAATCGTGTAGATTTTTTGGTGTTTTAAATGATGTTATGCTTAAACTTGATTTGTATGATGATGAAATTGTGTTTAATCACGATTGTGATTCATGTGAAATAGAATGCTTATGTTTGTTAAATATGGAAAGATGGAGGTATAAAATTGGGTATGAAAATGTTAGTTTGGATGGATTTTTGAGATTTTATGATAAGAATGATATAAACCAATTCATGTTTTGTGACCAACCATGGATTCCAAGCCATGGGTTGCCGTTGAAGGTTGGGGAAAATTATAGGATTCAAAACTTTTGGCTTGGAATTGTATGAATTGGATATGGTGTTGTTGATTTGTATGTTTAAGTTTTAATTGTAAATTGGTTATGATGCGTTTGAATCCTTGTTGAGGTGTTTATGAAGTTTGGAAATGGTTAAATTCTATGTAAAATATGATTTAAATGGAATGCTCACCATGTGTTTGATTAAACTTTAGACATTTGAAATTGTTGATGAAATGTTAGACATTGAAAATTATAGGTGAAATACTTAGATACAAAAATTTCAGTTATGGAAATTGGATGATGAATGCTTGAGTAAAATGAATAAATTATTAAGTCAAAAATAATATAATAGGGTGTTTATGTAAATGAATGGATATGGTAAGTCAAAAATGACATAATTGGATATTTGTGTATGTGAATGTATTTGGTAATTCAAAATGATGATTTTGGTAAAAAGGACAGGAAAATGAGAGTTTTAGAAAAAAACAATAATTTAGATTTAATGCATACCATATATGTAACATTGTATGTTAAATGCAAGTTGGTAACATGGAGAAATGTGAATTTTTATTTTAGATACAAATAAGTAGTATAAAAAGAATAATGATGTGTTTAAATAAGTATGAACAATAGGTTGAAATGATTTAAGTACTAATTAGGGATGTTAAGGAACATCCTAGGTTGGACCAGTAGTTGAGGAAGCATATATTATTGGAGTGTCAGGTATGTACTAATCACCTCACCTTTTATTTAAATAGATGTTCTTATTGAAATTCTTTTATACATGCACAAAGAGTTTTGAAATAAATTATGGAAAATTGTGTTAAAAGAAAATTAGTCACACTAGTGGAGAATAATTAGATAAATTAAATTTGTTCATATAGATAAAGACTACTTGTATAAATTAAATTTGGCGTATAAAATAAGACTAATTATATAAATTAAAGTCAACCGTATGGACAAAAACTAGTTGCATAAATTGAGTCAGCTGCATTGGTTGAGACTATTTATGTGATTTAAAGTCGATCGCACTAGTAGGGACAAATTATGTAAGATTAAGCTAATCAAAATGGTGAGGGCTAAGAAATATCATGCATATAATTGATGTTAAAAACAAATTATAATTATCAAAATTAATTAATGAGTGTATGGCTGACAAAAGAATAGGCTTAGAGAAATGAAAGAGATCGATAATGAATAATTGACTTAAATAAAGTGTTATGAGTACAAAAATGATTTAATGAATACATTGTCTTAAAGCATTAACAACCTAAAATTTCATATCATTTTTAAATACATCAAATAGTCATATTCATATAAAATCAACTAGAAGTTTTTTTTAAAAAAAATTGGTTTGATCATTTTCTTTAAACAGTCTGACCTTTTTAACTTCTATAAATAACCTTAAAAATAATTAGACCATTTCTCCAAAACAGTTCATCCATTTTAGTATTTAGATAATTTCATCTCTTTTCATTCTTTGGTCTTGTTTAAGTGTGTGTGTGTGTAAGCACTTTGGTAGATGGAGGATTAATCCATGTTGTTATCCTTTTATTTCTTATTAAGGAATGTCATTTTAGAAAGGTAAACCCTTAGAATAAAAAACACATTCATAATAAAGAACTTCATTCTAGGTATACGTATGTAACTTTTTTATTCTCGTTTTATTAATATGACCTAGTCTACAATGTCATAAATAATATGAATATTGATTATCTAATATGTTTTTCTTGCTAGTTATACTGAATTTGGGCATTTCAAGATCAAGTATCTACAAATCATTTATATAAATATCAAATCTATACTAAACATCATTGTTATAGAAGAAACAACATTTGCTCTTAATAATAAATTAAATCCATTCAGAAATGGATATGATGTTTCTAAAAAGTACTAGAACATAATAAAAATTATAAGTTCTAGTATCAGCTTACTTGACAAAGTTAATGCAACAACCTTTATTTCATTGCTAACTTGTACGTCTACTTTACCTTTATTCAATTATAAATACACATGAATCATAAGATTTAATAAGTTTCTAATCATCATGGTCACAAGATGATCTTTACAATTCCTCTTATAGTGGCTTTTCTTACCACAATGATAACAAATTCCTTTAACAACCAATGACAAGGCCTCGAGTTATGTGTTATGAGGGTCAATTTGGATTGACTTGGGTTAATTTAAGAATAAAAATGGTAATTATCATAGTTTTAAGGTTTGACTGGGGAGTCAACTCGAGGTAACGTTCAGGTCACAGATTTGAAAGGGTCAAAATAGTTAGCCCAAAAAACTTTAAAAATAATCAAAGTAACCTTATTTTGACAAAAAACAAATTCAAAAAAAGTTAACAAGTTTTTGACCCGTGTTTTTTCTCGAATCGACTTAAGTTTTGAATCAGGTTAGGTCGGGTCAATCTTTCTTCTATTTTTTAAACTTGAATCAGTCTAGGCCTTAGGTTAGTCCGGTTTTGGCTCAACTTGTCAGGTTAGTCTTGGTTTTATAACTAGCGTTCTTAAAATATTATTAATTTCAACACTTAATATAAACTAAAGTAAAAAAAAATATCTAGTTATTTTTTAAAATATATATGTTTGACAGTAATACATATTAAGGGTAAAATAATTTTTTTTAATATTTTATCTTGTCTTGTTCATTATAACTAAACATGATATAAAAACAATTATTTTGTCTTGTAACCACTATTAAATATAATTTTATCTTTGATTTCTTTTTTGTCTTGTCTTCTCTCATCTACTATCTTCATTTCTTTTGTTTCGGACACTAACCAAATACTATATGTTTGTGTCTTTTATGTGATATCTTTTATTTATTTTATTTGGAATCCTCTATAAAATAAAAAAAACTAAATTGAAAAAATAATATTAGACAATTATATTATTTTTTTCTTAATCATGGATTTTTAATTAATGGATTTTCTCTTATAAATGTATAAGATTGTTTTTCAATCTTATTCCTATTTTACTTGATCCTCTAATTTATTCTTGTTTTTCTCTTACATATATATTTTCTTTATTATTTTTAGTCAATAATCATCTAAGTCTTTTATTCTCTCTTTATTCTCAATTCACTCCCTAATTTTTTTTTGTTATTATATAATTAAATTAATTATATATATAAAATTAAGTTTGATTGAAAATATAATCTTCTAAAACATTTAGAAAATTGAGCGTAAAAAATGGGTCATTACAATCATAATACATAA
>Ga0325403_1001875_pt1 | contig 18089 bp, 12 predicted proteins | sample PopdelMetagenome_19_FD_205665 | JGI IMG/M metagenome (GOLD analysis project Ga0325403, IMG submission 205665) | Populus deltoides microbial communities from Bellville, Georgia, United States - Xylem-PdKOR-R4 | ecosystem: Host-associated > Plants > Phyllosphere > Stem > Wood/Secondary xylem...
TCATTACTAAACTTATTGGTCTCCCTTCCCAGCAGCGCAAGCATCTCATCACCACCGTTGATTGCCAGCTTACATTTTAATCATCTTTAGGTTCTAAAGAACCAAAAAATATAAGCAGCACGTGAACGTAAACATAAAAAGAAAAGCTGCAGTTTTGCGACAAAAAAAAATTTGATTGAAATTAATAGGTTCCCAAAATATTATTGCTAAACTTATTGCTCTCCCTTCCCAGCAGTGCAAGCATCTCATCACCACCATTGATTGTCAGCTTATATTTTAACCATCTTTAGGTTCTAAAAAACCAAAAAATATATGCAGCAGGTGAACGTAAACATAAAAGAAAAGTTGCAATTTTAGGACAAAAAACAATTTGATTGAAAATAATTGGATCCCATAATATCAATGTTAAACTTATTGCTCCCCCTTTCCAACAGTGTAAGCATCTCATCACCACCGTTGATTGTCAGCTTACATTTAAACCATCTTTAGGTTTTAAAGAACCAAAAAATATATGCAGCAGGTGAACGTAAACATAAAAAGAAAAGTTGCAGTTTTGGGACAAAAAACAATTTGATTGAAATGAATATATAGGATCCTAGAATATCATTGCTAAACTTATTGGTCTTCCTTCCCAGCAGAGCAAGCATCTCATCACCACCATTGATTGCCAGCTTACATTTTAATCATTTTTAAGTTCTAAAGAACCAAAAAATATAAGCAGCAAGTGAATGTAAACATAAAAAGAAAAGTTGCAGTTTTGGGACAAAAAACAATTTGATTGAAATGAATATATAGGATCACAGAATATCATTGCTAAACTTATTGATCTCCCTTCCCAGCAGTGCAAGCATCTCAGCACCTCCATTGATTGCCAGCTTACATTTTAACCATCTTTAGGTTCTAAAGAACAAAAAATTTATGCAGCTACTGAACGTAAACAAAAAAAGAAAAGTTGTTGTTTTGGGACAAAAAACAAATTCATTGAAATTAATAAGATCCTAGAATATCATTGCTAAACTTATTATTATCCCTTCACAACAATGCAAGCATCTCACCATTACGGTTGATTGCAAGCTTATATTTTAACCATCTTTTGGTTCTAAAGAACCAAAAAATATATGCAGCAAGTGAACGTAAACATAAAAAGAAAAGTTGCAGTTTTAGGACAAAAAACAATTTGATCGAAATGAATATATAGGATCCTAGAATATCATTGCTAAACTTATTGATCTCCCTTCCCAGCATTGCAAGCATCTCATCACCACCGTTGATTGCCAGCTTACATTTTAACCATCTTTAGGTTCTAAAAATAAAAAAAATATATGTAGGAGCTGAACGTAAACATAAAGAGAAAAGTTGTAGTTTTGAGACAAAAAACAATTTGATTGAAATTAATAGGATCGTAGAATATCATTACTAAACTTATTGCTCTCCCTTGCCAAAAGTGCAAGCATCTCATCACCACCGTTGATTACCAGCTTACATTTTAACCATCTTTAGGTTTTAAAAACAAAATATATATATATATGCAGTAGGTGAATGTAAACATGAAAAGAAAAGTTGCAGTTTTGGGACAAAAAACAATTTGATTGAAATGAATATAAAGGATCCTATAATATCATTGCTAAACTTATTGATTTCCCTTCCCAGCAGTGCAAGCATCTCATCACCATCTTTGATTTCCATCTTACATTTTAACCACCTTTAAGCTCTAAAAACAAAAAAAATACGTAGCAGGTGAAGGTAAACATAAAAAGAAAAGTTGCAGTATTGGGACAAAAAATAATTTGATTGAAATAAATATACAAGATCCAGAATATCATCGCTAAACTTATTAATCTCCCTTCCCAGTAGTGCAAGTATCTCATCACCACTGTTGATTGCAGCTTATATTTTAACCATCTTTAGGTTTTAAAGATCCAAAAAATATATGCAGCAGGTGAAGGTAAACATAAAAAGAAAAGTTGCAGTTTTGGGACAAAAAACAATTTGATTGAAATGAATATACAGGATCCCAAAATATCATTGCTAAATTTATTGATCTCCCTTTCCAGCAGTGCAAGCATCTCATCACCACCATTGATTGCCAACTTACATTTTAACCATATTTTGGTTCTAAAGAACCAAAAACAATATGTAGCAGGTAAAGGTAAACATAAAAAGAAAAGTTGCGGTTTTGGGACAAAAAACAGTTTGATTGAAACGAATATACAGGATCCCAGAATATCATTACTAAACTTATTGATCTCCCTTCCCATCAGTTCAGGCATCTCATCAACATCATTGATTACCAGCTTACATTTTAACCATCTTTTGGTTTAAAAGAATTAAAAAATATATGCAGCAGGAGAACGTAAACATAAAAATAAAAGTTTCAGTTTTGAGATAAAAAACAATTTGATTGAAATTAATAGAATCTCAGAATATCATTACTAAACTTATTGCTCTTCATTTCCACCAGTGCAAGCATCTCAGCACCACCATTGATTGCCAGCTTACATTTAAACCATTTTTAGGTTCTAAAAAATCAAAAAATATATGCAGCAGGTGAATGTAAATATAAAAAGAAAAGCTCCAGTTTTGGGACAAAAAATAATTTGATTGAAATTAATAGGATCGTAGAATATCATTGCTAAACTTATTGCTCTCCCTTTGCAGCAGTGCAAATGTCTCAACACAACCGTTGATTGCCAGCTTACATTTTGACCATCTTTAGATTCTAAAAAACAAAAAAACATATGCAGCGGGTGAACATAAACATAAAAAGAAAAGTTGTTGTTTTGGAACAAAAAACAATTTGATTGAAATTAATAGGATCGTAGAATATCTTTGCTAAACATATTGCTCCCCCTTTCCAGCAGTTCAAGCATCTCATCATCATCGTTGATTGCCAGCTTACATTTTAACCATCTTTAGGTTCTAAAGAACCAAAAAATTTATGCAGCACGTGAACGTAAACATAAAAAGGAAAGTTGTAGTTTTGGAACAAAAAATATTTTGATTGAAATTAATAAGATCCCGGAATATCATTGCTAAACTTATTGCTCTCCCTTCCCAGCAGTGCAAGAATCTTATCACCACCATTGATTGTCAACTTACATTTTAACTATATTTTGGTTCTAAAGAACCAAAAAAAATATGCAGCAAGTGAACATAAACATAAAAAGAAAAGTTGCAGTTTTGGGACCAAAAACAATTTGATTTAAATGAATATATAGGATCCCAGATTATCATTGCTAAACTTATTGGTCTCCCTTTCCAGCAACGCAAGCATCTCATCCCCACTATTGATCGTAATCTTACATTTTAACCATTTTAGGTTCTAAAGAACCAAAAAATATATGCAGCAGGTGAACGTAAACATAAAAAGAAAAATTACAGTTTTAGGACAAAAAACAATTTGATTAAAATTAATAGGATCACAGAATATCTTTGCTAAACATATTGCTCTTTCTTTCTAGCAGTGTAAGCATCTCATCATCACCGTTGATTGCCAGCTTACATTTAAACCATCTTTAGGTTCTAAAAAACCAAAAAATATATGCATTAGGTGAAAGTAAACATAAAAAGAAAAGTTGCAGTTTTGGGACTAAAAATAATTTGATTGAAATGAATATACAGGATCCCAGAATATCATTGCTAAACTTATTGATCTCCCTTTCCAGCAGTGCAAGCATCTTATCATCACGGTTGATTGCCAGCTTACATTTTAACTATTTTTTGGTTCTAAAGAACCAAAAAACATATGCAATAGGTGAAAACATAAAAAAAAAAGTTTTGTTTTTGGTCAAAAATTTTTTTGATAGAAATTAATAAGATCCTAGAATATCATTGCTAAACTTATTGGTCTCCTGGTCTCCCTTCCCAGCAGTGCAAACATCTCATCACCACCATTGATTGCCAGCTTACATTTTAACTATTTTTTGGTTCTAAAAAACTAAAAAAATATGCAGCAGGTGAACGTAAATATTAAAAGATAAGTTGCAGTTTTGGGATGAAAAACAATTTGATTGTTATGTACAATGATGCCTAACTTAGTAGTGATGGTGGTGGTAGAATATCTAAAAGTTTGAAAGGATCTAGTGGTGTTGTGAGGGATGGGATTTGGTAGCGTTATGAAACAAATTGGAGGTGCTCTGAGAGAAACTAGAGTCTTATAAAAGAATCCATTAGTGCTGCCAACTAAAGAAACAACCAATTTTAAGAGAATAAACAATGCTATTAAAAAAGACTTAATAAGTTCAAAAGGTGGCAGAGCTAGTATAGATGACAGGAATGATGTTAGTACATCACCCTCTCTATTCCTAGGAGATATATACAGGTGATTCTCTAACATATTATTCATGATAATTCTATTAGTTTCATAATTTACATTTATCCAAACAATTCTTTTCTTTTAAATTGCATTTTGCCCAATTTACATCCTACATGAAGAACATTTTTTTATTGGTACCAAACCATTATATGTGTTTACGATGTGTTCTATATGCCAAGCTGCCTTCAATCATGCAATAAGAATAATATTACATTGTTTATGTATTAATATAAATGTCCTATTATAAGGATGCTCAGGTTATGTTTTAGAACAATATTAATGCAATAATTATTTATTTAACTTCCAGCCGTTCATGGTAATTAATTAAGTTTAGCAGAAAACATCTTGTCCAGTAACACAAGCAATTTTCCATCCGTCGAGGAGTTATATCCATCACGTAAGATAAGATAAATGTACTTGATTAGTTAAACGTTATGAACTTAACCTAATAAAGTAAGCTGATTTTTTCATCTTATTTAAAAAAGTGAGAGTTCAAGACAGTAACACTTGCAAGAGATGGTGTTGATATATAAGATATTAGAATAAAATTAACTGGTTGATTGTCTATAAGTTATTTGTTTATATCTATATAATAATTATTTATTTATTACTGTAAATATGTAATATACGTGTAATTTAATTATCATTCATATTAATCAAACAAATTATATCATAATTTTTTTTCTTTACTTGTATTATTATGGTTAAGATAATTTAAATTAGTTTATCTTTTTATGTTAGCCATCATTTTCATGATTAGTTTTCAAAAGAGTTTAGCCTATTGTTTGTCAAGAAATGAAGTGGCAGATTTTGAAACAAATACTATCTCAATTTGTGTAGTTCTTTTTTATTCTCTACTTTTTTAATTGAGTAATGTGGTGTTCATTTGTTAGGAAATCATTAAAATTAGTTATTTTTTAAACACGAAACTTGTTATTCTTGATATTAATGGATTCTATTCTATGAGAAGAATTTAATAATGATGTTTTTTTCTCATCTAAAACATCCATAAAGGAAAAATCAAGTTTAGTTTTTATTTTTTTCATTGAGTCAATTTTGATTTTTTTTAAATAATTTTATGGTGGCTTTGAGATTTTTTTTAATGAAAATAACTTAAAATATGGAATTTTTATACTCGAAAAACCCTTTACTAATTTTCTAATCACCACAATGATAGTCCAAATCTAGGCCGGAGTCTAGAAAGCGATACATTACTTGCAAAAACTTATTGTTTTTGATAAAAAGATGGCGGAAGACAAGTCATGCATCCTCTAAAAAGAAAAAAAAAAAACAGCTAGCATGTATGTTCTGGCTCTTATTTTTTGCTTGTTTTCTTTTTTGATCTTTTAATTTTTTTTTCAATTTTATATTTTAATATAAGGTTTTTATTGATTTTTTTTATTTTATCCTTCAATTTTTTTCCACTATTTGATTTTTTTATTATATATATAATGATTAACAGTGGAGATCATAAATTTAATAGGTTAAGGATCAAATTTCATCTAGAATTATCTTTTTACCAAAACAATGTTATTTTAATTTCTTTAATTTTGTAATTCAAAAAATCAAGTCATCTTACTTTATTCATAACCTTTTGTTTATATATATAAAAGAGGCATTAGTTATGTCAATGCTCCCGTCAAAAGAAAAAACTAGCTAGCCGACGTGTTTGGGCTCGCTCTTCGTTTTGGCCCTTTGTATTTTATTTTAATATTTATTTAATTTGTTTTAATTTTATTATTTAATAATGGTTATTTAAGTGTTTTTCTTTAAAAAAGAAAATCAAAACAAAGTTACCTTACCCAGTCCATGGGCTAAACTACCTAACCAACAACCCAATACCTTGGCTGGGTTAGAAATGGAGATAATAGTTGTAACGGGACTATATCTTCTGGCCCATCAAGCTTAAGAAACCATTTAGTTCACGTTTCGACTCTTTATCTTTCCTTCGGACGCAACAGTCTTCAGAATATCTCTCTTCACTCTTCTATCTCGGAGATTGTATATCGGTCCAAGGTTCCTGGATTCATTGGTAAATCTTCATTTGAATGTGTTGGGAATAGAAACAGAAGCAAAAGAATTCACTTTCCAACTGCTTTCTTCAAGAAACATAAGGTAAATCACCCATTTTGCTGATCTATTATTTTTCTCTATTCAAGCTCTTGTTTTGGTCCTTTTCTAACTATGTTGAATCAATTACTGTAAAGTTTTTTAACTTTTTTTTTTATTATATAATTTTAATGTGAACCCATTTGCATGTTTCCAAAATGCATGATCCAATCATCGAAGAAAATCTGTTTCCTTTTTGGTGTTTATTGTTAACTAAAGAATGAAGTATTAGCCTCTTACTTGTATTTGCCCCTTGTTGGTTTTTAGCAAGTTTTGAGCTTTTTAATTCTCGATTATTTCTTAATGGTAGATCAATATTGCGTTGGTTTCTTTCTGGTGTTTTCATGTCTTGTTGGAGCTTTAGATGCTAGTGCTGGCGATGCTGATTCCCTTTACAAGTAAATTTTGAGCCTTCCTTCAATTCGTGTTTTACTACATGTGCGTCTAGTTCTGTTTATTTGTGTTCTTCAGTAATGTTATTCATCATCCGTGCACCAATGTAATAAAAGGAACAAATCTAGCTCTTAGTATAATGCTACTACATGAATTGCCCAAATGGATATGTTATGGATATGTTGAGAAAGGAAGTTTTGAACCTGTAAATGTGATTTGCACCCTTAAATTTGTGTCTGTTTCTCTCACATTGGGACATCTATTGTGCACAAGAGATATGGCAGGGCTCTTGTCCATGTTATTACATTCCTGTGCTTCCATCACTTTGGGTCGTATGCATTGAGAGAGCATGTACATATTAATTTTCATGGACAATTATGGATGCGCTGGACATTTAGAAATGGTCTTTCTCATCTTTTCCTACTTGTTTCAGCAGCCTTACAGTACTAGCTGCTCTTTTAAGTAGTCTCTGTTGAGCTGTTTCTCATATCTTTGGTATTTGGTTCTGCAATTTTGGTCTGCCCCTGAATTTATCCGATGTACATTCTGGTCAACAAAGATTTTCTTACAGGGAACCATTACAAAATACAATCAAGTTTGATTTTTGTTGGTGTCTTTTCTATGAATTTGTAGTTCACGTGTTCAAATTACCGGATTACAATTTTCAATGAGATGGGCTGCACCCTTCATTAATGTTTTTGTTATCCTAAACAACCTGATTTATGCCCTTTGTACATTCTGTTTCATTCTCTTCTCATTATCTGCTGTTGAATTAAGTAATTTTCCGCTCATGTATAGTCTCCTATAATCTCCTTGTGTGCATGCTGAAATAATTTGGATGTTTTGAAATTAGGACTTGTGTTGGACAATGTGAAAAATCTGGATGCGTGGGGCAAAGATGCTTTTCACACAAATTGTTTTTCCCCAGATGGTGTCGCCATTGATGGTCCATGGCTCAAGCAAGAACCTCTCTACTTGCAATGGAAACAATTGGATTACCAAATTGAAATGATATATTTCGGAGCTGTGTGTGTATATATATATATAATTTAAAATAGTAATTCAACATGCATGATAGTCAAATAAACTTTCAATTAACATCATGATGCAACACATAAATGAACTGCACCAGACTTAAAAAAGATCAAATTGTATAAGAGAATGACAGAAGGGGGTCTAAAGACAAATTTGTTCTTTGTTGTTGCTAAAACAGAACAAACAAAAGCAACCATGCCAATTAATAAAGTGTAAAATGAACAATATATAATTATATAGAGTAGTAATCAATTTTATGAAATTAAAAAATATTTCATTAATAATGTCATAAAGAAAACATTTTACGAACAATATATAGTTATTCAAGTAATCAATTTTAATTACAAGTGATGCCATCTGGTACCATTAAAATTTTGAGAAAACCCCTCATCTTGGTTACTTCATTTATTTTTTTAAGAAAAAAAGTTTTGCTTTCTCCATGATCATGTCAACGAGTTTAATTAGGGTTCCCACCATAGCTAGAGTAAAAGGTCCCTCAGCAAACATATAGAATGTTGATATTTCAGGTACATTTCCTCTCTCTAGAACGAAATCACCAGCTTCCTCTCTACCTCGGCATAGCCCACAGAAAACAATTTTATATGTAACGACACCTAGAGCCTCAGCCTTCTCTATCATTTCTCTGAAAAGTTTCACAGCTTCTTTTGATCTCTTCTGTCCAAATCGGGCTTGAATTACAGGGTTCAGAACTATGTCTTTAATCTGAATGGTTCTTAGGAGTTTAGTTACAACCTTAACTCTACCTGCCTTGCACTGTCCTGCAATCAAGGTCCCATATGTGACAATGTCTGGTTCACACCCATCAGAAGCCATAGTTTGCACAATATCTGCCGCCTTTTTTTATATCCCAACCTTGTAGAAGCGCGCAAGCAGGGAGTTGTAGGTGAATTTCTCAGGCCTCAACCCTTCCATTATCATCTGGTCCATCAATTGAGTAAGCCTCTTTCATTCTCTCGTTTTAACAAAGGCCATGAAGTTCTGGAAACCCCATGGAGTTCCATCTGGTCAAAGATGTCCTTTGCTTCTGCAAGCTTTTTGTTTTTTTTTGCAAAACCCATCAATCAAAGTGTGATAATTTATAATATTTCTTGCATAAAGACTTGCTTCCATTTATATTCAACAAGAAATTATAAAAAAGAGTATTTTCTACTGCCCTAATTAAATTCATTTTTCATGACAGGAAACTCAAGAATCTCACCTGCATGTGTTTGTAAATTAGGGATGTTTATCCTTAACTTAGAAATGATCGTTGTTTATAACTTCATTAAAAAAAAAAAGCCTTAATGGAATAGATAAAATAAACCCAAAACATTTCGGCTAGAATTTAGATGAGAAATCTGAAATGATCTAATTGTTCAACAATTCAAAGAAATAAAGAAAAATACAAACATAAATGAAATATAAAAATAAGAGAGGAGAGGGTAGGGTTTCATTGATGTTGTATGATCACTGTAATCTAAAGGAATAAATTTAACCTAAATACAAAGAGATTATATATAAGCTAAATTGAAAAGAAAAAAAAAATATTATTCTACCCTTAATAAATAAAATAAAATAACTTATATTTTTTAACATCTCCTCTCAAACTCACGATGCATCAACTACAAGCATCGAGAGTTCGCAATTAGAAAACAAAAACGGGAAATAGAATGCGACTTGATAAAGTAATCTACAATATGCAAAGAAGAAGAAACAAAAGACAAAGTAATGGTGTCATGCTTGAGATGATGACGAGTAAGATGACACTCGATCTCAATGTTCTTAGTTCGTTCATGAAAAACCGAGTTGTGAGCAATCTAAATAGAACTTTGATTGTCACAATACATAGAAGTGAGATGAAAAAGGAAAACTTACATATATGCAAGTAACCAACATAACCAAACAATCTTTTTGGTAATAGATGTCATAGCATGATATTTTGCTTTAGTTGAAGATTGAGAAACAATAGATTATTTCTTGCTCTTCTAAGCAATAAGAGAGTTACCTAAAAAGATACAGAAATCAATAACAGACTTGCAATCTATGGGATCACTGTCATGATCAGCATCAACGTATGTACACAACTCCAAGGAAGATGTGGATAAAAGTAAAAGACTATGAAAGACTATACCCCGAAGATATCATAAAATACAAAAAACAGCTGCCCAATGAACAGTAGTAGGAAAAGCAACAAACTGACTAACAATATAAACAACATATGCAATATCTGGATGAGTAATAGTGAGATATACCAAGCTCCCAACAATAGTACGATATAAAGTAGGATCTAACAAAGGTAAACCATTAAAAGAAGAATACTTTGTGTTAACTTCAATAAGAGTATTTACAGTCTTATTATTAGTGACTCTAGCTCGCTCAAGAATATCTGCAATATATTTCAACTGAGAAAGAAGATAACCTCTAGGTGAGTAGGCTACATTAATATCCAAAAAATATCATAAAGAACCCAAATCATTCATTTCAAACTGTCTAGCTAACTCTGTCTTCAAAACTAAAATACCATCAATGTCGTCACTAGTAATAATCACATCATCAATATATAAAGACAAAATGATACAACCTGCATCAATGCACTTAACAAAAAGAGCAAAATCATGACTACTAGAAACAAATCCAAGAAAAGAGATCACAACAGAAAGTTTCTATGTTTTCTTGAGCTTACAAACATATCTAAAGTCATCTGAAGCGCTATGAGGGAGCGCCATACAAACTTCTTCTTAAAGATCTTCATTCAAGAAGACATTTTTAAAATCAAGTTGAGATATATGTCACTGACGAATCGAAGCTACTACAATAAGAGTACGAATAGTAATAATTTTTACAATATGAGCAAATATCTTCTCATAATTCATACCATACAATTGAGAGTATCCTTTTGCAACTAACATAGCTTTGTATTACTCAATAGATCCATCAAAATTAGTCTTGATCTTATATACCCAATGACAATCTCAGGGTTCATTCCTTACCCTGTTGATTGAGGAGGCGTGTGGAAGAACAAGCTTCTGACATAGAAGACTCCTAAGCTTTACAAACTCTTTAACAACAAAATTTTGTAACAACCTTTACAACAGAATCCACTACTTCAGGAAGATAACTACTAGCATTTAAAGTATTGAATTTACATATTGATAAGATACAAGTAATGAGATAAGATACCAGTTTAAAAGTTCTATTTAAACTCTAGAGAAGACATAACTCAATATGTAGAAAACTACTATTATAAAACTTTTTGTAGAATAAGACTTTCTACAAATTTGACAGTAAATTCATTTTTTTTTCCAAAACCAAACAAAAAATAAACATCCATAGAAAGATGACATGAGAAGAAGGGATTTTATAATAGTTTTAACTATATCATTGGCTCACGTTACGTTGTGGGTTAGATCAAGCTTTTTCAATGTAAAAAAAAATATTTAGGCGTTGCTAATGTTTTTTCTAGTAGAAAAAAAATTAAAACCGTATGGAAATTGATTCAATGTGACTTGATCGCCTTAAAATATTCAAATACAACCTAAATGATGGGTAAAAACATTATTTAAGATGATATTGTTTTAATAAACATTGAGACAGTAAAATATTGAATTGATTTGGATCAACTAGAGTTAATTTACCAATCCACATACCAAGTCATGAGATCATGATAACCCTATAGAAAGAAAACCAAAACAAATTACGAAACTCAATTTTCAATTAATCCAATATTGAAGAATAAATCTGAAAAAAAACTATAAAAAATAACTTGAATAAACTTAGGTTAACCTATCAAACTCATGTTCAAATCATGAGACTAGTACAACCTAATAGAAACAAACAGATCATGAAGCTTAATTCTCAATCAACCCAATATTAAAAGATGATTTTGAAAAAAAAATGAATAAAAAAACACAAAAAGATGAGTCGAATAAACTAGGATTAACATGCTAAACTTGTGATTCGAGTCATAAAATGAAAATAACCTTATAGAAAGTATACCAAAACAAAACATGAAGTCTAATTTCAAATCATCTTAATGTTGAAGGATGAAATTAAAAAAAAAAATCTCGAGTCAACTAAGTTAATCAATCTGGATCGTGAATCTGAAATAACCTTATAAAAAATTATAAAAATTATAAATTTCAATTAATTTATAATAAATCTAATATTAAATGGTTAAATTAAAATAAAATAAATATAAAAAATACTTCAAAAAAAAAAACTTTTGCAAAACTAATAATACGAGAAAGGATACAGTAAAATCTCTTCGTCATTTATTATTATTATTGTTATTATTATTATTTATAATTTTGTTATGAGAATATATTTTCACTATTAAAAAAACACGATGACATGGCAAAATGTGATTGATGCAAGAATCGTCTTAACTCTTAACTTCCAAAAGGGTAAAACTGGCCAGGGAGATCTCTACTGTAGTGGGAATAAATCAGGAATTCTGCGGCAGAACTTTTGTTTAACTGATTTTTATAGGTTTTCAAGAAATTTTCAAAGATCAACGAAAAATGAGTGAAGAAACTAAATCATCAGATTTTACATCACTTGAGACCCGACCAGGCATCTTGTTTATCGGATCCTCTAACGTTGGCAAACGCACTCTCCTCTCAAGTAACCTTCCCTTGCTCTCCCTATCTCTATTTGACTAGTTATTTGATTATTGATTAATGAAAATTAATTGCAGGGTTGCTGTCAATTGATTTGGAAGACGCATTTGACTCATCAAACCAAGTTTTCTCACATGGGTTAATTTTTCTGCTTGTTTTTCATTTTTTATGATTTTTCTTTTGCAATTATGTAGTAATGGTACTTAATGGGTTCGTTTTGGTTTTGTGAATAGATGGAGTATTGATACAAAGTATTACACAGCTGATGTTTCTCTATGGATAGCTCATCTTCATGAAGGATTTTCAATTGGATCACTTCCAATTTATAACAAGCTTGCTGCTTTGGTTATGGTTTTTGACCTGAGTGATGTTAGTAATTTTGTTTCTTTGTCCTATATTTGTGATAGTTTTTAATACTATTTTACAGTGTTTAAATTGGTAGTGATGCAGATGCTGCAGTACCCAATTTGAGAAAGCCGTAAAATTTTGAATTTTGAGGAAGTCATGCTTGTTTTTGTTAGATTCAAGTGCTTAAATCTCAAATGCTTCAAAAACCCATTTTCAGAAAGGTTTAAAGTTTCAAACTTTGATGCAAAGTAGGTTTCTTTTGTTGCTGTTGTTGTTATTTTTAAATTGTTAAAGTTGTGAATGCTTGAAAACCATGTTGGAGAAAGGTTTAAAGTTTCAATCTTTGATGCAGATTTCTTTTTTTGGTTTTTATTGTTTAATTTGAAAATGTTTCATATGGAAAAGCAAGGTTCAATCTTTGATTTAAAATATGCTTCTTTTTATTGACTTCAAGTGCTTAAACTCCAAATGCTTCAATTTGGGGAAAACTATATAGTTACAATGTTTGATGTTAAGTAATTTTTCTATTGAATAATGTGCAGTTGTCATCTTTTGTTGCACTTAAGGATTGGGTAGCTGGAAATGATATTAGCAAGTTTGAGATATTGTTGTGCATTGGAAACAAAGTTGATCGGATTCCAGGTCATCCTGTTCATGCTGAATACAGAAGACAGCTAAGGAAAATTGGAGAGTCAGGATCTTTTGATGATCTGAATATAGAGCTTGATGAGTTTGGAATTTCTGAGATTGAAGGAAGTAGTTTGTTGGGTGATGAAGAAGAGCCATCACGGGAGATCAAGAGGTCATGTATTGAATGGTGCACTGATCATGGAATTGAATACATTGAAGCTTGTGCTTCCAATGTTGATTTTGACAAATGTGAGTACCATCTATTTTCAGCTTGACAAATAGTTATGGTGATATCAAAGGGGATCTATTTCACTACTTTTGTGAACACTAGATGATAGAAGTGCTCAAATAGATGACATTATGCAATATGTAGTTTTCCCAAGTCACAATCATGATGTCAATGCTTATCATTCTACCTGCATTTTGATATATCTATCTACCTTTAGGAGGATAAATGGTTTAGTGGTTTATGCATGGGGTCAATAAATTTGTAGAATTTTGGATTAGGACATTCACTCTGCATTATGGATTGAAATTGAGATTTTGAAGCGAAAGATAAGTAGAAAAAGAACATGACAGTGTATTTATGGTGATTATCATTGAATTTAGTCATAGATGCAAGTGATGAAAGATTAACCAGGGAATAAACACTAGTTGTAAAGCTATAACTAATATTAAATCTTTATGCATCTCACTTTTGTTATCTAGGAGAGTTACAATGTTGTTCTCGCAGGTTTATTGGTTGATGGGGACTCACAAGGAGTAGAACGTCTGTATGGTGCTCTTTCTGCTCATATGTGGCCAGGAATGATCCTGAAATCTGACAAAAAGATAATCCAACCAACATTACCTGATAAAGAAGGTTTGGTGCGACACCATCATTAAATCCATATTCGTTATTGTTAATTGAAATGCTAAATGAAATGTACTCATGCACCCTGCACAGAAATCTCAGAAGATGAATCTGATTATGAATTAGAGTATGAAGTGCTATCTGGTGGCTCAGCTGAACCATGGGATGACACATATGGAGGATGGGTTTCTGCAAATGGTAGAAGTGCCATTCCAGATGAAGGGGGATCAGTTTCTGAAAATAATTATGTCAAAGAATGTGAGAATGAAAATAGAGAAAAGTTTGATAAAGAAGAGATGCAGCCCTCATCATCGGCAACAGAATTGCAAGGTGATAGGAGAGTGGTGCCTGATGTACAAGAACCTTGTGAAAATGGAGAGTCGGATGAAGTTACGCCTTTTGACTTTGAGGATTTGGAACAGTTGATGTCTGAGATAGGGAATGTGCGTGATAACTTAAGGTTGATGCCTGATTTTCAAAGGAGGGAAATGGCTGCGAATCTGGCCATGAAAATGGCTGCCATGTTTGGAGGTGGCAGTGATGTTGATGATGAGGAAGTTGAGTGATCATGTATTTGCATGAACTAAGTGGTTTAATTTGTATCCTTGTGAAGTCTAGTTCGTGGTGATTTTGGGATGGTAATGCGTCCAACCATCTACAAGGTAAAACTACAAGATAAAACAAATGTACTGAAATTTTGTGTTGGCCACTCGATTCCATTGGTGGATTTACTTTCCAGCTTCATAAGGTGGTTGCCGAGATGACCCATATTTTGTGCTCAATCATGTTTAGATATTGGGCGTTAGATGATCTCCCCATGTTTGTAGAAGATACGAGTCCAAGGAGTCTTGTCTTGTTATTATAGGAAAGGAACCCTTAATTATGTGGGTTGATATTCCAACACTTGCCTAATGGTTTTGTTGTAACAAGTAGCAAACCAGATGAATTTGGCTTCTATATTCAATTTAGGACTTGCAACAAACTCACTTCTACGCCTTAAATTTCATTTACATATCAAACCTGTGTAAGGTTGGGTTTTGTGCAGAGACATTTAAAATTTGGAAGCTTCTTCGCAGTCATTAAGGATGGCACACAAGTGAGAGGATGCATGAAGAGATGACATCTTGTTAGGGTAAGTTCTTAGGAAAGTTGTGGAAAGTTGGCCTGGTCACTAAATTGGGTCATAAAGTGGAAACTATACAGACAGATGTTGAAGGCTGGTCGCATAAGCAAGTGAGTTCGCTGTATCCTTCCATGCTCGTTTATTTGCCTAGGCAGTTGTTGCTTGGCCCTTTAGTGCTTTTGCAATTATGCTCGGGAGAAAAAAAAGGCATTGCTTTTTCCTTTCAATCTTTGATGTATGAGATATTTACAATCTTTTCCTTGAATATCCCTTGCGTTTGTGATCGACTATGATGTGAAGATGGTGTACTTTCTGTAGGACAAAAGAACAATCACCCTTAACCTCTTTTGGAATATCACCATTTTCCAACCTTGGATTCATTAGATTGGATAAAATGCACAAGAAAAGGGCTAAGGCATCTACTGTCTGCTTTCTCTCCTTGTCTCCTGATTTTTTTCGCGTACCAATTCACTATTTCTACCCAGGTCGAAATACAGAGAAAATGAGTTGGAAGTTTTAAGAAACTGGAATTCGAAATAGATGGCAAACGGGTAGTGGATCAAGAAGAAAATAATTTATAAAGAAATTGCGAGTGCTTCATGGTTTAGAAATTAGAATGCGAAGAAAACATAATTAAAAAAAATGAAGAATGAAAAAGGAAATGAAAAGGGGATTTATAGATGCTGGATGATTGCCCATGCTAGAATCTTGATTTTTACTATAATTTATGCAAAAGTGGAAGGACGGTATCAAATTTCAATGAGCCTTTACAAGTTTTCTTGATAGAAAAGGAATCTTTACAAGCAAAAGTGTGAAAAATTGACTTGAAGTACCTCTCCTCCATTGCTAGTGGAAGTTTCAGAATCTAGACGCAGAGACAATCAAAAGGGTGATTAAAGAACTAATTAAAGATTAAAAAAATAGTTACTCATCATATTATGGATAAGATACCCTACAATTTATTGGTTTTGATTTTCAATTGAAGTCAATTGGTTGAGTTATCAGGAATTGTGACCCCGAAGGCCCCTGCTTCTGACAAAGGTATCCACTGGTCTGAAGGTTGGGATCATGGGACCAAACTATGTCCCTGGTGATAAGAAGGACCTGTATGTGAAGAGTGTGCAGAGAACCGTCATTTGGATGGGAAAGAGGCAAGAAACCGTTAAGGATGTGCCTTGTGGTAACACCATTGCCATGAGAATGTCTAGGAGAAGTCCTGCCGTGTGGTGATGAACAAATCTCCCAACAAGCACAACCGTCTCTACATGGAGGCACGGCCCATGGAAGAAGGCCTTGCTGAGGCTATTGACGAGGGTCATATTGGTCCAAGAGATGATCCTAAGCATCGCGCCAAGATCTTGTCGGAGGAGTTTGGGTTGGGACAAGCATCTTGCGAAGAAAATCTGGTGTGTTGGTCCTGAGACTACGGGACCCAACGTCGTTGTGGGTATGTGTAAGGGAGTTCAGTACCTTAATGAAATCAAGGATTCCGTTGTTGCTGGGTTCCAATGGGCTTCAAAGGAAGGTGCCTTGGCTGAAGAAAACAAGAGAGGTATCTGCTTTGAAGTCTGTGATGTGGTTCTCCCTGCTGATGCCATTAACAGAGGTGGTGGTGAGGTTATTCCAACAGCCAGGACGGTTATCTGTGCTTCCCAGCTCACTGCCAAGCCCAGGCTTCTTCACCTGTTTAGTTGGTGTTAGAAATATTTAGGATTGAAAGAAATATGAAATTGATTTATAGGTAAAAAAATATTATTTTTAATGTGTTTATTTATTTTATACAAAGACAATATTTTCCGGATACAACTAAATTCTCTAAACTTTTAAAAGAATGAAAAGATAAGATCAAGAAAAGAATATTTTTTTTTATTGTGTTTAGTTTTATATGGAGTAACAGGTTTTTCTAAACTTGAAACATAATGATGAAATAGTATGACTGTTGATGAAACAGTATACTTTAAATTAAACTAAATAATTGTTATTCAGTTTTATCTTAACAGTCATAAATATCAAAATTAATCGGGTTTACAGGCTCTCCAACACTACGGCCGACAACTTGCGGTCGACTCGTAGTGTTTCAACCGTTGGGAGCTCCTAATCAATATCGAGCTCCCAATCTAAGGAGTTCGTGGCCTTGCAGCAACACATGACTCAGCTCAACGAGAAATACGATAACCTATCAGCGGAGTACGCACAACTCAAAGCGTCTCATGCACAACAAATAACGAAACAAAGAGCAGAGTCTGAACAAATCAAAACGTCTCAAGCACAACAAAAAGCGGAGTATGAAGTGGCTTATGAACAACAAAAAGCGGCTTATGAACAGCTTCGCGAAATGATTATGAACATGGCAAATAGTGGAATATGTGCGCCTAATCTTTTTTGACCGTACAACCACCAGCCTCTTCCAGGATCTCCTCCTCCTCCTCCAGCTCCACCTTTATATTAATTTGTAATCAACATTATTTACCTTTAAAACTTCATTTAATATTTTTCTTGAAACATATTCAGTTTGTAATGAATATTATTTAACTTTGTTTTTTTTTTTTATGTTTAATATAAATTTTATTTGCATAATTGGTTTGTATTACAATTAATTTATATAGTTTTATATTATATATCCTAAATAATTTTTTAAAAAGAAATTAAGAAAAAAACTATTAC
>Ga0325403_1001877_pt1 | contig 18087 bp, 10 predicted proteins | sample PopdelMetagenome_19_FD_205665 | JGI IMG/M metagenome (GOLD analysis project Ga0325403, IMG submission 205665) | Populus deltoides microbial communities from Bellville, Georgia, United States - Xylem-PdKOR-R4 | ecosystem: Host-associated > Plants > Phyllosphere > Stem > Wood/Secondary xylem...
TATATAATATTTATTAGTTTTATATATATATATATATATATATATATATATATATATATATATATATATATATATATATATATATATATTATTGTTTTAGTTACACAAAATAAACATAAGATATTTTAGATGAATAAAGCTAAATTGCTAGAAAAAAAAATTATGAGTGACAAGGAACCTAATAACTTGCTATTTTCTTTATTTTAGTTGAAAAAAATGAAATACATTAAGTAGAAACTCATAAACAATAAAACAATAACAGTTAAAAAGACATACGGTAACAAATAAAATTTAACAACAACGCTTGTATTTTTTCTTGTTTTATTTACACAAAATAAACATAAGATATTTCAGATAAATAGTGCTAAATTGCTAAATATTTTATAAGGGCGATAAAGAACCCATAACCTTCCATTTTTCTAGTTTTCGGTGAAAAACATGAAATATATGAAGCAAAAACATTTAAATAATAAAACAGTAAAAGTTTAAAGGACAGATAGTAACAAATGAAATTTGATAGCAACGCTGATATTTTTCTTGTTTTATTTATATAAAATGAGCATAAGATATTTTAGATAAATAATATTAAATTGCTAAATATTTTATAAGGGTGATAGGGAACCTATGACTTGCATTTTCCTTGTTTTAGTTGAAAAAAATAAAATACATGAAGAAGAAACCCTTAAACAATAAAACAATAAGAGTTCAGAAGACAGAGAGTAAAAGATAAAATTTGACAATAATGCTTGTATTTTTCCTTATTTATTTATATAAAATGAGCATAAGATATTTCAAATAAATAGTGCTAGATTACTAAATATTTTATAAGGGTAATAGAGAACCCTATGACTTGCATTTTCCTTATTTTAGTTGAAAAAAATGAAATACATGAAAAAGAAACACTTCAACAATAAAAACAATAAGAGTTCAAAAGACAGAAAGTAACAGATGAAATTTGACATTTTCCTTGTTTTATTTATATAAAATGAGTATAAGATATTTTAGATAAATAGTGCTAGATTACTAAATATTTTATAAGAGAGACAAGAAATCTCATAACCTGCCATTTTCTTTCTTTTAGTTGAAAAAAATAAAACACATGAAGTAGAAACTCTTAAGCAATAAAATAGAAATTGTTCTAAAAATTGATAGTAAAGGATGACATTTGACAATAACAGTTTTATTTTTTTTATTTTAGTTACACAAAATGAGTATAAGATATTTCAGATAAATAGTGCTAGATTGCTAAATATTTTATAAGGTTGACAGGGAACTCATAACCTTTCATTTTCCTTGTTTTAGTTGAAAACATGAAACACATGAAGTAGAAAATCTTAAACAATAAAACGGTAAAAGTTCAAAAGAGATAGGGTAATGAATAAAATTTGATAGTAATGCTTGTACTAGTTAGATAAAATGTGCGAAAGATATTTCAGATAAACAATGCTAGATTGCTAAATATTTTATATGGGTAACAAAGAACCCAATAACCTACCATTTTCCTAGTTTTAGTTGAAAAAAATGACGCATATGAAGTAAAAACCCTTAAATAATAATAAAAATAATAGTTCAAAAGACAGACAGTAACGTTTATATTTTTCCTTGTTTTAGTTACAAAAAATAAGCATAAAATATTTCAAATAAACAATGCTAGATTGTTAAAAATTTTATAAAAGTGATAGAGAACCCTATAACCTGCTATTTTCCTTGTTTTAGTTTTAAAAAATGAAATACATGAAGTGGAAACCCTTATACAATAAAACAATAACAATTCAAAAGACAGACAAGAACGAATGAAATTTGACAGTAACACTTTTATTTTTTCTTGTTTTAGTTACACAAAATGAGCATAAGATATTTTTAGATAGACAATGCTAAATTGCTAAAAAAAAAAATAAAGGTGGCAAGGAACCCAATAACCTGCCATTTTTTCTTGTTTTAGTTGAAAAAATGAAATACATAAAGTAGAAACTGGTAAATAATAAACAGTAAGAGTTCAAAAGACATAGAGTAGCATATGAAATTTAACAGTAATGCTTGTATTTTTTTTATTTATTTACATAAAATGAGCATAAGATATTTCAGATAAATAGTGCTAGATTGCTAAATATTTTATAAGGGTGATAGAGAACCATATGGCCTCCATTTTTCTTATTTTTAGTTGAAAAAAATGAAATACATGAAAAAGAAACACTTAAACAATAACAACAATAAGAGTTCAAAAGACAGAGAGTAACAGATGAAAATTAACAGTAACAATTGTTTTTTTCCTTATTTTATTTATTTAAAATGAGCATAAGATATTTTAGATAAACAGTGTTAGATTGCTAAATATTTTATAAGATTGACAGGGAACCCCTTAACCTGCCATTTTCTTTGTTTTATTTGAAAAAAATAAAACACATGAATTAGAAACCCTCAAACAATAAAACAGAAATTGTTCTAAAGTCCGACAATAAAGAAAGAAATTTGACAATAACGCTTTTATTTTGCCTTGTTTTAGTTACACAAAATAAACATAAGATATTTCAGATAAATAGTGCAAGATTGCTAAATATTTTATAAGGTTGAGAGGGAACCCTGTAACCTTTCATTTTCCTTGTTTCCGTTGAAAGACATGAAATACATGAAGTGGAAACCCTTAAACAATAAAACAGAAACAGTTCAAAGGACAGAGAGTAACAGATGAAAATTGATAGTAACGCTTGTATTTTTTCTTGTTTTATTTATTTAAAATGAACATAAGATATTTCAGATAAACAGTGCTAGATTGCTAAATATTTTATATGGGTGACAGGAAACCCAATAACCTGTCATTTTCCTTCTTTTAGTTGAAAAAAATGAAGTACATGAAGTAGAAACCCTTAAACTATAAAAAAGTAACCGTTCAAAAGACAGACAATAATACTTGTATTTTTTCTTATTTTATTTACAAAAAATAAACATAAGATATCTTCATATAAGTAATGCTAGATTGTTAAAAATTTTATAAGAGTGACAGGAAACCCCATAACCTGCTATTTTCTTTGTTTTAGTTGAAAAAAATGAAATACATAAAGTCGAAACCCATAAATAATAAAACAGTAATAGTTCAAAAGACATACATTAATGAATAAAATTTGAAATAACGCTTATATTCTTTATTGTTTTAGTTACACAAAATGAGCATAAGATATTTCAGATAAACAATGCTAGTTTACTAAAAAAAAATTAAGGGTGATAGGGAACTCAATAACCTGTCATTTTTCTTGTTTTAATTAAAAAAAATGAAATACATGAAGTAGAAATGAGTAAATAATAAAACAATAACAATGAAAAAGACATACAGTGATGGATAAAATTTGATGGTAATGCTTGTATTTTTCCTTGTTTTATTTACACAAAATAAGAATAAGATATTTCAGATAAATAGTGTTAGATTGCTAAATATTATATAAGAATAATAGGGAACCTATAACTTGCTATTTTCTTTGTTTTAGTTGAAAAAAATGAAACATATGAAGTGAAACCCTTAAATAACAAAATAGAAATTGTTCTAAAGACAAACAATAAAGGATGAGATTTGACAATAAAGCTTTTATTTTTCCTTGTTTTAGTTACATAGAATAAATATAAGATATTTCAGATAAAGAGTGCTAGATTGCTAAATATTTTATAGGGTTGATAGGGAACCCATAACATTTCATTTTCCTTATTTTAGTTGAAAAACATGAAATACATGAAGTAGATACTCTTAAATAATAAAACAGTAGTAGTTCAAAAGACAGAGAGTAACAGATGGAATTTGACAGGAACGCCTCTTTTTTTCCTTGTTTTAGTTAAATAAAACGAGCAGAAGATATTTTAGATAAACAATGTTAGATTACTAAATATTTTATATAGGTGACATGGAACCCTATGACCTGTTATTTTTCTTGTTTTAGTTGAAAAAAATAAAATACATGAAATAGAAATCCTTAAACAATAAAACAGTAACAATTCAAAAGACAAAGAGTAACAGATGAAATTTCATAGTAGTTCTTGATTTATTTGATTTGTTGTATGTATAATCTTTTTTTTCACTGAGAATTTTTTAAATACAAAAACATGTCAAAAAAGTTTGAGTATAAAGTTTTTTTAAAAAAACAATATCTAAACTATGGTGAAACGCAAGTTAAGTATCTAGTAATAACTAATTAATAACCTACCTGTGCTAAAAACATCTCTACGTGTTCCGTCCATCACCTCCATTCTATTACAGCTTCCATCCCATCACCTTTGCAACGTTTTTATTTTTCAATAGTCGACGTCTCCCAACTTTTCCCTTCACCCAATAAATTTCATATATTATTTCTTTTTTTTTCTTCACAATGACTAAGTAACACAACAATAACAATAATTAATAACCTATCTATGCTAATAACATCTCTACGTGTTCTCTTCATCTCCTCCATTCCATTACAGCTTCCATCTCATCACCTCTGCAGCTTTTATTTTTTAATAGTCAGTGTCTCTCAATTTTTCTCTTAACCCAATAAATTTCATATAATATTCCACACTTTACATAATGACTACAGAACACAACAACAATAATAAGAGAGCATGATTAGCAACGATCACAAGAAATCTAGGATGATGAGCAAAGTAATTTTTTCTATATCACTGTCTATGTAGAGGTGTTATATAAAGAGTGGTGAACTTTTGTTTTGTCTTGTGAATCTTTCCTTCTATATGTTATCGATTGTGTTTTTTCAATCTTTTCTCACAAGAAATTTGAGCTTTTATTTTGTCTTTATCTGAATCCAAGTTAAGGCGCGACAAAGTGGTGTCTTTTGTAATTTCAATTCATTTGAATTCAGATTATATTATTTTCAAATGGAAGAAGCTTCTTCTAGTTTGTCTACCATTTTTACTGAAAGAAAACGTATGATTTATTTTTACAATGCAGAGCTTGAAATAAGCAATGAAAAATGCTTGATAAGAGGACATGTGACAATCCTACTTTAGTGTTTCTTGTTTAGTGATTTCTTTTAAAACGTCCACCCTACTTTCTCTGTTACTTTTATTCTTTTCTATCCTCAACGTTAGAAAAATTATTTTACACAATGAGCTCATGTGAGCGTTTTATGAGCCCGGAACATCCGATGGATGTCATGCGTACTAGTCTTGAATATGTTACCTGAGTACCTTGGAAATGTCCACACTTATTTTTAATCTTTTTATCTTCAATTATATGAAAAAAAATTTAATAAACAAAATTTCAAACATTAGCGGATTGCTATTACACTTAAATCGTAACCGATGTTTGTGTATTTAGTGCATCTACATAATAAGTTTATGGCAGGGCCTCCTTTAATGTTGATTGTTTTATGATTTCTTTGGAAACATACACCCTCTTTTTTCTGTTAGTTTTTATTCTTTTCTATCCTCAATGTAAGAAAAATTATTTTACACAATGAGCTCATGCGCGTTTCATGAGCCTGGATCATCCGACGGATGTCATGCGCACTAGTCTTAAATATATTCCCTGAGTTCCTTGGAAATGTCCACTCTTATTTTTATTCTTTTTAACTTGAATTATATGAAAATTAGGATTTAATAAAAAAAATAGAACACAGGAGGATTGCTATTACATGCAAGTCGTAGCTGATGTGTAGTGTGTTTAGTGCATCTATATTGTCGCACGTCAAAAAATCCGCGCGGCATCGGCTGGCAATTTTTTGTTTCTCGTTTTTGCTTTGATTTAGGGTCTTGGGAGTCTCCACCTAGTAATTTATTGAAGGCTACTAGGAAACCCGGATACTGGTCTTATCAGAGATTCGCGGGTAAGGGACTAGTTGTGATTAGAAAAGGTATTAGCACCCCTAATACACCCTACCTGAGGTAAGCTACTTCGTGAACTTGATGTGCTAAAAAAGTTTTAAAAATTCTGTTCTTTCATCGAATTTAGAAATACGACTCACATGTAAGTTCATAATTCTTTATCCGTGAGCAAATCAAAATATTAAATTTTTCTTTAATTTTTGCAATTTTATCCTAAATAAAAAAAATCCATAACAAAAAAATACAAACAACACATACACCTTCACTGTATTTTTTCTTTTTCTTTTTCTTTTTCTTTACTATATTTTTTCTTTTCTCTTTCTTTTCTTTTTTTGCTTCCATGTTTACAAATTACAAATTATAAAAAAAACTCAAAACTAAACGAATATTACATTAAACAGTTCTAAAATTACAAAACAGCCAATCAAAAATCCATAACAGTGCCGGGACCAGTTTTGTGGAGCCAAAGAACAGCAGGAACAGTGGCGGTGCGTCTTCCCACGCGCCATGTCATTGGCGGCGCGTGGGCCTATGCGCCGCCGCACAAAACGCTGGAAAATCAGGGGTCAGTCATAGCTTCATCTCCTCTTCCCTTCCCTGCCGGCGGTGAGGGTCTTCATCACCTGCAAAAGAATAAAACACCCAAGCCAGTTGATTTTAATTTTTTCTTTCTTTTTCGGATCTGTTTCGGTCTTCTCCTTTTCAGATCAGCTTCACCGTTGATCTTTCTTTTGTTTACATCTTCTTCTCCTTCGCTTCAGGTGGCCGGCAGTTGGGCAGCGCTGCAGTGTGCAGAGGGCGGCAGTGAATCTGTGGCCAGGGGCGGCAGCGTTGAGATCCCCTCTCCTGGTGGTAGCAGCGGCGGTTGGGCTTGCTGCTGGTGTCAGCCAGATGAGGGAGGTCGTCGTTTCGGTCTGTGGGGGGAGGATCGGCTGCTGGTTTCTGTGAGGGAGAGGCTCTGTGTTCACAGAGGAAGATGAGTGGTGTGTGTGGCCAGCTGAAGGCCGATTGGCCGGTCGGTCGGCTGCCTCTGGAAGGCTGGTCGATGGAGATGGGGGAAACGGTTCGGTTGAGAGGGGAAGTGGGCGAGGGCTGTCTTTTGTGGTTCCGGTGGGTGTTCAGGTGAGAGAGAGGGAAGATCTGCTGCTGGAAAAGGGATGGGTTCTCTGGTTCCTGGTTTGGGTTCTCTGGTTCCTGGTTTGGTTTATAGGTAAAATGTTGCATGAATCTCAAAATTGGTCCCTCAACTTTCTTTTTTTTTGTAAATTTGATTTTTCTTAATTTTTTTGTATTTTTTGAAAACGAGCAATATCAACGTCGACTCAATGAAGAAAATCAATGATTTTAAAAATAACGCGTTAAAAGTTGAACGCGTTCCAAATGTCTTTGAAAATTTAAATTCTTTTGAGACGATGCTAAAAATGCTAAAAACGATGCAAATGTATTAAAAATGTATTTTTTTGGATTTTCAATGTTTTTCTCTATTTTTGGATTTTTTCTGAAAATTTATCAAAACATGGGTCAAAAATTGGGTAGCAACATATATAATGAGTTCACGTTAGGGCCTCTTTTAGTGTTTATTGTTTAGTGATTTCTTTGGAAACGTACACCCTATTTTCATTGTTAGTTTTTATTTATTTCTATCCTCAATGTTAGAAAAATTATTTTACACAATGAGCTCATACGGGTGATTCATGAGCCTGGATCATCTGGCAGAAGTTATGTGCGCTGGTATTGAATATGTTCCCTGGGTTTCTTAGAAATGTTCATGCTTATTTTTAATTTTTTTTACGTTCAATTATATAAAAATTTGAATTTAATAAAAAAACAAACACAAGGGGATTGCAATTACACGAAAGTCGTAGCCGATGTCAGTTTGTGTAATGCATCTACATAATGAGTTCATGGAAGAGCCTACTTTAGTGTTTATTTTTTAGTGATTTCTTTGAAAAAGTACACCCTACTTTCTATGTTAGTTTTATTCTTTTCTATCCTTAATGTTAGAAAAATTATTTTACATAATGAGCTCATGCGGGCTTTTCATGAGCCTAGATCATCTGGCGAATGTCGTGCGAACAATTCTTGAATATATTCCCTAGGTTCCTTGGAAATGTTCACGCTTATTTTTATTTTTTTATCTTCAATTTTATGAAAATTAGGATTTAATAAAAAATTAAACACAAGGGGATTGCAATTACATGCAAGTGAGATTCGATGTTAATGTGTTTAGTGCATTTTTATAATGAGTTCATGGCAAGGTCTCATTTAATGTTTATTGTTTAGTGATTTCTTCGAAAACATACACCATACTTTCTGTGTTACTTTTTATTCTTTTCTATCCTCAATGCTAGAATTTTTATTTCATACAATGAGCTCTTGTCGGCGTTTCATGAGTCTGGATCATCCGATGGAAGTTATGTGCAGTGGTTTTGAATATGTTCCGTGAGTTCCTTAGAAATGTTCATACTTATTTTAATTCTTTTTATCTTCAATTATAAGAAAATCAGGATTTAATAAAAAAAATTAAAACATAAGAGGATTGTTATTGCACGCAAGTCATAGTCGATGTTAATAGGTTTAATGTATCTGCACAATGAGTTCATGACAGAGCCTCCTTTAATGTTTATTACTTAGTGATTTCTTTTAAAACGTCTACCCTACTTTCTCTGTTAGTTTTTATTCTTTTCTATCCTAAATTTTATAAAAATTATTTTACACAATGAGCTTATATCAGTCTCGACCTTTGGGCATTTCATAAGCCTGGATCATCCGATTGATGTCATGCGTATTGGTCTCGAATATGTTCCCTTAGTTCCTAGGAGATGTCCATGTTTATTTTTATTCTTTTTATCTTCAATTATATGAAATTAGGATTTAATAAATAAAAAATTGGAACACAAGGAGATTGCTATTACATGCAAGTCGTAGCCGATGTTAGTGTGTTTAGTGCGTCTCCATAATGAGTTCATGGAAAAGCCTACTTTAGTATTTATTATTTAATGATTTATTTGGAAACTAGTTACACTTATGTTGAACCTGACTTTAATATGTTTAGTGAGATTATACAATGAATTCATGGCAGGGCCTCCTTTATTGTTTAGTGATTTTTTTTGGAAATGTTCATACTACTTTATCTATCAGTCTTTATTTTTTCAATCTTAAATTTTACAACAAATATTTTATTCAATGAGCTCATGTCAATCTTGACCAGCAGGTGTTTCATGAGCTTGGATCATCTGGTTTATATCGTGTGTATTGGTCTTGAATATGTTCCCTGAGTTTCTTGGAAATGTCCATGCTTATTTTTTTCTTTTTACCTTTAATTATATGAAAATTAGGATTTAATAAAAAAATCGAACATAGGGGGATTGCTAATACATGCAAGTATAGCTGATGTTAGTGTGTTTAGTGCATCTACACCATAAGTTCATGGCAGGGCCTCCTTTAGTGTTTATTGTTTAGTGATTTCTTTGAAAACGTACACCCTACTTTCCCTGTTAGTTTTTATTCTTTTCTATCCTTAATGTTAGAAAAATTATTTCACATAATGAGCTCATATGGGCGTTTCATGAGCCTGGATCATCCGGCGGAAGTCGTGCACACTAGTCTTGAATATGTCCCTTGAGTTCCTTGAAAATGTCCCACTTATTTTTATTCTTGTTAAATTCAATTATATGAAAATTAGGATTTAATTAAAAAAAATGAACAAAAGAGGATTGTTATTACATGCAAGTTGTAGCCGTTGTTATTGTGTTTAATGCATCTATACAATGAATTCTTGGCTTAGCATTCTTTAGTGTTTATTGTTCAATGATTTCTTTGGAAACATACATCTTACTTTCTCTGTTAGTTTTTATTCTTTTCTATTCTCAATGTTAGAAAAATTATTTCACACAATGAGCTCATGTGGGGCATTTCATGAGCCTGGATCATCCAGCAGAAGTCATGCGCATTGGTCCTGAATATGTTCTTTGAGTTCCTTGAAGATGTCCACCCTTATTTTTATTCTTTTTATCTTCAATTATATGAAAATTAGTATAATAAAAAAAAAATTCAAACACAAAGGGATTGTTATTACATGTAAGTCATAGCCGAAGTTAGTGTGTTTAGTTCCTTTATACAATGAGTTCATGGCAGGGCCTCATTTAGTGTTGATTATTTAGTGATTTCTTTGAAAATGTACAACCTACTTTCTCTGTTACTTCTAATTCTTTTCTATCCTCAATGTTAGAAAATTTATTTTACACAATAAGCTCATACAGGCGTTTCATGAGCCTGGATCATCCGGTGGATGTTATGCGTGTTAGTCTTGAATATGTTCCTCGAGTTCCTTCAAAATGTCCACTTTTATTTTTATTCTTTTTATCTACAATTATATGAAAATTAGGATTTAATAAAAAAAACTTGAAAATAAGAGGATTTCTATTACACGCAAGTCGTAGTTGATGTTAGTGTGTTTAGTGAATGTACACAATTAGTTCATAATAGAGTCTCCTTTGGTGTTTTATTGTTTTGTGATTTTTTAGAAACATACACCCTACTTTCTTTGTTAGTTTTTATTCTTTTCTATCCTTAATATTAGAAAAATTATTTTATAAAATGAGCTCATGAGGGCCTTTCATGAGCCTGGATCATCTGGTAGATGTCGTGCGCAATGATATTGAATATGTTCCCTCAATTCCTTGGAAATATCCACTCTTATTTTTATTCATTTTATCTTTAATTATATGACAATTAGGATTTTAAAAAAAATTGAACATAGGGGGATTGCTATTTCATGCAAGTTGTAGTTGATGTTAATGTGTTTATTGCTTCTACACAATGGGTTCATGACATGATCTCATTTAATATTGATTGTTTAGTGATTTCTTTGGAAATGTCCACCCTACTTTTTGTGTTAGTTTTTATAATTTTCTATCCTAAATTGTACAAAAATTATTCTACACAATGAGCTCATGTCAGGTCCAACTCGTGGGCATTTCATGAGCCTAGATCTTCCAGTGGATGTCGTGCACATTGGTCTTGAATATGTTCCCTGAGTTCCTTGGAAATGTCTACTCTAATTTTTATTCCTTTTATCTTCAATTATATGAAAATTTGGATTTAATAAAAAAAAATGAACACAAGGGGATTGCTATTACATGCAAGTCATAACCGGTGCTATTGTGTTTTGTGCATCTACACAATAAGTTCAGGACATGACCTCTTTTAGTGTTGATTGTTTAGTGATTTTTTTGAAAACATACACCTTACTTTCTTTGTTACTTTTAATTCTTTTCTACCTTCAAAGTTAGAAAAATTATTTCACACAATAAGCTCATATGGGCGTTTCATGAGCTTGGATCTTCCTGCGGATGTCATACGCACTAGTCTTGAATATGTTCCGAGTTCCTTGGAAATGTCCACTCTAATTTTTATTCCTTTTATCTTCAATTATATGAAAATTAGGATTTAATTAAAAAAAAAATTGAACACAGGGGGATTGCTATTACATGCAAGTCATAGCGATGCCAGTGTGTTTTGTGCATCAACACAATGAGCTTATGATATGACCTCCTTTAATGTTGATTGTTTAGTGATTTCTTTGGAAATATACACCCTACTTTTTTTTTGTTACTTTTTATTATTTTATATCCTTAAAGTTAGAAAAATTATTTCACACAATGAGCTCATGTGAGCGTTTCACGAGCCTAGATCATCTAGCAGATGTTGTGTGAATTGTTCTAGAATATGTTCCCCGAGTTCTTTGAAAATGTTTATTTTTATTTTTATTTTTATTCTTTTTATCTTTAATTATATGAAAATTAAGATTTTTTTTTAAAAATTCAAACATAGGGGATTGTTATTTCACGCAAGTCATAGCCAATGTTAGTGTGTTTAGTGTATCGACACAATAAGTTCGTGACATGACTTCCTTTAGTGTTTATTGTTTAGTGATTTCTTCGGAAACATCCACCCAACTTTCTTTGTTTGTCTTTATTTTTTTTATTTTAAATTTTATAAAAAATATTTTACACAATAAGCTCATGCCAGTCTTGACTAGCTGATATTTCATGAGCCTAGATTATTTAACATATATCGTGCATATTTGTCTTGAATATATTCTCTGAGTTCCTTATAAATGGCCATGCTTATTTTTTTTTTATTTTTTTTACCTTTAATTTTGTCCATTTGTTGGTTAAGTGGACCGAAAACTTATGCCTACTCTCGTTGCAACACAAACATACAAAGAGTTTGAGAATTCAAATGAAACATTTTAAAATTAGCAAACTCATTTAAATTCTTAGTTTTATATATTGTTGATAGCTAGTAAAATAAGTATGAGTAAGATGGTATGTTATTGTAGTAATAATTATTTTTTAAAGTGATTTTTATATAAAAATATATTAAAATATTTTTTTTAAAAAAATTAATTTTGATATCAATATATTAAAAAAATTTAAAAATAATAAAAAATTAATTTAAAAAATTAATTTTTTTTAAATATAAAATGAGCTTTTAATAGATTTATTCCAACTAAGTTTTAATAGAAAGTTGAGTGCACTGATTAATATTATTTTTTAAATTATTTTTTATTTATAAATATGTTAAAAAAATATATTTTTTTATTTTTAAAATTTATTTTAATATTAATATATTAAACAATATAAAAATACAAAATAAATTAATCAGATTTTTATTGAGGTTTTTGAACCTTCAGTCCACACACATTAGCTTCTGAAACTTAAAGAAAATGAGAGGCACCCGGTCTCTGTGTCAGAGGACTTCAGTCCACATTAGCTTCTTTAGCTTCTGAAACTTAAAGAAAATGAGAGGTACCCGGTCTCTGTGTCAGAGGACTTCAGTCCACATTAGCTTCAGTCCACATTAGCTTCTTAAACTTAAAGAAAATGAGAGGCACCCGGTCTCTGTGTCAGAGGACTTCAGTCCACATTAGCTTCAGTCCACATTAGCTTCTGAAACTTTAAAGAAAATGAGAGTCCCCCTGTCTCTGTGTCAGAGGACTTCACAGTTGCTACTTAGAGGAAGAAGAAGAACAATAAAAGAGACCGACACTCTCATCCCCTCAATTTCTTATTGCACAAACATTGACAATAAGACCATCGATGGGCCACAAAGTCCAAGGGTCAAGATTTTCGATCGGGAATTCAAACGAAAACAGGTAAAAATCCAGTCTTTCTCTGTAAATTTATGATTTGAATATTTTGGTATTGTGGTGTTTTTGTTTTTGTGTTTTTTGCATGTTTTCAAATTCGATATTGTATATCTGCTTCTGGGTATTGGTCCAATTGTGGGGTGGCTGCAGCGTGACCGAGCTGCGTGGTTGATGAGGCCAAGTGATCCTTTTGTGGATGCTGTTGCTGACAATTTGTTGGATCGCTTGGAGGTAGTCTAGTTACCTACTTGTCTACTGTTGTTTTTAAGAATGTTTAGAATGCTGTAGTATTAAGAAATGAGAGGTTTTAATTTTTGTGAAGTTGCATTTTCTAGTCGTGGTGAGTTTGAGAAGTTTAAATTTTGAACTTTGATGACTTTTGCTTAGTTCCGGATTGTTGTGTGTTTGTGTTGTGCAGGATTGCAAGAAAACATTTCCTACCGCGTTGTGTTTAGGAGGTTCTTCGGAAGCTGTCAGACGTTTGCTACGTGGTCGTGGTGAGAATCGATTTTAAGACTTCCTGCTATTTATGTGTTTCAATAACTATAGAAGATAATTTGAAAAATTTTAAGGTTGTATTTCAAAATTTTTGAGACATGGGTGTTCAGCACTAACTGTAAGGTTGAGTGATCATGAATTAAGAGGTTCAAAAGAGGGAGGAATTCGGTTGAATGGAAGTCCAATCATGTGACAGTATTTATCAGAGATTTTGGCAGTTGATAAGACAATACTTGAAACACGTTTTTGATACCACAAAGTGGTATTTGAAAATGAGCATACACATAGGAAAAGCTGTTATCTTTCTCTAGTCATTTTCCTTCATTAGGCATGATCTTGTAAATTATATCATAAATATTAAACTTTAATCTTGTAGCCACTTTAAATGCCAGGCTCCATTGAAAAGCTTGTCATGATGGACACTTCAAATGACATGGTTCAATTATGTAAGGATGCTGAAGCTGCTCAACAAGATTCAAATCAGAATATCGAAACATCCTTTGTGGTGGGAGATGAGGAGTTTCTACCTATAAAAGAAAGGTCTGTAAGTGGATTTCATCTATTTGGTTCTTGTGAAAACTAGTCATCAGGAAGAACTGGTTTTAAATGTTATGTTTTGTATGTGACTATGAAGTTCGGTAGATTAGGTTATCAGTTGCTTGGGACTCCATTGGACAAATGATCTTCCAGGAGCCATGATACAGGTATACACGTCTTTATTATGACTTTCTTTCAGCGTTAGCATCTTTTTCATCCATGATATCCTCCAGAATTTGTAAATGCATGTGACATTAGGGGATGGAAACCATTAGAATTATTAACCCCAGGAGAAAAAAATGAAGCATACATGTTTGCCATGCAGATAGTAAGATATAGAAGTGCTTTCTATGCGCTACTCTGAAAGTTATCTTCAATTTAATTATAACTCCAAAAACTTTTCTATTTTTTTATTCTCTGAAGCATAGAAGAATAATCTCTTGATAAATCAAGTTATAAGACTGTAAAATAAGACCAAAGCTGTACTTCATCGTAAATAATTTGACATTTCAGACCACCAACAGTAGTCTGAAAGGGCATCCACTGTTTATGAAAGTACAATGGATGTCTACAACAACCACACACACAGAGCAGTAGACGTGTAAACCTTATTGCTCCTCTCTTTATAGCTGTGTTTGGTTGTTATCGTGATGAAATCTCTCTACTTGTCATTTTGTTTGAAATCCTGATGTGGTCATTTCTATGACACTTGTCCATTTCATTGGTTTTCATGACAGTGTAAACTAGCATTGAAGCCGGATGGCCTATTTTTAGCAGCTATTTTGGGTGGAGAAACCTTGAAGTTGTCTCTTCTTATTTATATTTTGATTGAAAGTAAACAGTATGTTAACCAATAAGTTTGCCTACTGATTTTTCTGCTTGCTGACATGTGTAGGGAGCTTAGAATAGCATGCACTGTGGCTCAAATGGAGCGTGAAGGAGGCATTAGTCCTCGCATATCACCTCTGGCTCAACCTCTGGCTCAAGTATGTATGTTGTCACTTGGTAATTACCATTTGTGAACTTATTAAGATAAGGGGTACATATATCCTTAGGAAACTAAACACATGGTTGTGTTGCATACATATCTTGAGAGGGTAACATCTACCCCAAAATGGTATCACTGAGCCAACTTATTTTTTGTATCATTCAGGTCTGCGATGCAGGCAATCTTTTGACCAGGGCAGGCTTCACCCTTCCTGGAGTTGATGTTGATGAATACGTAGTTAGGTATAACAGTGGTGAGAAAATCTCTCAACATATTGTCTTGTAGTTTTACTAGCCAAACATGCTTGATGATCTATGCTAGAACTAACATGTCTCTTTTTTAACTGCATGGAATATTAATTTTAGTTTCAACACAATGGTTTTTCATTTGAATAAATTCTCCACCTCTAGTCATTGTTATAAAGTGGTCTTTCATTCTTGTTAACTATGGTATAGCTTTGGAGCTGATATAGCACCTGCGTAATGGGTGAAACTAATGCTCTTCTGCAAAGGAACAATGTAAGATGTGTAACAATTGAAGTTTTCCTTGTGCGTCGTAAAATTGGATTCAATCATCAAATCTTATTGGAAATTCTTTTTGTTTGTGAATGAAACCAGGTCCTAACAAGACAAACAACCCTTGGTATTGCAACAATTTATGATTCAATGTATAATTACTTTTCTTGGAGGTGATATCCCTTTTCTTTTTTTATTTTCTAATAGGAGATAACAAAATACATCGATGACCTGCATAGGTGTACGTAAATTATCCATGCATATTCCAATGAAGTAACAAACAAGTTTAAGTAGTGATACACTTATATTATTTGCGATGGATTTTTCATTTATGACGTCGAAAAGGTCTTTCAATGATAAGAATTTCTTCCACATTTCTTCTCTCATCCATATACAATCGCTGTAACGCAACATTGTTAATGAAACAATAAACAATTCAAAATTAAGAGAGTAATAATTCAAAAGTCAGATATTATAGATAGTGATAGCTTAAAATTAAGAGAGTAACAGTTCAAAATTAAGATTGTAATAGTTCAAAAATAAGATGATATTGCCAATAACAGTTCAAAATTAAAACAATAACAATTTAAAATTAAGACATTAATAGTTCAAAAGTCGGATATTATAGACAGTAACAAATCAAAATTAAGAGAGTATAAGTTCAAAATTAAGACAGTAACAGTTCAAAAGTTAGACATTATACACAGTAAAAGGTCAGATTTTGCTATCATGTCGTACTTGTCCTGTTAGAATTTTGTTAATCAAATTCAATGTGTTTTTCTTCACAAGTTTAACTAGTTAAAGATCATTATTCAGTTATGGTAGCTTAGTTTTTATGACGTTTTCATCCTTTTTAGTTTCTTTTTTTTCCTTCCTCCTTTTCCTTATCTATTTCCTTCATCGTCATTTCTCTAACAACGTTTACCATTGATCTGGTTTTAGGGACTTCTAAGGATAACTTTTTTTGAGCTTATTTTTTTTTTGCCATTTCAAAAGTTATTTTTGTTACCTGGCCTTCGAAGTCCTTCCTCTTTACTTTTATTTGAGCATTCTCCTTGATACATTTATGATTCTCCTATATTCTCTTCATAGCTTTTCAATTTCTGTATTTTGAAAATCCTTTTTCTTTTCAAGTCTCTTGACCTCTTATTCGCCCTTTTGAGCTTTTTCTTTTCAAATATCTTGACCTTTTCTTCAGTCTTTTTGAGTTGATTTTTTAATTTCTGATTTTTACATTTCAACTCATTCTTCTTGTATAATGCTTTTATGATTTCCATTTATTCTCATCGTAGCTTTTTAATTTTTGCATTTTGGAAATCCTTTTTCTTTTCAAATATCTTGACCTTTTCTTCAGTCTTTTTGAGTTGATCTTTTAATTTCTGATTTTCACATTTCAACTCTCTTATCTCTTTTTTCTTATCCTCATGTTCAGCAGAAAAAAAGTTTGCGCCACATTTCTTCTTCCAACAGCTCCACAACTTTTTGAACACCCAACAACAAAACTTTTTCTTCCATGGGTTCTAAGTATATAACTGAATACTGCATGAATGTGTAGACTGTAACATTATTAATGATACAGTAACAGATGAAATTGAAAAGGTAACTGATCAGGTTGAGATTGTACTGCATGAGGTTGAGGTATTAATATATTAACACAGATTGACATTTACAATCAGACAATAAAAGTTCAAAAATTTGAAATTCTTGCTTACACTTGTGTTTATGACTGATTTTTTTCTTAATTCTACTTTCAAATGCAGTAAATTTCATTTTGCACACCTTGATATTCTTCCTTCTTCAATTGGTTCAATGATTTTTGTGTGCTCGCAAAACCAATACTACTCATTTGAATTTTCAATGTTATTGAATTATGTCTTTCTGTGGTATTGGTTTTGCGAGCACACAAAAATCATTGAACCAATTGAAGAAGGAAGAATATCAAGGTGTGCAAAATGGAATTTACTGCATTTGAAAGTAGAATTAAGGAAAAAATCATTCATAAACACAAGTATAAGCAAGAATTTCAGAGTTTTGAACTTTTATTGTCTGATTGTAAATGTCAATCTGTATTAATATATTAATACCTCAACCTCATGCATTACAATCTCAACCTGATCAGTTACCTTTTCAATTTCATCTGTTACTGTATCATTAATAATGTTACAGTCTACACATTCATGCAGTTTTCAGTTATATACTTAGAGCCCATGGAAGAAAAAGTTTTGTTGTTGGGTGTTCAAAAAGTTGTGGAGCTGTTGGAAGAAGAAATGTGGCGCAAGCTTTTTTTCTGCTGAACATGAGGATAAGAAGAAAATAGAGATAAGAGAGTTGAAATGTGAAAATCAGAAATTAAAAGATCAACTCAAAAAGACTGAAGAAAAGGTCAAGATATTTGAAAAGAAAAAGGATTTCCAAAATGCAAAAATTAAAAAGCTACGATGAGAATATATGGAAATCATAAAAACATTATACAAGAAGAATGAGTTGAAATGTGAAAATCAGAAATTAAAAGATCAACTCAAAAAGACTGAAGAAAAGGTCAAGATATTTGAAAAGAAAAAGCTCAAAAGGGCCGAATAAGAGGTCAAGAG
>Ga0325403_1001879_pt1 | contig 18085 bp, 7 predicted proteins | sample PopdelMetagenome_19_FD_205665 | JGI IMG/M metagenome (GOLD analysis project Ga0325403, IMG submission 205665) | Populus deltoides microbial communities from Bellville, Georgia, United States - Xylem-PdKOR-R4 | ecosystem: Host-associated > Plants > Phyllosphere > Stem > Wood/Secondary xylem...
TATTTTCAAATGGTTTTCTCTTGATAGTATTTTCTTGATATTCTCTTTCTAATATTTTTTGTGCTAATTGTAAATTTTTGAGATATAACACTACCAAAAATTCACTTAACACCAACGGAATTACTGACTGAATAATTCTGTCGGTAAATTACGGTGATAATTACTAATGGACACTATTCTGTTCGTATTTCAGTTGGTATATACCAACGGAATACTGCAGTCGGTATATAACGATGAAATTACAGATAAAATATTTAGAATAAAAAAAAGACGGTTCGCTGACATGAAACTTTTTGTGGGCGATTTTACCGACAGAATCACTGAGGGATTAAAACCTGAATTTCTGTACAGTGACGTGACCAATTCTCCATCAGAATTGTCGATGGAATCACCGACATAATGAATCCGTCGGTGATTCCATTGGAAAAAGTGAATATATCACTACTTTGCCGCCCCTCTCCTCCTCTATTTCTCTTTCTTCTTCCCCATCCCAACACTTCCCTCCCAAACTACAAACAACCACCCCTTAAAAAAAAATCCCTCTCTTCTCAACACAAGTCATATTTCTTTAAGTTTTGTGGTCACAACACATCCATGTTCTGATTTATTGTGGATTTTATTATTTTGTAAGTAAATCTATTTTTTTTAATTTTAACATTTAAATATCAATTTTATTGTTTTTTTAGTATATGTTGTATGTACATGTTTTATTGCTATTTCTCAAACAAACTTGTAGTATATGAATGTATAATTTTGTACTTGTTATGGTTTGTTTTAGATTTTTTTAAATTATATTTGTTTGTAAATTATTGAAACTTTGTTGAATTACCGAATTACATGTGTTGTGGTTAAATAATTAATAGGTTGTTTAACGGATCCGTTTTAATTTTCATCAATGCTATTGCGGAGTTGTAATTTACCTAAATTTATATGTATAAATTTGTATGGATATTGATAATTGATAATGAATATTTATGAGAAGTTGTAATTAGCTTGTTGGATAATCTCGAGGTAAACCAATATTTTTACAAATTTATTTACCTAACATAGTTAATTAATACATGTTGTTATCATAATTTTATAAAGGTTCGATAAAAGTCATAGATGATCGTTCATGGATGTATCGAGATTCATCTCAAGGATTGCGGAGGATGAATTATTGTAACGGGGTTCAGGGTTTTATTAATTTTGCAACATCTATTCCCATAAATTTTACTAGAGGCGGTATTAGGCATTTCGTAGAGAGTTGCAAAATATTTACTAGAAATGCATCACCGACGTTGATACCAACAGAAACAGTCCGTCGGCATTTGTCGGCGGTCCAAAATTACCGACAGAATCACCGACGGACGGTGCGAATTCCAAAAGGTGGGCATTAATGCATCTCTGTCCTCGTGCACTAGCCTACAAAATTACCGACGGACTGCGAAAAATATGAAGGGTAATTAAAAAATTCTGGTGTGAAATTCAAAATTTACTGACGGAATTTCAAAACATCACCGATAATTTAATTAAAATTAATATTATTTAAATATCCATCGGTGAATCCATCGGGAAAACTACGCTATAAATTCCTGCGACCGCTCCTTCAGTTTATTTTTTTTATCTGCTTCGTTTCAAAGCTTTGGTTTTCGCTTTTTCCTTTTATTTCCTTCAAAAAAATTTTTTAAGCTTTTAATCTCTACTTGAATCTTCAGCAAATTAAAAGGTATGTATTTCCATTTAATATGTTTAATGATTTTACTTTTTTATATTTTCTTTGTTTTAGCTATTGTTATTTTTGTTGTGTTTTTTTTGTTTTGGTGTATTTTTATAATGTAGATAAAGTCTTGAAATAAACACAACTAAAGTTTATAGTTTTTTTTTTAAATTTGTTCAATATATTTTATTGTTTGTATTGCCGTAATAATTGAATACTTTGTTGAATTTTAATTGTTGCTGTTGAATTTACCCTGTAATTAGTAATTGAATATGTAGGAATAAATTTAACTATTTTATCTCAATTTTACTCTATTATTGCATGATATGTGTTTAATTATTTCCATTAATTTTAATTGTTATTTGTATAGATGTTAGGTTATATACAAGATTTTTAAATAGGGTCAATTGGTTATGGCTATTGTTAATATTTACAGGTTTGAAAACTTTGGGTAGTCTCCAGTAAAGAGGAGGCGCTGCTGAATTGTTTAACAAACGAATTTAATTATGTAATTATTCGTATAAAATTATATAGATGCACAGAACGAAATCAACAGCTCATCGCTCACATTGGGTTGCAGCTAGTTCTTCTAGCAGCGAGGATGACATATCCTTAGATGCCAATTAAGAAGAGGCACCTGCATCGTCTACCGATGATGCCTCTTCCAGCATGGTTTCACAACGAAATCAATTCACCTGTAAGTACGAGACACAGTGGAAGGACGATCTTTCAATGTAAGTTTGTTTTGGTTTTAGTTTTTTTTTAATTATAACATATTTATGAACAATTAATCAATATTTTATTAATTTAATTTATTTTCAGTTCACAAACATTGAGGCCGCCCAAGAAATATCATCGATGTTTAAATCGTCGATGGAGATTCGATTATTTCAATGGAGTCAGGTATCCAGACATCCTGAATGGATACTGAATATCAATGCATGGTTTGACAAATTTGAGATTGGTGTTAATTTTCAATTTTCATCTTATTTTTAATAAATTATTATTTATATTTTAAATAAATTATTTATACACATCACAAATTCAAGTGGAACAACGCATTTGACAATGTTGTGAGGAGGGTATGGGAAAATCACGCGGCAACTAGGTAACTTCGAAAACAATACGATATATTTTTTTTAAAAAATTTATGTTTTAAAATATAATTTGTTACTATGAAAGTAGGTTGCGTGATTTTTGGTATGAAGTAAAAAAAAAGGCAAAAAAAAAAAAATGCAAGAGATAACGGTCTCCAAGGCTGGAAATTCTTGGTGGTTTGGAGGGATTTCAAACTGCTATACATCCCGGGAGATATACGGTCGCAATATATTGAGCATGTCACATCTGAGCGGTTCACACGACGCTCACAGTCCGGTGCTGGCAACCAGAATCGGCAAATTCATGGTTCGGTAATAACGCACACTAACAGCTTCGTTCCCTTTGCTGCACATACGAAACAAATGGTAAGATTAATTTAAATGAAATATGTAGTTAAATAGTTTGTTTTTACTTAAATTAATTTTTTTCCTTACAGGCTATGTCTCTTGGACGTGAGCCGAGCCCAATAGAGCTGTTTGTAGAGACGCACGTGCGGAGTCAATACCATCAAAAGGGGGTGCAACAGTTTGTTGACAACCACGCTCAACACTTTATGGTATGTTCGTCCAACCATTTTATTTCGTAAGTTATTATTTTTATTGAATTGAATATGATGATTTCTTTTTTCATTTTCAGGAGACCTATAATAGCTGGTTGAGGGAGAGATATGGGGACGATCTTTCTACCCATCTGGATTTTGATCCAGATTTATGGATGGAGGTAGGATCGTCCGGTGGACCAGATAAAAATCAGGTGTACGGGCTCTCCAACACTACGGCTGAGAACTTGTGGGCGGCCTATAGTGTCTCAACCATTGGGAGCTCCCAATCAGTATTGAGCACCCAATTTAAGGAGTTTGTGGCCTTGCAGCAACACACGACTCATCTCACCGAAAAATACAAGCAACTATCGGCGAATTATGAATAAAACACAGTTCACACGGCTTATCTCACCGAGCAATACGAGCAACTCTTGGCGAATTATGAACAACTTCGCCTAATGGTCATGAACATGACATCACAGAGTGGTGATACATGTGCGCCTCTTTTTTGGCCGTATGGTTCCAGAAACAACCAGCCTCCTCCTCCTCCTCCTCCAGCTCCGCCATTGTGCGAATTTGATATTTGTTTGGAAACACATTCAATTTGTAATGAATATTATTTAACTTTATTTTTTTTTATTTTTGGTGTTTAATAAAATTTTATTTGCATAATTGGTTTTTTTACTATTAATTTATATAATTTTATATTATTTATTCTAAATAATTTTTTTTTTAAAAAATTTAAAATCCCTACCGATGGATTTACAAATGGATATAGTCTGTCGACATTTCACAGGGAGTTGAAAAATATTTACTGGAAATGCCACACTCACCGACGTTTTCACAGGCAGATAGAGTCCGTTGGCATTTTACCAAGAGATGAAAAATATTTACTGGAAATGCCACAATCACCGACATATTCACTGACAGATAGAGTCTGTCGGTATTTTACCAAGAGCTGAAAAATATTTACTGGATATGCCACTATCATCGACGGAATACATTCGTCGGTATATTTCAAGCAGAGAAATTTTTTTTGGCGCACATTTTCTGTTTGTAAAACCATCGGCAATATTTTTTTTACCGACAAAGTTAGCGATGGAAAGTGGGATCACTGACAAAAGGCATGCTGAAAAACACTTTTTGTTGGTGATTTAGTTGGTAAAAAATTTACCGATGAAGTCTGAATCTCACACCGACGGATTCAGTCCGTCGATAAAACTGTGAAATTTTGTAGTGTAATATTTAATTGGTTGAGTACTTGCATGTTAGTATAGGTAGATGACATTGTTTATTGTCTTGCTAGAAAAGCCAAGGTATGTCTAGATTAAAATTGACTCCTTTTAAGTCTATATTTACTATTAATGGTTCTGCATAGGAAAAGTTTGTATTAAAGAAGTTGATTGTTTAAAGGTTGAAGGAAAATTAGTTATTGTAATAGATTTCTTAAAGGATTCAAATTGTATGAAGACACTACCATTAAGGCTTTCTATTATTAGTTTTGAATTTTTTTACATTTTAGGTGGTACTATTTTTTCTAAGTCCTATTTTGGTGAACTTATTATTTCATCTTGTTTTAATCATTTTAAGATAAAAATATTAGTATTGTGATGACTTGCTTCAAGTAATGAAGTTTCTTTTTAAGAGCTTTTGGGTTTATAGTGATATTCATAACTTTATAACTTATTCTATGAAGTATAGTTATAGCCCTAGTGTTATCTATCCAATCCTTATTTTATGGTTGAATATTAAGAGATAATGTATAGAGTACATTAGGATCATTTACCGTTATCGTATAATTTAAAAAGCAAGTGATGGATCAATATATTTTAAAATTTTAATTTTTAACCCAAATCCTTGTTTAAAAGATCTAAAGACAGGGTGATAACCCAATGATAGGCGAGTAGGACTTGCATGCATACCCAACATCTCTAGACTTGGCATAATATTAGGCCAATGTGATATGGGCCTAGCTCGCTTCCAAGCTTAATGTCCTTGGATGAGGCTCGAGCTGAGCCTTAGTAGGCATATGTATGGTGAGCTGCTAGACCCAACTTTCTTGGATTCAACTACTTGTTGAGCCTAAGCGGACATAAGTTTGATGAGTTGTCAAACCCAACATCCTTGAGGTTAGCTACATGTTGAGCCTAAGTAGATGTGAGTATGATGACCTGCCAGATCCAAAGTCTTTGTGTATGACTATGTTCTGAGGCAAAGCAAACATGAGTTTGATGAGCTGCCACACCTAAAATCCTTGGGTTTAACTATATATTGAGTAGATGTGGGTCTACTCACATACCCAACATCCTCGGGTTCAACTTCGTGATGAACCTAAATGGACATGAGTCTGGTGAGCTACCTTACTCAACATTAATGAGTTTAAGTACTTGTTAAGACCAAGTGGGCATAACTCTGGCGAGTTGCTATAATTAATGTGTAACATCCCAGAATTTTCTATAATCACACGTGAAAATTCAGGTATTTTTTTATACAGTTTTCATATAAAAGTCTATCGAAATTTTGGCAGAGTCTCCCCTATACTGAGAGGTCTCAAGTTATTGACAAATAACCTGTTTAAACTTCTAATATTGCACATCTCATAACTCAATTACGACCCAATCATCCTAGGTCTAAATCCCACAACATCATCATCGTCACAATCACAATATTTATAACATATATTGAACAATAAATATCATTATAGAAGGATAAATGAGATAAACATGCATTTATGGAACATGATTATATGAATTTGAGAGTTAAGTTTATCTATTCAAGTGTAAACATTAGTTATATAAATTAAGTTATATAAATGTTTTAATATTACAAAATAGAAGGATATACTCTCTAGAACTAGATAACAAAAAGTGAACAAAAAGTTAGAATCTATTTCTGTCGTGAATGTGATGGTCTTGAAACAAAATGCATATTATTGAAACATGAATATTACAATAAGTATAAAAACATAAATATCCAATAATTTGAAAAGGCAAACATGTATTCATATTCTATTTACTTCTCTCCTTTTGTTTCCATTGGAACTCTTTCTCATTCAACTACTAAAACTATTTCATCTTCCTTTTTCAACTTCCATTCAAGATTCTATAAAATCAACCACAACTATTTTCACCTAACACATTGCCGATACCAATTTCACCGGTGTCATATCACCCCACAAGCGTCGATGCATAGCGATCTCCTTACCTAGGACCCTAACATACACTAAATGTATGTACATCGATGCTTGGTGATCCCCTTACCCGGGATCCTAACATACACTAAATATATGCTAGCCGATACATGATGATCTCCTTACCTAGGATCGTAACATACACTAAATGTATGCTAGTCCATGCCCCATAGGTATCGATGTATGGTGATCCCCTTACCCGGGATCCTAACATACACTGAATATATACTAATTCATGCCATATATCACACTTCTCATATTTTCTATGTCAATGATACTTTCATCACTTGGCAATTCACATGAAAGACCATTCACCTTGAACACATATACATTCGGGATACTATCCAAAATAACAACATCATTACGTAAACTTTCATTCTTTCATAAAATATCCAACATTCGATAATTCACATTTCATATCAATAACATATTAAATCATGAAATTTAACTAGAAAGCATAGGTGCGGATCACCTACTTGTAGTATAAGTTTCTACTTGCGCTCCCCTATTGCTGTACCATACCTGTGGTCCCTCCTGTTCCTCTTAGTGGTCTCGTTCTACTAGCTTGGGGTCCCGCAGTCGATGCCTCTCCTAAAAATTACAGACCTACTATGCAAGAAGCATAACTTTTGTTTACAGTGTTTGTTTCTGATCTCCAATGTTCAGAATCTAGATAGCATCTGAAAGAGAAACACATCCAAATTATAGCCAGATCCAACGGTGGACAGAGGAGAAAATGGTTGGCGACCGAGACTGTCAAGAAGTGTATTTTTCCCAGATATTTCCTCAGTGATATCTCTCAATCATAGACTGATATAGAAGATCCCTCCAGTGAGAATGTACAAGACATGGTGGAGAACAATCTATCCAAATATCATTTTGATCCAACGATGAAAGGTGGAGTTATAGCTATAAGAGTTTCTGCCATCATTGTATTCTCTCCAGCCTTTTTCTAAACCACCTTATTGACTCTTTTTAATCACCCTAGGTTAACATTTTGGTGTAGATTTCATCAAGGAATGAGAAGAAAAGGTCAAATAACTATAACCCCTCTCTTGCTCTTGCAAGTCCTCGCAAGAGAGAAAATATAATGGTATTTATAGTGCTATCTTCTTATTAATTGCACATTTACCCTTACCCCTTTTTATCATTTTTATATAAACCCCTAACTTTTTGTTATTTGAACATTGACCCCTCTTGGTCTTATGTATTCATTTCGTCATCACAAAATTTTCCTTTCTAACAATTTAGTACTATATTCACTTTTTATTTCATTAATTTCACCATTTTTATCTTGATTTAGGTTTCTTTAATTTAATTTAACTCATTTTACTATCAGTTAAATTTCTCATATTTTAATACCCTAGAAAAATTATAATTGGGGGTTTATAGAGAAGGGAAGAAAAATGAGATTTCTATCTTTCCTCTCAACTGAACTTTCAGTTTTAAAGAAGATCTACAAATCGGTCTTACTGGTTTTCAAAAACGGTTCGATCATTTCCCTAAATTAGTCTAACTGTTTCTCAAAATGGTCAGACCAGTTTAGCTATTGGATAAATAGTCATATTCATCCTTAAACCTCTTTTCTTTTATCTTTTTAACCCCTTTTCTTTTCCTTTTTCTTATTTCATGGCATTACTCCTTAATTTCTATTACTTTATTTTTCTCAATTTATCCTAGGGTTCATATTTATCCCTATGATTATGAAGGGTTTTACACAATGCCTTTAGGCTCCACTACGTGTCGAGCCTAAACAGTTATGATTCTAGCAAGTTGTCAAAGCCACCACTCATGGGTGTGACACCATGCCAAACCTAAATGGTTTTGGGTCTAGCGAGTTGGTAGACCTATTGAGTTGGTAGACCTATTGCCTTTTGGTTTTGCTACATGCTGAGCCTATTTTGGCATGAGTCTGATGACCTTCTCGACCTATCGAACTTGGGCTTGGTTATGTGCCAAGCTCAATTGGACATAGATTTGGCTCACTACCATACCCATTGACCATGGGTCTTGTAGTGTGCCAAACACAAAGGGCTAAGGATCCAGAGATCATTATAGGCTTTATGTTAGACCACAAGACCTTGCTTATTTATTTTTATGACTTTTAACATACAATGTTAATGTTAGGGGGTACTATTCTTCCTACACCCATAGGTATACACAAAATTTCTCAAAAACCTATCATATTTCCATCTCATTAATATTATGTAAGGGATATTTGTCCCTCATTAATGTTGTGTAAGGGATATTTGTCCCTCATTAATGCTATTAGAAGGAAATGACTCTCTAACCCCTCAACTTTAGCAAAAACAATATGGTTCAAGGCTATAAATATCCTCTAAACTATACAAATAAAGAATTCATAATTTTTATCCTCTAGACAATAATATTTTTAAATCTCAAAGCATTTATCATACCAAAACAAGAACAATCACTCTTGTTCTTGGAATTTAAGGTTCATTCTCTCATTTATTACCATCTCTTTCTTAAAAATTACTGACTTTATCACCCGAGGGTCTTTAAACCCCACAAAAAAGGACTATTTGCAGGTGTTAGTCCTTTTACCACCAACCATCCACTTCTTGAGTTTTGAAGAATGAAATATTGACATGAACATAAGATCACCCATTGTCCAAATACTAAAAAACCTTATTCCTGAGAATATTGAATTTTGAAACATCATCAGTAAATATAGTAAGCTAGTCCAATTTCAATAGTAGACTCAAGAATTCCTAATAATAAATTTTTAAAATTATAACATCTTGCATCTCTTAAGATCAAGAGTATCCGTATACATCCAAACCTAATCTAAATAGTGGTTTAACACTTATATGAATAGCTCATATATATAAACTTAAAATTAGTTTGCAAAAGACTTTTAATGGCTTTAATGGAAAATAGTTGTATAGTTTCATGAGATTCATTTAAAGCTTTTATTTTTTCAATAGTTTTTATTGAATAATCTATAAATATTTTAAAAGAATTTTTTTTAAATATATACATGCTTCTTAATTATTTCTAATTTAGGCATTGACCAATTATGAAGATCTTGTTCTATTTTGGCTATACTAAATTCTTGAGTGTTATAATATTTGGGTCTTCTAAATTATAATATTTTGAAAACAAACTACTTGAAGAGACAACACTATATCTTCTTAAGAAAATTAGACGTTATAATACCTATAAGAGAGACTACTCATGTGGGAACACTTAGAATAACAAGCTTAGAATGACTTACCAACACAATTTGAGTTGACCAAAACTAAACAAAGGTTATATAATGTATTTTGACTTTAAAGTAAGTAACCAGTTAAGACTGGGCTTTGATTTTCTATTTGTTTTAATAGCTCCATACAGGCCCTATAGAACTATTCGATCTAGAATAAACCTTTCTCCTAACTTTTGCTTTTGGGATGCTAGCTATGCTTATGGTTCTCACGACCCTCAGACTATCAAGATAAACTAGCAAACTCCATTTTGAAATGTATCTACTAGGGCGTTCTTGGCGCCCGAGGATGACTAGATAGGAGGAGAGGGGGAATGTTGGATCTTTATAGTGGAGGCGAAGGGCAGGAGCAAGAGCAAGAGCATCAGTAAAGGCAGTAACTTACTTTGAACCAGTCCCAGGGACACGGATATTGGATTATTTAAGTAGGGAGCAATGGAGATTTCATTTAACTTAGGTTCATTCAAGCCAAAAGCAAAAGCTATCAGGATAACCTTCTTTGAGACATTTCGGTAGTGCTTAATCCAAATAAACAATCAAAGTACATAAAGCCATGCTTTTATCTTCTTGTCTAACTAATAGTTCAAATCATTTTAATAAAATTAATTTGATTTGTTTTACTGAGAAGATGTATGGTTTGAGTCTGTATAACCCTAACAAAATGTAAACACAAAAAAATTATAGTTTTTATTTCTTCATTATTGTATTGTTTATAGTTTGTAACTAGCCGCTTGCAATTGTTTAATTCATAAAAAAATTCACTCTCTTAAGCTTGCTTGCAAGAATTCTAAGACACTTTAACTTTTAGCCTATTCTTGTGAAATTCTTGCTCTTGCCTAGCCAATTCTTCAATACTTGTAACATATCTTTGGCTTATAACTACCTTATTTCCTTCATTACTAACTTTATATTTTATAATTTCATTACAATACTTTTCTATCTTTTTTTTTTTTACATCTAATAGGCTCTTATACCAAGTAGTAATAAATATAAGTCTTATAAAAGCAATGGAAGATTGAAAACAACATATACAAAGCACATAGAATTTATTTAGAACTGAAATTTCGAACATAAACAAACATAAAGTGCTCTAAACAATATAAATAATTAAAATCGAACTTACAAAATCTTGTCAAATGTTCTTCCACTACCATAGAATTGCAAAATACTGATAGAATATTATGTCGATGTATAAGGAAAGTTTTGTTGGCATTTTACATGACAATAAAATAGTAAGGTCAAAAACTAACTTGTTAGGTTTTTTTATCGCCTATTTTGTCAGCATTTTAAACACCAACAGAATCCTCAATAAAATATTTTCACCTAAAATAAGCATTGGCTACCCTATTTTCCATTAGAAAATCTTTAGGTGTTTCAATTGCCAACATAATAGGCGATGAAATAAAAAATCTTATAAACTTATAATTACAGACATAATATATTTTCTGTCGAGGATTTTTAATTTTTTATCTGATTTGATTTTTTTTTGTTTTGTGATTTTATGATTCAATAAAAACATATTAATTTAACCCAATTCATCCAAAATTTGTAAAACCTATTAATTTAAACCTCAAATTGTAATGAAACAAAATTCCAACGAATCACATAATCTATAATTAACTCCAAATATGATTAGCATAAATCAATTTATCCGCCCACAAGAAATCCTAATCAGTTAGTTATAATATAATTAAGTTCCAATTACAACTCTTCATGCATTTAAATTAACCTAAACCAGTACATCACATCCGAGGTGTTGAAGGAGGAGGTGGATAGAAAGGAAAAGGCACACCCATAACTACACATAATTGAGCCTAATACATCCTATTTTGTTCTAAGAGTTGTGCACTCATTTTCTCCAACTTAACATCTTCTTATTACTAAACCTTTAACATCTTCTTATTACTAAACCTTTTTTTACACAATCTTATCAAATTCCTTGATGAATAACTTGGGTCGACATGTGGTTTGCCTAAAGCTAAAACAGTAGGATCCCCCTTTAATTCTCGGGTTAATGTCATAGGTAAACCATAAACCTAATTCTTACTAGGTCCATCACTTGCAGCAGTCTCCAACCACACTTACAATGAATGTGTGGAAGTGTCTTTACTAAATTTCTCAACTATGTTGGTGTTATATCTCTCATATAAAATAAAATTATAAACAAGTTTAAAACTCAATTACATTTCATATTATTGATTCAAATAAATAATCTAAAATCAATGATAGCTATCAAAACACTTACATTGAATGTGTCCGTTCTTTTATTGATAAAAGTTTTCTGAATTTTCTTTTTATCCGCTTTCTTGATATTTCTCATATAACTCTATAGGAGTCCGTTCTCAACTAAGATTTTTTTTTCCTACAAATTAAATAGTTTGTCAAAAGTCTCACTAATAAATAAGTAATTAAAACTTTAAGAAAAAGAATAAAATATATCATAATGAAGTCTTACTAAGTGCTTTACATGGAACATAAATGGAATTGCTCTTCCAGTGTACTCGCTCATCGAACCATAAGTTTTTTTTATTTTAATTTTATTTACCAGATATTGAGTGCTTTATAAACTTTTCTGATACCACAAACTGAATATAGTTTGTCCAATTACTATCCATGACATCCTTTAATCTATACCTTTTCCATATCTTTATATTTTACAACATGACCTTTATTGCTCATACGTGCATTATACAAAAAATCACGTGATTTGGCAAAACCAATAGCAACTTATATATGATTTAAATTTATTATATAAAAATTAGATAAGAAAAATAAAAGAATAAAGATTTATAATAACATAACATTAACAACTTAATTATAAGAATGTATTGAATATTGGTTCTTTAAAATCACCTCTTCACAAACACCTTGTTACCCTCGGACTATAAAAATTTCTACTTAATTGATTTCATACATGAATTAATTTTCATAATTTAAATAGCAAGTTACTAGAATTTCAAATTATTTATCTAACCTTAAACTTTCTCGATCAAGAATCTACCATATAAGTCCATTTAGGATGGTCATGAAGCTGACTCCATTAAAATAACGGTTCTTTAAATGACCACTTTATCATTGATGTGATGAAACGAGCAGCTTCGACATTAGTACGCCTAGAAATCAATTTAAAAAAATCCATTTTCATAAAATTGTAAAACTTAAAAAAACTCGATAAAAATAAATTCATCATGAGATAAAACAATTATATTGAGAAATCGCTTTTCTATCCATTTGCTTGAAATAGGCTCTATCGATGAAGAGATGTCTAATCTATCTTCCTGAATGGTTGAACTTTGGTGGGTACCTTCTTTATTAGGTGTCTTTTCATAATATTCCCTTAGATTCACAACCCGATCACTAACACTACTACTTGATGAAGTATGAGTGCTCTTGTTAAACTAGGACATATTGTTTCTTGAAAACATGGTAACGAAAAGGAAACAATGAATACAAATTAGAAAAACATACAACAAAATTATCCAACACATTTTTTAATATTAACAAAGATTATCACCGTAATATAATTAACCAAGTACATTAGGCACCCCAGTGCACCTTACCTGAGGTAAGTTGCATTGCATGATTTGAATATGGCTTTAAGGTATTGACGGGTTCCTAACCAATGATTCGCCTATGTCTTAGAATAAATATTTATTCTCATGAATACATTTGGCGTTTCAAATTTATTATGGACTCGTATGCTCAAATAAATTCTTGTGAGAAGAATCCTTGTAAGTGCCCTAACAACGTTCACCTATTCTGGAAAGTAAAAGAGTTTTCACAACTCGTATATTGTGGTGAAAACTTATTTCCGATTAAAATTGGTGAATACCCGAAATAATTCTAAGAATTTTCTAGTTAACTTCTAGTATTTAAATGCCAACCTTTTTGCAGGTTCAATATTTATACCAGAATGTTAACCATTAATTCAATAAACTGGTTATTAAATTTAAAAGTGCATGTAAAGATATGCTTTTGAATTTTTATGTATATAAAAAATGATGAATCATACCATATATATAAAGAAAAATATGCTTTTTATCTTTTGAGAGATTTGACCGAACGCACATCAAATAAAATACATTTTTGTATTTTTGAATTAAGATTTTGTTTTCAAAAATTTTGGAAATTTTTGAGATTTCAACGAAAAACAAATATTTGAATACCATCTCAACATCTTACATTATAAATCTGTAACCACAATATTAATAAAATTACTGAACAAATGTGCTTGGGACCCATAAACAATTTTAAATTGGTCCTTGATTTTTTTATAATTTTAGAAAATTACTTAGGGCATGTTTGACAAAAAAATTTTTTTTATTCAAAACAAAATTGTCAAAATATGCTCAGTAATGTGCTTGCCAAACAACCTTTTAGGCAAAAAATTCCTAAAAAAAAGTAACCAACTAAACAAAGTCTAGGTACTTGACCCAAAACAAAACCAATCAGGTTGATTCAAAAACACTGGTTCAATCTTGAACCGAATCGAAAATCATGGTTTGACCTGAAATTCTTGATTCGACAATAAACCAAACAAAAAACCACTGGTTTGACTTGAAAAATAAACCAACACTTAAACTAGAAACCAAAATGAATCATACTTGAAAGAAAAAAAAAAACTAAAAATTATTTGTCAAAACAGATCAAAACCCAGAGAAATTGAAGAACACAAAGAACATCGATGAACATTTAAACCAAACCTAGCAACACAAATCTCAATCCAAACAAGATTTCAAGCAATCAAAGGCAGGGTTTTGATTGACCAAGAATTAAGCATCCATTCACTTCGATTATCAAAGAATCAACATGATTTTGTCAAAATAGGTTTTGGTTTAAAACGAAACCCTAGGATTAAAAATCTATAAAAATGTTGTTATGGACGCATGAAGACCCTAGATTATCGATTAAACAAGTTATACAAACATGCATAAACAAAAATCAAATAAAAAAGAAACCTAAAACTAGTAATCAAGACAATGTTCTTTGGATGAACATTAAGAACATTTAACAACAAAAAGTCATAAATGTTTAAGCTACTACAAAACCTAGAAATTAGGGGTGATTATTTTCGGTTCGGTTCGGTTTTTATAAAAAAAAAGTAACCAAACCGAATTTAAAAAAAAAAACTGAATCGAAACTAATTAAAACCGACCGATTTTGGTTCAGTTCAGTTCGGTTTTTTGGACAAAAACCGGTTCAAACCAGTTTGGCTCGGTTTTTTTCGATTTGGCTCGGTTTTTGTTCGGTTTAGCTCGGTTTTTTCTTTTTTTCGGTTTGGGTTTAGTTCGGTTTGGTATTTTTGGTTTCAAGCTTATAAAACCGAAACCAAACCGAACCGGTCAGTTTTTTTTTAAAATTTTAATCGGTTTAATCGGTTTTTTTTCACAGTTTGATTTTTTAGGTTATTTTTTTTCCAGTTTTCTCGGTTTTATTAGTTTTTCAGTATTTTTGCTCACCCCTACGAGAAATGCTCGTTTGAAGCTTCAAACTTCTAGTTTTTGACCTTCATGAATTTAACAACATCCAAGCTTAACACCATGTGATATCAAAACAAGCCTAAAATGTCATTATACAATAAGAAATCATGAATGGGCAGGCCACATAGACTTCGCCTTTGAGTTTTTACATGGCTATATCTTTTCCAAGCTCACTGACACTAGACTGTTGTTTTTCCTTTTGTTTTTTTTCCCTTCCTTCTTTCCCTTTCACTCTTTCTTTTCAAAGCTTGTTAGACCTTCCATGTTAAGCTTTAGAACCTTCTTAATAGGGTCCATTAACAAAGAATTTCCCCATGTTTTTTTTATATTTTTTCTATCCCCTTTTCCTTGTCTCTTTTTCTGATTTTTCAGGGGATATTTATAGGGATTTTCTAGGTTTTTTTGGTGGATTCAATCCAATATTGATCAAATCTTAGTTATTTGATCAAAGGGTTTTGGACAAAAGTTAATAGCTGAAAACTCTTGTACTAAACTGATTTTGTAATGGTGGTTTTGGTCCTTGGTGGTTATGCTAGACTTGGAGGCATTTTGATCTTAAGAGGGAGGTTTTAAAGCCCTTGACAAGAACCCTCTCAGAGGCTTTCAAATGTGAACAAATGAAAAAATAGGTGGATTTTGGAAAATGGATGTCATAATCAAGGCTGATTAGGTTGATCATTTTTTAGGATTTCTAGATCAACCCCAATGTAAACATCATTGTAAACCATCTATGGTTGGTAGAGGAGGTGCACATTTTTCTTTTGGATCCAACCTTGCTTAATTTAGAGGTCAGTAGGTTCACATTCATTCTTTCAAAGATGTAAACTCGATTAGCCTAGAATTTAAAAATGCAGAGAGAGTTGATTGGGGACAAGATGTTGGAGACTTCTAAGGAAAAATTAGGGTGTAAACGTCTAATTTTATGCATATGAGTTTGTAGAGGGGGTGTTTTTTCGTTGAATGGTGGTGGTTACAACCCCTAACGTGGTTAGAGATGCCATATTCATTTGCCTAAACATGCTCAATCGATCATTCAAAATTTCCAAAGAAGAAGATGAACAATGGGTGAATGACATGTCATTTAGGTTAAACCCTAGAAATTAGAGTGTTTTTTTTTAATTTAGGATTTGCCAATTTCAATTTGGTCCCTACTCTTCAAATTCCTTTTAATTGTACCCGTAATTGTCTTCAAACTTTTAATTGCAATTGTACCCTTGTCAAATTCAAATATCAGCCCTAAAGTTTAACGCCATTTACAAACTAGTCATTGGTTTTTAATTTGTTCAATTTCATCCTTAATTGACCACTACAATTTCAACTCCTTTCAATTTGGCCTTTGATTTGACCAATTTCTACCTCCAAAATTACGCACCACTTATAGGTTGGTTATTGGTCTTGAGAATCTACAATTAAATCCGTAATTGGCCTCTAACTTTATTTTTTCACAATTAAACCCCTGATTTGACCAATTAAATCTTCCAAAATCTAATTTCAATCCTCAAATTTTAATTTCTTTCAATTAATACCCAAATTGACTTCAAAAACTAATTTTCCTTGCAATCAAGTTCTCAATATAATTAACTAAGTCTTACAAAATTCTCATTGAGTTTTTAATCATCCAAATTTTTATTTCTTTACCCTAAATAAAAATATTTTCACTAATAGGGCTTTTTATGAGTCAGAAATGGGTTGCTAATTTTTCCAATCGTATATATTTTGGTCCTCCAACTTTTTGACTTGTCATATTGGTCAGCTACCACCTACTTAGGTAATCTTCTATGATTTCTTCTTATATTTTTGTCTTATATTGTTTTTAGGTCCAAAATGGGTAACAATAAATGCCCTTCTCTTTACAATGTTTACAAAGTAAAATCTCATTAAGGTTTTGCATAGTGAGCTTGTAAAGAAAACATGTCTATTTGACTTGCTGGGTGATCCACCCATCCAAAGACACTTTTTTTTATATAGAAAATTGTCTTATTACCATGAGTGACTTGCCGTTTTTTTTTTTTTTAAAAAAATATTGGTCTATTTTCATAGGTGACCTCCCCATTTTAAAATTAAAAAATTGACCGATTATTATTGGCGACCTACCATTTTTAAATTCCAAAAATAATTTCAGCAAGCGTTCATGCTTCCCTGAAATTAGTTTATTTTCATGGCGAACTGCCTATTTTGAAATCCAACAACTGGCCAATTTTCACGGGCAACCTACCATTTTCAATCCCAAAAAGAAATTTAGCAAACCTCCATGCTTCCCTAAAATTGGTCTATTTTTGTGGGCGACCTATCCATTTTGAAATTTAACAATTGATCTATTTTGATGGGCAACCTACCATTTTCAAATTCTAAAAATAATTTTAGCAAGCGTTCATGCTTCCTTGAAATTAGTCAATTTTCACGAGCGACCTGTCCATTTTGAAATTCAAAAGTTGATCTTTTTTCACAGGTGACCTACATACCCTTTTTTAAATTCAAAAAATAATAGAAAAAAAAGGCTCAAAATTGACCATTTTCATGGCTAAAATCAGTAACAACCGAGACTTTCTTGCTTTATAACCAACACCCAACACTTTTTTTATCATCTCTCAAAATTCATAACATAAAGTTCTACTCCCACTGTAACAAAATGGAATAAGGTGGCAACATGAAAACCAAAGAGAGCTATCCATTGCCCATAAATTCCTACTAATCCCACAAAAGCTAGAATATCTCTAGATTTGCCTACGGAGGAAATAGAATTCCACCTAATATTAGCTTCTTTCCATATAGTTCTAACCAATCTATTAGAGCTTTTTCAAACAAAAAACAAGTATCTATCTCACACTAAACAAGCATCATTTGAATAGAA
>Ga0325403_1001880_pt1 | contig 18084 bp, 12 predicted proteins | sample PopdelMetagenome_19_FD_205665 | JGI IMG/M metagenome (GOLD analysis project Ga0325403, IMG submission 205665) | Populus deltoides microbial communities from Bellville, Georgia, United States - Xylem-PdKOR-R4 | ecosystem: Host-associated > Plants > Phyllosphere > Stem > Wood/Secondary xylem...
TTGATCTTGAAAAACGTCAAAAAAGAAATCTAATTCGTGATTTCTCAAGATTTCATTGAGGAAGGATGTCGAAATATGGCGACATGATGTTGTCATTTGCAAGGCAGTAACACCGACTTTTCTAGAGCTCATTTTGACTCACAAGAGTCTCGTTACCCATCACTCAGTCCATGATGATTATTTGTTTTTTTAGTTGAAATTTAATTTAATGTGTTTTTCATGTGTGTTTTAAATGATTTGAACGTGTTTATATAAAATAAAAAACATGACGCATTGCATTACCAATCACGCACATAAAATCCTTCATCTTTATCCTCTACTATTTATACACTTCGTGTTTCTCGACAAAGCTTCATGGGCATGCCTCTATCATTTCTTGTCACGAGTCCTTGTACTCTTCTTCTTCAAGGATTGCCTCCTCCCTTTTCTTGCTTCATGCTCATGGCAGCACCCACGTTGAATTACCTTCTCCTGTCTTTGACAACCTAAGAGCCGCCACCTCGTACGGCCAGTTCCGACTCTTCATTTCTTGTTTAAAACACAGTTTCAATATGGGAAAGCATGGTCGGTGGTCGGGAAAGTATGTTTTCATCCTGATATACAAGGTTCGAATTCTAGAGTCATCGCTAAGTAATTCTTCCAAGAATATGTCTGTTTTTATTTTCGAAAGGTATTTTTTTATGTTGAAAAAAAATTTTAAAAAATAAAAACTTATTTTTTTAATAAATTTCCAAACAAAAAATACTTTAAAAAACTACTGTTATTACTACTTAAATATACTATATTCATTAAAAAAAAAAACATGACGAGGAGGTCGTTAGCTAAATTCTCTATCTTGATATATTGAAAATAAAATAAAATTTATAACAGTTGATTTTTTAACGTACAATTAACTTTTCTCAATAGTCTCTAAATCTTTATTTAATAGCGAGCACACCAAACAGGCTCTAAGGCTTTCTGAGCCCAGGTCACTTTCCTTGCGCTCACCTGGCTCTCAAATCTGTCACCAAAGCCCATAAAAGCCCACTGTTGCAGGCTTGTTTCAAAGCCCGCAATCAATACGAGAGACTCACATCTCTAAAACCCAACTAATATAGAGCAGGCCCACCACGAGCCCAAGTCACTTTCGCGAAGAAAGTTCTAAGTACAGGCATAGTTGTGGCCCAGGCTCTGAACTAGTTGAGACCTAGATCCATCCGAGTGAATTATTATTATTTTTAATAGTATTAGTTTTTACAAAATTCAATAGTCTTAAGTATCAATTCATTAGGTCGTCAGTGTAAAAAACAGTTCAAAATAAAATTTAATTTAAAAAAATTCTTAAATTATATATCATAAAATCCATTCCACAACCAAACTAGATTTTGAACCTATTTATTTTTATATTTCAAAAATACTTTTTTTTTTAAAATTAAATCGTTTTACTTCAAATTAAGTTTTTTTATATTTTAATTTTTTTTGATGTTTTGATATTAAAAATAAAATAAAATTATTTTAATATATATTTTTTAAAAATATTTTTAAAAACAAATACTACCGTATTATTTATATTTCGATTGATGATTTGGCTTAGAATAAACTTAAAAAATTCCAGGCAGGCTTGGCAGTTAAAATAATTGTATTTATCATTAAATAAATGACTATTCCATTGCATTTAGAATTTCTCTTGCAGAACGTGGAACATGCCTATTGGCTACCACAGAGTTGTCAAAGCATTGACCTCGTACGAAAAGATTTTGTTTCTTCTTGGTCATAAATTATAAATCTGGCCTATGCCATCACGAATAATTAATAAAATCCTTTTTTATATTTAATATCAAACAATATATTTTTTATTGGGTTTATGATTTTTTTTCTGTTTGATAACAAAATATTTATATGTTTTTTAATCTTTTAAATTCATATATTAAAATTAATATTTACATTTAGATGAAATATTTTTATTTTTTAATAAAATATTTAGATTAGGTTTATAATAAAATTAGGCTGGGAGAGATTATATATAAAAAATATAAGAATTTAACTATTGAATATTTGGTCATATGAATTTTAGAATTGTAATACCAAGAAAAATAATTCAAAACTATGATTGAATTCTATGAATGACTGTTAATTAAAGTATGATTAAATAATATAAAATAAATGATAATATTAATACATCAATACTTATTTCATTATTATTAAAGTGTTATTATTGATATTATCATTTATTTTTTGTTCAATAATAAAAAAATATTATTCAATCAGTTAAACAATCTTATATCAATATAATATATTCATAAATTATTTTAATAAAAAAACCAAATAACTAGTTTTTTTTTTTTTTAAATATGATGGCCTCTTATTAAAAAAAAAAGAAAAAAGAAAAAAGAAAGAAAGAAAGGGGGAACTCCTTGGCCCCTACTTATCTATAAAAAACATCCACACCTTCTTCCACCGCCACTCTCTTAGCTCTATAATTGACTTCCACTGCATCCACCCACCCATCCATGGCTACTCAGGGACAGGTCATCACTTGCCGAGGTACTTTCCCTCGCTCTCTCTCACACAGACGTAATGTATCTATGTATGCATGTGTGTGTGTGTTTTTTAATTAGTATAGCCGAATATATGATTTTGGATTTGGAAATGAAAATGTGAAGCTGCGGTTGCTTGGGAGGCGAACAAGCCGCTGGTGATAGAGGAAGTGCAGGTGGCTCCACCACAGGCCGGTGAGGTTCGAGTCAAGATTCTCTTCGCTGCTCTTTGCCACACTGATGCTTACACCTGGAGTGGCAAGGTATCGTATTTTCTTTTATAAATTTCATTTCTTTTTCCGGGAATTTTCCTGATCTCAAGAGTTTCGTACTGTTATTATTATTTGCTTTTTGATAATGCCCGTATATATTTTTCTTTAATTTTCTTGTAGGAAATGTTGGCAATTATTATAGAAAAAAGGGGGAAAAAGAAAGAAAGAAAGAAAGAAAAGGCTGTTCTTGAAATTTTTAGGTTTGCATTGGTCAAAAAGGGTTGATCTTTGTTGCCATTTATATGTGTGATAAGCTCTGTTAACTAAACTGGATAGTCTGTGTGGCGGAGGCAGTAAAAGAAAAGATGATATTGATTTAGGGTATTTTGTCTCGAATTTCTATTTTTCCATTGGTCAAAAAGGTTTGATCTTTGCTTCCATCCACAGGTGTGATAAGCTCAAATGTTGGCTAAACTGGATATTGTGTGGCAAAGGGAAGTAAAAGAAAAGATGCACTTGATTTAGGGTATTTTGTCTTTTAATTTATAGCTTTTCATTGGTCAAAAAGGGTTCATCTTTGCTTCCATCTATGGGTGTGATGAGCTTGAATTTTAGCTAAACTGGATAGTGCGTGGCATAGGGCAGTAAAAGAAAAGATGCACTTGATTTTGGATGTTTTGTCTTGAATTTCTAGGTTTTCATAGGTCAAAAAGGGTTGATCTTTGCTGCCATCTAAGGGTGTGATAAGCTCGAATGTTGGCTAAACTGTATAGTGCATGGCATAGGGCAGTAAAAGAAAAGATGCACTTGATTTTAGGAATTTCCAGGTCTTCATTAGTCAAAAAGGGTTGATCTTTGCCTGCCATCTGTCAGTGCGGTAAGCTTGAATGTTATCTAAACTAGAAAGTGCAAGGCTTAGGGCAGTAAAAGAACAGATGCTCTTGATTTGGTGTATTTTGAGTAGCCTGAAAAGGAACAGTTATTACAAATATATTAGTTTTATTTTGTGTTTTTATGAAGAACTAAACATAATGCCTTGTTGCTTAATCTAATAAACATTCAAGATTTTTTCCATTTTTTTCTTTTCTTTTTGGGCTTTATATTCTTGCTGCCATTATTATTTTTATTTGTTTGTTTGATATTGATGTTATTTAATTTTTGCCTTGCAGGATCCGGAAGGGCTCTTCCCTTGTATTCTTGGTCATGAGGCCGCTGGGTATGCATATCATAGACATTATCCAATGTATTCAACTGCTTGTGTTGTCTTTTATTGGAACAGGAGATGTGGTTGGTTTTCTTGACACAGGATTGTAGAAAGTGTTGGTGAAGGTGTGACTGAGGTTCAACCAGGTGATCATGTTATCCCTTGCTACCAGGCAGAATGCAGAGAGTGCAAGTTTTGCAAATCAGGGAAGACAAACCTTTGTGGCAAAGTTCGCGCAGCAACTGGTGTTGGAGTCATGATGAATGATCGTAAAACTCGTTTCTCAATTAATGGAAAACCTATCTATCATTTCATGGGAACCTCAACATTCAGCCAGTACACAGTTGTACATGATGTTAGTGTTGCCAAGATTGACCCAAAAGCTCCTTTGGAGAAGGTTTGCCTCCTTGGCTGTGGTGTTCCTACCGGTAAGTGTATCTTAGTTTTTCAATACTTTAAATTACGACATAGTAATTTTTCTGTTGATAAACTGCATTTCTATTGTTAATCTTTGGCATACTTGTGTGGAGAGCCAGTTCCTAAAGCATTGTTTTCCTTGGATATTGTTGTTCATATTCACAATGCCTCAACACGTTTTCCTAATGGCTTGTTCTTTTTGCTACATTGTGGTTACTATTGATTTGCTTTAGGAACTTTTAAATCTATCCCTTTAAAATAAAATTCTTCTCTAGGAAGATTCTTTTGTTGCACTTGAAGTTTCTGTTTGAATCACTAGCTGAGTTTCTGGTTTGCTAAAAATTAAGCTTAGCTGCAACATTAATTCTTATTTATGCGATTACTCTTCTGATTGAAGCCTACTCGTGTTTTTCGATGTCTGTTTAGATTTTTTAGATGATGTAATGCTTTCATCTTCATTTATGCTAGTATAACACACTTGTTATGTTTAGGTCTTGGAGCAGTTTGGAACACTGCAAAAGTTGAAGCAGGGTCCATTGTTGCTATTTTTGGACTTGGGACAGTTGGCCTTGCAGTAAGTTGTGAAAATGCCTATCTAGCTTGGTCTCCCTCACCCTTGGAAAAATAGAACCATTTTCTGTTGTCCATTTAAAAATAACTTTATTTTATGGACAGGTTGCAGAGGGTGCAAAAACAGCTGGTGCTTCACGGATTATAGGTATAGATATTGACAGCAAAAAGTTTGATAGAGGTACCTCTTCGTTCTCCATTCCATTTAGCATGCTTGAGTGTTCAAGAATAAATTTACATAATTTGTCTGTTTGACAATCATTGTTCTGTCCTCGAAACCAAGGGATATTGTGTGTTTAATCGACTGACCTTGTCTGGAAGAACTTTTTAATGGGAAGCAAAGGGAATTTTTTAACCCTCCATTCCTCTCCTTTTTTTTGAAAAGGTCCCTCCCAAGTTGGTGGGTAATAAAGGAGAAATGGGTAACTTTATAATAAACTCTACCTCATAACCTCAAGGATATATAATCATTACCTTCCCCACCCTTGCTATAACCCAAAAAATATTTCTCAACTCCCATTTTTCCTTCCTTTTTCTTCCCCTCAACTCCCTTCATATACTTCCACTTCCTTTCCTCCCTCTCCCTTCCTGAATCCCCACACACATGGTTGTAGTTCGTTGTCTGCTGGTCCATTCATTTGGCAACTAGTAGGAAAATAAAATGTCTTATACTGGATGACATGGATATGCTTAAAATTGCCATGCCGATGGTGTGGTGTATTATAACTAAATTAGCACACCTCCATGCCTAATGCACTGCATTTCAGCTGTGGTTCAAATAAACGCCTCCAAAACCTATTACTTGAAAGGAAACATATCTACATATCAGAACTGCCTTTTAATGCGGAATATGGGATTGTCAATTTCCCAGCATCATCTTCCTTGCTTTATCTAGCCTAAGAGATTATCTGTTTCCAAGCTGTGGAGGAAAGATGCTTATATCAATATACATCATGCTTAGATGCCCGTCTTAATTACTATTTGTAAATTTCTATGCAACAGCAAAGGATTTTGGAGTTACTGAATTTGTGAATCCAAAGGACCACGATAAACCAATTCAACAGGTGCTCATTGATCTCACTGATGGTGGTGTTGACTATAGTTTTGAGTGCATCGGAAATGTTTCTGTAATGAGGGCTGCTTTGGAGTGCTGTCATAAGGCAAGTATGCTTTAATTAGTGGTAATAGCCATGTATTTATCTAGAGATCACTTGTGACTTGCCTGGAAATTTTTAGGGCTGGGGAACCTCTGTTATTGTGGGGGTTGCAGCATCTGGCCAGGAAATAAGCACTCGTCCTTTCCAGTTAGTGACTGGCCGTGTTTGGAAAGGAACAGCTTTTGGTGGTTTTAAGAGCCGTTCACAGGTGCCTATGCTCGTAGACAAGTACATGAAAAAGGTTTGAGCATATCATGTAACTATATATTTCTTTGTGCATTCAATACTTAAACTAAACAGGATGCTGAGTTATCCTATCCACTCTTATCACAGGAAATTAAGGTTGATGAGTACATCACCCATAATCTGACTCTTCCAGAGATGAACCAGGCATTTGATCTGCTGCATGAAGGTAGCTGCCTCCGGTGCGTGCTTGATATGCAAGTCTAAGGTTAAGTCCCATGCCGTTTCATGGCCTGCCTGCCTTATTTTATAGGGAATGCGATGTGCTGTGCTGTCGCCTTCCTTTCTTTTCGGTTGAATGGAAAAGGAGAAAACCTTTTAGGCGCAAGGATTTTATGCATGAAACAAGCATCTTGTGCACAATGTACTTATAGGCTTTTACTTGTATGAAAAGGTGGTAATGTTGATAGAATCTTGAGGTTTTGCATGGATGAGGATGGTATGTTTGCTGTGTTTGTGTTAAATGAATATCTGTGTTACTTATTGCAATGTCACAATATGATGATAACTGAAGCATCTTTGTGTTGATCCGACCTTTTGAATTGTCTGATGGAGAGACTGATTTTTCTCCGGAAATAATTATGGCTGCTGGATAATGGTATGTTGTGCATATGTATATTTACTTTAGTTAAGGGTTAACATCCTTTGGCATCTAGCACAAACCTAGTCGACAGAGGCTTGGTGCTAATGGAGCTACTTACAGTTTCACTTCCTACCATCCCATAGCGCATAAAAATCCTTTCAGCAGGCATGCTGGTGAAGACATGAGCAACCAGAACCTGTTCCAATGCAGTGAGGCTAGGGCAGGAGAGATTGTCGTGCAGATTTGGAAGTGAATGGATGCTGATTTGTAACTCATTGAATTTAGGCCAAGAAGTCACTAGCCAGTATAAATTCAGGGTGGCAATGAACTGTAAGTAGTAAATTTATGGCTAATTGTGCAACCAAAATGCTAATTACAGGGTGGCAATGAAATGTAATTGCTGCTAGTAAGTCAATTAATGACTGATTCTGAAACCGAAAACACTGATTAAATAATTAATTTACCTTCTCTGTCGAGAATCAAGATGCATGGAATCCCATCTGCACACAGATTCTTGCCCCTTCAAAATAAATTAGGGTTCCTTTTTCCAAGTTATATTTGTGAAATCAATGGTCGTTCCCCCCAACAAGTGAATCCTGCAATTATAGAAAGCCAGATGAGAAATCGAAAATGGTGCCACGATTCAACTTCTCGATTTTTAAAATAATATAATTATGGTATAATAATTATGCATTTCCTTGATTGCATAAAAAAAAAACAAATTCAACACGTACTAAATAATTAATGGTAAACATATAATAATAATAATAATAAATTCAAGAATACAAATAAATCGTTGGATTATTATGATTTTAAAATAAAATTCTCTCTAGATTCTATTAATTCTCCAAGATTTTTTTTATTGTTTATATGAAGGTGGACATTCAACCTTTTTTAATTTTAATTTTTTAATTTTTATTATTTTATGGTCTAATTATTTGAAATTAAACTCCAAATTAAAACACCAAAAAAATACATAACTCATCTTAAATTTAAATATAAGTCATTCTTAATATGAACACTAAACCTTCTGCATGTTTTTTTTTCCCTTTCAATTATATCATTTTAGGGTCTAATTATATGAAGTTAAACCCAAATTAAAACACAGAAAATATATGATTTACTCTAAATTTATGAAAATTTTATTTTAATTTAAAAATTTATTTTGTTCATTTTTCATTTCTTAGCTTAAAGAGAGGAGAGATAATGTTGTCGTGAAATAATAAATAATAAGAAAATAATCGGTTTTTGCGATACCAACAACAAAAATTGTCAAGCTTATTAGCAACAAGTTCTATTTTATGAAGATGAGTTCAATGGTTGTAAGTTTTCCATGTAAAGTATAAATATGTCTGAAAAAAAAAGATCATGTTTTGTTTTGATTTTTTAGGTTAAGTTGATTTTGGTTTTTTTAGGTATTTTAAGGATTTAAAAAGACTTTTATGATGTCTATTAGGTGTTTTGATGATCCACCCCCTATATAAAGAAAAAAATAAATATGACCCAGAAGTGCGGGCTTGACCTAGACTTACACGTCTTGGATTTTTTAAGGCTCCGACACCTTTAATATTGGGTTTTGATTATTTTTTTAACTTAATACTTTAATATTATGTTGATTTTGAACCGGTCATTAGAATCCACAATCAAGGTCATCATTTATTTTTTTTAAAAGATGTCAACTTTAATTGTTTTTTGAAAAGTCAAACCGCCTTTTACGAGTCATCTAGGTTGCCTAACCTAGGCTCACACGTTTGGACTGACCTCTTTTTTTTAAAAAAAAAACCTTTGACATTAGGTTTTTGATGAATTTTTTTTTCAATTTGATCCTTTAATATTGAGTTGTTTTGGATTGATTTTTATTTTTTATTATATAATTAAAATAAAAAAATATTATTGAAACCATTTAAATCCACATCTCAAATCACAAGTTTGATGAATTAATTTGAATTGATTGAAATTGATCTAATACATTATTGTCTTGGTGTTAAGAAAAAAAAATGTTAGGTTTAATTTTTTTTTAAAAAGTCAAATCCCTTTTAACAGTTGCCCACATTGCCTTTAAACACATGTTTTTTATTTGTTTTTGAACCCGTTAAGTTAACTGAATCACATTAAGACAACTTTTACATGATTTAATTGAAAATATGAACTTGACAAGGACTCGAGTTGAAAGTTTTAAAATTTGACTCGCTAAACCAGATTTAATGATAATATTAAATAGTTTTCTTTAGCTTGAATTTTTTTTTACATTTAAATATTTTTTAATCCAACCCATACATAGCGGGAGATGTAAACTAGCACTAATTATAAAAGAATATGATAAGAAAAATAAAATAAAAATACACACTAGCCATTAAATCACAATCTTACAAAAAATTAACCAGTTAGTATTTCACAATAAAATAAAAAGATACAAATATATTTAGTTAAAGAATCATATAAAATCATGTTCTTCTTTTGTATTCTTCGTATCTTCTATTCCGCTAATTTAAAGTTCACTTGTATATTTATAATTTTTATTAGTATATGTTCTTGTTGTTGAGCATTAATATTGGGAATTAGCCGAGGATACAGCTAATTTCTATCGTTCCTACGAGCCAGAAATAGACCTCAGGCTTCATTTAGCCAAAGAGAATATACAGTCAACGGCCAACAAATAGCCACCCATAGTTTGCCATGAATATACGGATACCATAAACAGCAAGTCCCCACCATCAGATTCTCTCCATAGTCCTTCCCTTCTTATATTTAGTCACCAACCCCACCACCATCATCATACCTTTTGGCAGAAGCACTAAGAGAACTTACATCACCTTTCAATGGCATCATCGCCTCTATCATGCTCAGCTTCTGACCTCTACCCCCTTCTGGGCGATGGTGCCAATGCCACGGCTGCTGCTGAGTTCTTTTGTGGCCGTTTTGAGGCTATCTCAAACAAATTCGTTGATACAGGATACGCAGTGGATACCACGTACCTTCTTTTTTCTGCGTACTTGGTTTTTGCAATGCAGCTTGGCTTTGCCATGCTCTGTGCTGGTTCTGTCCGAGCAAAGAACACGATGAACATCATGCTGACGAATGTTCTTGACGCTGCAGCCGGTGGTCTGTTTTACTATACTTTTGGTTTTGCTCTTGCTTTTGGCTCACCATCAAATGGATTCATTGGCCAACACTTCTTTGGCTTGAGCAAGTTCCCATCGCCATCGTTTGATTATGGTTATTTCCTGTATCAGTGGGCTTTTGCTATAGCAGTAGCAGGAATCACAAGTGGTTCTATAGCAGAAAGAACTCAGTTTGTTGCTTATTTGATATATTCTTCTTTCTTGACTGGTTTGGTTTATCCTATCGTCTCACATTGGTTCTGGTCCGCGGATGGCTGGGCTAGCCCTGCAAGAGCAGAAAATCTCCTGTTTGGTTCTGGTGTTATTGATTTTGCTGGTTCTGGTGTGGTCCATTTGGTTGGTGCTGTTGCTGGTTTGTGGGGTGCCCTCATTGAAGGTCCCCGTATCGGCCGGTTTGATCATGCTGGTCGTGCTGTTACTCTCCGTGGACACAGTGGCACATTGGTTGTTTTAGGTACTTTCTTGTTGTGGTTTGGTTGGTATGGATTCAATCCTGGTTCGTTTATCAACATCTCGAAAAGTTATGAAAGTGGTTCTTATTATGGACAATGGAGTGCTATTGGTAGAACTGCAGCGACTACAACTCTAGCAGGCTGCACTGCTGCATTGACCACTCTATTTGGCAAGAGGTTGTTAGCTGGTCACTGGAATGTTACTGATGTTTGCAATGGCTTGCTTGGTGGGTTTGCTGCCATAACTGGTGGGTGCTCCGTTGTCGATCCATGGGCTGCAGTTCTTTGTGGTTTTGTCTCTGCTTGGGTTCTTATTGGGTGCAACAAGTTGGCTGAGAAGTTCCATTATGATGATCCCTTGGAGGCAACACAACTTCATGGAGGGTGTGGTTCTTGGGGGATTATATTTACTGCATTGTTTGCAAAGGAGGCCTATGTTAATGAGGTTTATCCAGGTCAACCAGGGAGGCCATATGGGCTGTTCATGGGAGGGGGCGCAAGGCTCTTAGCTGCACATATAGTACAGATTTTGGTGATTGTGGCTTGGGTGAGTGTCACTATGGGGACAGTGTTTTTTATTCTGCATAAGTTGAAGCTTTTGAGGATCTCAGCAGAAGAAGAGATGGCAGGAATGGACTTGACAATCCATGGTGGGCTTGCTTATGTGTATACTGATCATGAAGACGAAGTAAAAAAGCAGCTAGGTGTTGTCTGAGAAAGATGGAGATTAGCAGTGGGAAATGGAAAGTCTTTGGACATGATTGCACATTGTTTCGGTGGAGTTGATTTCAGGGCAAGGATGCGTGGGTGGAGTTAGAACTTGGAAAGCAAACAACACTAGCATTCCAATTGCTTTATACAATTAATATAGATTTCGAATAAAATAGGAGGATTTGAGATGTCCCTTTTCATCTGTGTTTGGTTATTATCTCAGTAAATAGAATGCTTATGCTGGTGCTTAAATGGTTTAAACAGTTGTTGCAATTAGCAGGTGCCGCCATGCCTTGCCTTGCCTTCTTCAGGAGGTTCCTATTTTATAGTTCTTGTTGTGGGGAATCTTTTCCAAAAATCGCAAGCAGCAGCAATTTTGAAGAAATTGACCAAATCTTGATGTAATCATCATGAGATCCTTTATATAAATTTGAAGTGTCAAGAGAAAGCCCCACCTACATGCGACTGCCAGCTTGTTGATGCCTTTTGCTGATCGAGGAAAGACACTTGATGGTGTCATTATAGGGGAAGAACTTTCATAATTTAAAGCATAATCCATCTTAGAAAGAAATAATTAAACAATGAAATTCAGATTTTTAAGATTCCAATACTAATTTCTCGAAGGAATTCATCATCCATCCAAATTCCTTGAGTTAATTCATTGGTTCCTAGTCTAGACTGTGCAGGCTAAGACAACGAAAAAGACAAACAGATTAAGAAGATTAAAGATCAAATGCAGTTCCTGAAACTAAATCAAACAACCTAGGGATCCACCTTTGTCATCATAAATGATTTCTTCTGCATTGCATCATCATGCTCATCATAATATACATATGCCAATCCACCATGGCTTGTCAAATCCATTCCTGCCATCTCCTCGTCCGCTGAGATCCTCAGAAGCTTGAATTTGTGCAGTATCCAGAACAATGTCCCCATTGTCATACTCACCCATCCTGTGATCACCAAAATCTGGACCATGTGTGCTGCCAAGAGCCTTCCACCACCTCCCATAAGCAGTCCATATGGCCTCCCTGGTTTCCCACTAAAAATCTCGTTGACATATGTTTCCTTTGCAAACAATGCAGTGAAGATAATACCCCATGCACCACACCCTCCATGAAGTTGTGCTGCCTCCAAAGGATCATCATAATGGAATTTATCTGCCAGTTTGTTGCAGCCAATTAGGACCCAAGCTGCAACAAATCCGCAAATGATCGCTGCCCATGGATCTACAACCGCGCATCCAGAGGTGATTGCTGCAAAACCACCTAGCAAACCATTGCAGACATCAGTCACATTCCAGTTTCCAGCAAGCATGCGTTTACCAAAGAGAGTGGTTAGTGCAGCAGAGCTCCCTGCTAGTGTTGTTGTCACGGCTGTTCTACCAATAGCACTCCATTGGCCATAATAAGAACCAACATCTCCATAAGTTCTTAGGATGTTGAGAAATGAACCTGGATTGAAACCATACCACCCGAACCACAATAGGAATGTGCCTAAAACAACCAATGTACCACTATGTCCACGGAGAGCCATCGACTTGCCTTCATGGTCAAATCTTCCCATTCGGGGGCCTTCAATGAGAGCACCCCAGAGTCCAGCAATCCCTCCAACCATATGTACAACACCAGAACCAGCAAAATCAATGACCCCAGATCCAAATAAAAGATTACCACCAGCTCTACCAGCACTAGCCCAACCATCAGCTGACCAGAACCAATGAGAGACAATAGGATAAACCAAACCAGTCAAGAATGAGGAGTATATCAAATATGAAACAAATTGTGTTCTTTCAGCAATGGATCCACTAGTGATCCCAGCAGCTGCAATGGCAAAAGCCCACTGATAAAGAAAGTAGCCATAGTCGAAAGAAGGTGATGGAAAACTTTCAAGGCCAAAGAACTGCTTGCCAATGAATCCATTGGAAGGGCTCCCAAAGGCAAAGGCAAAACCAAAAAGGTAATAAAAAAGGCCACCAGTGGCAGCATCAAGAACATTGGTTAGCATAATGTTCATGGTATTTTTGGCACGTACAGACCCAGCACACAACATGGCAAAGCCAAGTTGCATGGCAAATACAAGGTAGGCAGAGAAAAGAAGGTAAGTGTTGTCAACAGCATAGGCTGTGTCAACAAAATGGTCTGAAATCGCAACAAAGCGAGTACAAATGTACTCAGCAGCAGCCGTGGCATTGGCAGCACCACCTAGTAAGGACTGGAGGTCAGAGGCAGAGCAAGTTAGAGCTGCCATTGTAAATAGAAATAAAAAAAAATAGGAAAGAAAAATGGCTGTGTGCGTGCTTGTTGTATGGAAGATGTAGGGTTTGTTTTATAAAGGAAAGATGGAAAGATTCCTGGGTTGAAGGAGATTCCAAGGAGATCCCAGGGTTGAATAGAATATCATTTTTACACAAATACTCGTAGACTCAGACTTTGTAACCGATTTCCCTTTATTCCTTCTTGGACCAAGGGAGGATCTTGGCGCATGTCATTACGAAAATCAAGTATCAAAGATAATGCCTGATTTGCCACCACTAGATTCTTTTTTAAGAAAAGGTCAGAAGAATTTGGAAGGGTACAGAATGCCATAAAAAAAAAAGGCAAGATTTTCCATTTTTTTCCCCAAGGAACTTAATTGGTTGGAGTTGCATTTAAGGGAGAAGAAAAAAAGAAGATTTGGGTCAATATATTGATACATAACAATTGCAAATGGTGTAACAACAGTGGACTAGCAAAAGTTGGGCTAAAGGAGTCTCATTACATATCTTTCAAGCGCTTTCAGATCTGGCTATCCATAGAAAATAAGCAATAAGTAATCAATATCAATGGTTCTTGATATGAGAAAATTTAAGCAGCATGATAGCCTGAACAGTTGATACATGACACCCTTGTTTTTCCAGACACGGTGTTGGGGCTGCTGACCGTAGTGATACTTTATGGTTGGTTTACATCTATAAACCTGAACAATGGAATTGTGACTGGTACTAGGTGCCATCGAGGTAGTTTGCTTTGACTCATTAGTGGATGTCAACAACCTTTGAAAACCAGTGTCACTAGTCACCGTCCAGACATAACTTGCTCATGGTGGAAGAGACCACTTGCCAGCTTTGAACTCTTTATAGAAGCTCGAGCGTTTTGAAACGACATAAAAAACTGCACATACCACAATTGAATGGAGAGAAATAAAACGAAATGGAAATGAAATGGCTGCACTTATGCACACAAAAAGTGTCAAGAACCTATACGCAGACCTGGTATCCCAGAGACTATGAAGTCAGGTTCTTTCAAAACATCACAAAGTATTCTCTTTTCATTTACTTTTACCCATTTTGAAGAGCCCTTTCCTGGAAAGTTAAACAGAAGAAGTTTAGATACATTCACCTGGGTAATACATAAAACAATCCATGTTGATGCGAAATAAATGGTCGAAAGAAACATGACTTGTACCAACACCAGTAGTTAGCTAGTTCCTTGTAGTTTTCACTCCTTGACAATTAGTACTTCCTCTGGCAAGTATATAGCACATGTTCTTTGATTATATAGCAGAGGTTCTTTGATTTCAACCTCCTTAGTTTTGGCTACCTAACAATTGTGAATGTGGACCAAATCGATTAAACAATAACACATCAACCTATATCATCAGTCTTAACAAAATAAGCTAAGGAAACTTGAAATTAGAGAATGAAGCCATTGGTGAAGCAGGTGCGCCTAATAACTTATCTAGTATCACAGTATTCAACATTTCAAGGCATCATTCTTTAATTCCTCCAATAAAATGGTTATGACAAAATCTGTGGTCAACATAATCCACTTGACTAGCATGTTTCTAAAGATAACTATTCCTTAATTCTTAAAATAAAATGGTTTCTGACAAATTCTGTAACAAAGAGTCAACATAATGCAGTGGGCTAGCATGATTTTAAAGGAAACTATTCTTACTTGGCTAACATTGATGCCAGGGTGCCAGGGTGACACTTCATTCCATTCGATTTGGTTCAGTGAATATGATTATTAGGGAATCATAACCAAGAATGTTGGAAACTAAAGAACACAATCCACATGCTTAACAGAGGCCCTCCTATCTATCAAGGACAGAAGGAACAAACCGCTAAATGATTGCTGTTGGTACAAGTCAGTTGATCCCAACCCCCAACTGAAGACCTCAGTTTTGGCATACCAGAATCAGTCTACAGCATACATGGAACTGATAAGTAAGAAGCAACAGCAAACAACAAAATACAGCAGGTATAGAGTGGCTGCAATCCCCTTCTCCTTGGAAAGTGGAATCAAAACCAAGTGATCAAACTTGCTTGAAAAGAACAGTCTTCGTAAGGGAATATTAGAAAATTTTATCATACCTGAACCATGACTTTCAATGGCGTCCTTCTCTTCATCAACACTCTCCACATTGGCACCCGAGGTCCCATCTAGTAGATAATGAAGAATTTTTTTCTTGGATAAAGGAACTCCAGAACCAGCCTGATGAATGAAGAGCAGTAATTAGAAATGAAGTAAAGAGTCATCACCAAAGCTACATATGCAACCCACTGCTATATAATATTGTCAGTCTGATGTATATGAACTTTCGGACAGATAATCTTCTCTAAATCATTATGATCTGGACATTACTTCAAAATAATGACTATGTAGCACTCAAAACGCCTAAGGGGTATATCACGTTTGAAAATAATTAGCAGTTTAAAGATATAAGCAGCCTTATCTCCAAATACGCACACAAAACAAACACAATATTAGCAGCCCTAATACATAAGATTATTCTGCATACAGCACAATATCAAGGGGGTCATGATTAAATCTTTGATAGAACACTGCAATGTCGAATGACAAATGAGATGATTTGTGAGCATTGCTATGACTAGAAAGAGCTTACCTCATAGTATAATTCAACAGCTTCACGGGTATAATTGTTTTCTGTATCCCATGGCAATGGTGGACAACTTTCTGAGAACATGTTTGAAAGCTAAGGATATCATATAATGCAGTATATATATAAGGGCAGGGAACATTAAATGCAAATTAATAGGACATATGTTAATAAAAACAAAGAATGCTAATAAAATGGATATCATGTCAAGATGGGCCGAAAACATGTCTGTTTCACAGAAGTCTTCAATGAAGTCACTGGACATAACCTCTGCATACAGAAGAAGAACCGGCCAATGAAGAATTTTATTTTTATCAAGTACTGGTTTCCTCAATCCAACAAGTTCTCCAAACATTGCCTTCCCCACCTTCAACCCTCTATCTTCAATGGCAGAAAGTAGGTCCTGAACATTTGAAGTAGAGAAAAGATTGTTACCTATACTTTACAGCTCATCATTCATTCTAAAAGTTCAAAAATGGAACCTTAGCCTCTGACACAGCCTTTGAAACTTCAGCCTCACGTTTATCATGTTCCACCTTCACTAAATTTATCTGCTTGGCAAGCTTTTTCAGTTCTTCGTTATCTGGGTCTTGCTCGAGTCCATTTTCACTAAAAGATTTTGCCTCCACCAACAAACTCAATGACAGAGATGCCTTGGCAGCTCGATACATTGCCTAGTAATTAAACCAGATGATTCACAGCAGACCAGAACATCAAAGCAATTTCCAGAAAATAAAGCAAGCTAAGGAAGGACTTGAGATAAATAATAATAATAATAATAATAATAATAATAACAACAACAACAAATATAAAACTACCTTAACGTTGGTGGGGCAAAGCTTAATAGCCTCCTGAGCATCTGTAAGAGCTCGCCGGTAATTTCCGAGAAGTAGATTCACATGGGCTCTATTGGAATAAACGATTGAGTTGTCAGAATCACTAAGAGCTTCCTGGTTTATCGCCCTCGTGTAGCATTCGATAGCATCAGAGTAATGCTTCTTACCCATCTTCACATATTCATTCCCTTTCTCCTTCAAAAAAAAATCATGGGCATTCAAATAGCAGTAATTCTTGAAAAAGATGAAGAAGAGATAAATTAATAAATAATTACCTTAAGTTCAAGTGCAGTAGAGTGTTTAAGAGCGGAGATGGCTTGGAGGTCAGCAATCTCGCTCTCTGTTTTGGGTTCTGACCCTGCTTCCATCCATAGCGCCATTTCCTTAATTGCTGTTTACGACACACAGAGAAGGAAGGACACGCAGAGACACAGACTACTGATGAGTAGAAGAGGCAGCTGCCGTCGGCGTTTCTTGAAACACGCAAGGTGTTTGTGTTTTTGTCTCGTGGTTTACAGAGGGAGTCTAGTGTCTCGGACTTCTCTTCTTTATAGTACAACACACGCAGGCAGCCAGTTCGGAGATTTTCATGAAGCTTCGGAAGCTGAGACCTAAGAGGTGTTACAATAACTTTATTTATTATTGAATATAAATAGATAAGAAGTATATAGTAAAAATACAAAAAAAAAAAAGATAATAAAAAACTTCAAAATACACATGATCTTAATTCGGAATCTATTTCTAGATTTTACTAATTCATGTTATATGTGTATTATTAAAGTTTATTATTATTATTATTATTATTATATTTCTTAATATTTAGTATTATTCAATTGCAATAATTACTTTTTTTAATCTGCAATGGACTCACTCGAGTCAAAATATCTCTAATCAAATGTCTATCGTCGAGTAACAGTACCTCGTTTTTTTAGCGTAATTATTTGACTTGGTATGGAATCAAACCTGATTAAAGTCCAGGATCAGCAAATTAATTTGGATTAATTTTAAAAAAATATTATATATATATATATATATATATATTAATTTTTATAATTGAGTTAATAGATTGCAGATAAATCACTTAAATTTTAATAGATGGTTGGTTTGAAAGAAATCTGAGTATAGATTTTAACACCTATGGTTTAAGATTTTACTGCAATGAATTGTTAATTTTTTT
>Ga0325403_1001883_pt1 | contig 18081 bp, 9 predicted proteins | sample PopdelMetagenome_19_FD_205665 | JGI IMG/M metagenome (GOLD analysis project Ga0325403, IMG submission 205665) | Populus deltoides microbial communities from Bellville, Georgia, United States - Xylem-PdKOR-R4 | ecosystem: Host-associated > Plants > Phyllosphere > Stem > Wood/Secondary xylem...
AATGAAAATCACACCATCTTCAAGTTATTGGGTCATCAGACAGGCCTGATTGTCGACCAACGATTTTAAGCCTATAGGCATGCATCTGATTAAATGCAATTGGGCTCAGTGGGCCTATCTCACTAGCAAACTCATGCTCACAGGCTATGACCAGTGTTTACCGTCTAGAAAAGACAACGATTAAATTTAAAAGCAATTTTTGTTGGCTAACCATGATTTGATTCGAGGGAAAATTCCCTATTACAATTACCAAGAAAAGCCAACGAATAAAATCAATTCTCTGGTCAATAATTAAAGATGGTCCATCCTCCATCGCTCATTAAATTCAGATGCTCCAGGATTAATTTAGGGAAAATTAAAATATTATGCTCCTTTCAACAACATTATTGTGATTTTTATCACTATCCCAATATGTAAGAAATCCAGTACTCCTCTGAAGTCTCATCTCACAACAATTGATCGTTATCAGAAGGTGACAATTTGCATTGGAAGAAGGTTATCCTGTATGCTGTTGTTTCATGGATTAGACTAGCTGTGGCCTATATATATCGCACCCAATACAATACACGACTAGCCTAGATCCCTGAATATTCCAAGTTGAAGACAGAGAATAAGACGGCCACTGTAAGGTCTTCGTCCTTCTCGTTACACCCACATGAGTTTTGGCAAAAACTAAAATGCAAGAATGTTAGACAGAGAAAGCCATTTTTCTCCGTTAAATCGAAGTGGACGTTATGGATCAGCAGGGAGCGATGTTGAAGCAAACATGCATAGCTAGTCGCGGAAGGCGGGCATCGAGAGGTCTCTCTCTTCTTTATTTAGATTTCTACACTCTTAGCTAGCTAGCTAGCTAGCTAGCTTGTCAGCTTGAGAAGGGCTGCCACTAAAGCAACATACCACTGAGATCAAGTGGACCCAATTGAATGAAGAAACTAGAAGGAAAGGGAATGAATTCTTTCTCTGGGGACCTTTCTCTCCTATCATCATCATCATCTCATCACTACCAAAGATTTGAAACGTAAAAACAAAATCAGCAGTAGACGACAGAAAATAAGGGTTTTGTTTTGTTTTGTACTCTGCCAAATGCAGTGTTAATCAATTTCTCACGAGTAATATTGCATGAAGCAATATGGCATGCATGCACATCAATCAGTTCTTTGATTAGTACAAGTGCATGCCATGCCTAAACTTGCATAGATACGCCCCCCTGCCCTCCTGCCTGCATCCACCCCTAGGTTAATCCCATCTTCCCATGCACGCACCTCTCATCCATGCCTCTAAATTCCCTTCATATATTAAACATCCAGGTAGTTAATATACAATTAATTAATTAAGCCCCATAATTAGCTTAATCTCCACTGCATGGCTATTAATTAATGCTGTTAATTTTACCCAATGTTTATCTTGGAAAAATTAATCATGCTACTATAAAAAATCTTGAATTGATAGGGCAGCGGATTCTACCAGCGTGAGGGATTGAGCTATAACTAAATCAACAGTACCATGATGCATCGTGTTGATGAAATAATCCAAGCTTTTTTTTATAAGGATGGAGATTTCATTTATATAGGTTAATTAACTGGTGGGTGGTGCGTTGGATTTTTTTTTAATGGATGGTTATCTTTTTTCTGTAAAAAAAAAACCAAACTATTAGTTTTGAAATTGATAATCTAGTTTTTCAATAACCACTACAATATTTAACAATTTTACCGACATAATTTTTTCGTCGGTGTAAGATATATATTCTGTCGGTAATTAATTTACAAACGAAATCATCGATGAAAATACCCCGTCGGTGAATCTTTTATCGGTAATTTTTAGTCCGTCGGTAAATCCGTTGATAATAAAAAAATATTATTACCAACGGGTTTACTAACAGAACAGACGCGTAAAAAAAAATTACACGCTTGATTCTGTCGGTATATCCCTTGAAAAAGACTATCGGTAATTATTTAAATTAACATAAATCAACATTCTATAATATATACTCAAAATGCTTAAGAAAAGTAAGAAAATCAACTCAAATAAATTTGCAACAAATGAATAAAATGAAAAAATAAATTCAACTAAAAAAATTCATATAAAAAAATGAAGTTGCAATTGCTAAAAATTTAAAAATCCTATAAACAAATCAACTAAAAAATGATTTCATATGAAAAAAAATCTCACAACAATATTTATACAATTATTAATAATAAAAACAATTAAAAATAAAATAAAAAATAAATATAGTGAAAAAATCATGAAAAAAGAAGAAAAAAAAATCTCACCTTGATGTAGTTGCAAGTTAAGCTAAGAAGAGAAATTTTTTTCGTAAAGCATATTAATTAAAAAAAACTAAGAGGATAAAAAAAGATGAGGACATACCCGAGCATGGAGGAGAAGAGAAGGAGATGAGGAGAGAAGAGAAGAGAAAGAAATAGATAATGATGTTTTTTACATATAGTGAAGAAGAAGAATAATAATAAATGAGTATGTCTCTTGTGAAATAAAGGGATTCAGACTTTCTATTGGGGAGCATTAGCGACGGTTTTACCGATGGATAATTAAATATCAATATTTTTTAATTATTCAGTCGGTAATTCCGCCTGTAATATTTAATTCAAATTTTTAATTTCATAAAAAATTTTCAGAAACCGCCAACAATCACCGATGATTTTTCAATCCGTCGGTGATTCCGTGTGTAATGTTTAAATAAAAATTTTAAATTAATTGAATTTTTTCAGAAAACCGTCAAATAACACCGACGGCTTTTCAATCCGTCGGTGATTTTGTCCGTAAAGAACAACAATTAACAGTGCAATTGGAAAGTGAACAGTTCTGGAGTTCTCTGGAAAATACCGATGGAAAATTCCGTCGGTGATTCTCTTTGTAATTGACATGATGAACAATGTTCACAGTTTACCAACGAATTTATTCCATCGGTAATTCCGTTGGTAAAAAATGACACGTCACCATTTGTTTTGCTTTCTTTTAATTTTTTTCCCACTGTAATTCCCTCAGTATATATCGAGGGAATATTTCTGTTAGTAAAATACCTTAAAAAATTATCAATAAAAATATTTTTTCATATTTCAATTTATTAATAACAAGATAAAGATAAGCGGTGTTACTCCTGCTTTGGAAGGAGACAAATCTATTCTGTAGACCATCTCTTAAATTGCATATAAACCAAACTCATGTATTTTTGTTTTATATATAAAATAAGAAGGAAAAAACACCCTGTAGAAGTCCACGTGTATTGTTACGATTTGACATTCCATTAATTAAATTTTGAATTTTTTACTAGAATCAAGCTAGCGAGGATGAGATGGGCTGCAGAGGTTAACTCGGTCATAGTTATTAAGGAACTTGTCGACCTGAAATCCTAAATTTTATTTCAATTTTTTACGTATTTTAAAATGTTTTAAAATTAATTTCGGGTTAACTTAGTAATTCATAAATTAGAGCAATCAATCTGGAACTTGATATAAATCAAGTTTATTTCAAATCATTTTAAATATTTACTTAGCTAGTTATTGCACCACACTACTGTTTTAGTCACACTCAAATGAGGTTTCATCTGGGTTAATTATAAGAAAGTGTTTTCTTTACATATTTTTGTTCAAAATGAGATTTTTTCAATTTTTTAAAATAAAAAAATATATTTTAAAATTAATTTTAGATTGACTCAGTAACTCATAAGTTAGACTTTTCGACCTGAATACTAATGTAAGTTGAGGTTTATTTCAAGTTATTTTAAATATTTACTTATCAAGTTGACCCACTATATTATTGATTTAGCTACGCTCAAATGAGGTTTATTCATGTCAATTCTAATAAAGTGTTTTTTTTAATGTATTTTTGATTAAAAATAAAATATTTTTAATTTTTTAAAATGAAATAATATTGTTAAGGTTGACTCAATTACTCATAAATTGACTCTATGATTCAATGACCCATGCCCTAACCTTAAACCGGTTCCAACTCAAAGTGCGGCCCGACAACTATCCTACTTGTAATTGAAGGAAAAAAAACAGGTCCTTGTTTACGTCGGAATTTGAAAATAAATTTTTGCCATGGACAATCTTGTCTTGCTCTATCCTATTCTTGTATATCTTTTTTTTGTGTATTTCCGATTTGAGGTCTAATTAATTTCAGAAGCTCGGGAAAGGCATCTGGAACGGAGGAGTGAAGGGTGAAGGGAGAGATATTTAATAGCGAAGTATGGTACTGTGACATCAGGTGCTTGCAAAAAGGGGATGAAATGAATACAAGAAGAGAAGAGATGAGAGAAGGTGTATCATAAAACCATGCAATCTGCCCGTCTCTCTCAGGCAGTCCTTTCTTCTCTGCCAAGATTTTGGGTGGATGATCAGAACTGGTCAGTAGGAAGCAAAAGAAGTGACGCAAGATTCTCATCACTCGTGAGAAGGCGTGCTTGGAAGCGTGTGATGCGGATTTCGAATTCAATGCAGAAAGCCAGAAACCCCTCCTTCCTATCCTATTCCTTTCTCCATCGTCTTATGGCGGCAGATAGAGAAAGAGATGTAGAGGCCAAGCCAAGGCTTGCATCATCACCATCATCAGCATTCAGCAGTACAGAGAGAAAGAGAAAGAGAAAGAGCAAGAGCAAGAGAATAGGGTTTTCTTTTCTTTGGTTCTGATAGAGAGTAACAGAGGAGATCTGTCAATCCGTTTCTGCAAGCTTCGTACAAATAGTCTATGAAAAAGGATCAGAGCCCCATCATTGTCTCAATTATCAGCCCCAGAGAGAGAGAGAGCGAGAGAGAGAGAGAGATAATACCAGCTGGCCAGTATTGTATATAACTATATATACTAAGTACTGATCGGTATATAATAGCGACCCTTTTACGCACCTTGTATCATAACATGTAATACACACACACACATTTATCATTACATGTGCTGTTATAATTTAGAAGAAAACAATGGCTAGCAGGAGTAATTTGATTTTTCGGGTCTTGAATTTATTTTTTATAAATTATTAATTTGAGTCTTATAAATTTTAGAGTCATTAAAGACTTAAATAATTATTAATTTTAAAACTCGTAAAATTAATAAAATTACATGTAAGTTCATCTAAACACTTAAATTAATAATAATAAAAAAAACAATGTGTGAGTGTGATCATACTACTTGCTTGAGTGGGGTTAGAGCTAGCAAAGGTAAGGTTGTCCGATGTGCAGGACACAAGTCCATTTCTATATATATCTAAGAGCGTGTTTGACAGTGTGCTTATGGGTGCTTTTCAAATGACTTTTCTTATCAAAATACATGTAAATGATGTTTTTTTATTTTTTAAAAATCATTTTGATATCAGCACATCAAAACGATCCAAAACATATAAATCATATTAAATTTTAGCAAAAAAATTTAATTTTTTTAGAAACGCAGCCACAGCCACCTTCCCAAACATAGCATAAATATTTAGAGTCACGTGCATGTACCGCGTTTGCAGACAATGGAAAGAAGCTCTACCATGCTTTAGAACTGGTTTTTCACCAAGAAGATGAATTCCATTGAGCTAGCCGACGGGACTCGTTTTTTTATCAAGAAGATGAAGTGCATTAAGCTTGCCTGTTTGGTGATCGATTCATGGAAAATGATTCGGGGGAGTTTGTTTTTGTATTTAAAATTAAATTTAATTAGTACATTTTAAAAATATATTTAGTTTGAAATAATATTAAATTAATATTTTTTAATATTTTCAAATGATTTTGTACTGATATTAAAATAATAAAAATCTAAAAAGAAATTCAAGAAAAAAATACTTTTAAAATAAAAGGTACAAAATTATATTTAATCTATGAATCGAATTGAAACTGTTCTTAGTTTTGAAAACACATGATAAATTAAATTTTATAATATAAAAGACAAGATATTAAATTAGATATTTGAGATGAGGTTCCATTGAAAAGATTTTCCTTCCTTCTTGTTATAATATAAGAGAGAAGCATATTATTAATGAGAAATTAAAGGATAAGGATTAGAAAATCAAATTGGAAATGGCTGATATGAGACAAAACTAAAAACAAACACAGTCATACATATCAATTCAATTCTCAATTTGTCACAATTAAAATTAAATATTTTATCAATTCGGTCCCTAATCTTTCCATTATTTCTCAATTGAATCCTCCTATCCACATCCAATATCCACTAGTATATTTACTATCATTTTTTTTTTAAAATGCCATTTTGTTTCATAAAATTTGCACGTTCTACGAAATTATTAATGTATATGGAAAGCTCCATATTATTATGAGTTTATTTCTCTAAAGCAAATTAAGCTCCAATATATAATATAGTAAAGTTTATATTCAAAATAAAAAAATAACAATCAAAAGATTAAACATTAGATTTAATATAATCAACAAAAACATGATATTTTTGAAGTTTCTATCACTTTTAAAAAGTATACCTCACCAAAAATAAAAAATAAAAACTATTTTTTTGAAAACTAAAATAAAATTATTTTAAATGAAAATATTTTTCATTGATTAAATTTTTTTTAATAGTAAATAAACATTAAAAAAATTAAAAAATAATTTCTAGAAAAACACTTCTCGCAGACCAAATTTTCTAAAAAACAAAACGGGGGCATTAACAGAAATAAAAAGAAAACAACTAAATTATTAATAAGGGAAAAGCAAACTAGTTCCCAGAAGGGGTGAATTAGTCAACCGTCTGATTTGAATCAGCCAATCACACGATGACAGGTGTCCTGTAGTAAAGATGCAACTTGCCATGTGCACAGTGAGGAAGACAGACAACCTTTGTCTGGGTAAAACAACAGGGAAAGGTTCGTAGATCTGGTACTGAAACAAACCTAGTTTTAGGCAGAAGACAAAAGGAAGGGGGGTTATGTAAAGTTTAATTCTTACACTTAGCGTCCAAAGTACACTACGGTTAGAACTTGCCATGAGCCAAAAGAAGCCTATAACTTACAGTAACGCTTTTCAGTAATTGTTCTTAATATAGAAACTCATGATGAAAGTGGACATAAATGTTCAATTTCCCTCACATTTTCAGTACCTTTCTTCATCATTTGATCTTTCTCACATGGGTTTGGTGGAATTACAAAGGAATTAGGTTTTTTTGCCTTTTCAAGTTGGGTCTAAAACACTCTCTCTTCAACGAAGTTACTGTGTTCAATTTCAGTGGCGTCAAAAATTCTTTATAAAAATAAATCTCCTGGTCTAACAGTCATAGCCCGGGACTGTGGATCGACTTGAGATCTTACCCGAGTTAAGTATAAAAAAACTAGGTAAAATTGATCCGGTTAAAACTAAATGTCCTAAAGGGTTAACCCATGATTGTTGATATGATTTGAGAAAAATTTAAAATAAAATAATGAATTAATGCGGTCGAACCATAACTCACAGCGGGATTTAATAACTTAGATGAACATCACACCCCTAAGCTCAGACATCATCAGTTTTACCCTGCATGTTTTTTTGGACAGGAAAGCATTCAACACATTAATGGATAACGGGTGAAAACACTAGATTTTAGAAGTAGATTATTCCATTCTACTAAATTTTTCTTACTTCTGCAGATGGAAAATATCTTTTGGAGGACCTCATCAATTGATTCTGCTTTTATGAAAAGCTGCTGGCACTGTGAGCAAGAAGGTAGCTGCAGACCTTAGTTTTCTTAAAAACCTAGCTACCTGTAAATGACTAAATGCACGTGCAACTATTCTTTTTTTATTTTAAAATAAATTTAACCAAAGAAAGAAGGATCCATGTCACAATATTTTTGAAATTCAAGATACACTCTACTTAGAAATTATTTTGTACAGAGTTTAGAAAGATACAAGAGAAGTGGAGATGAACCTCCCATACAAAATTGGCGAATGTACAAGAAAGAAAAGGGAAAATTTGAAAACTAGTCCTCATCAAGTGAACAATTAATCGATCTCCCATCTAAAAACTTAACCTAAGAAAATCTACCCCAAATTTTCTCCCCTTTCTCGTCTTTATCTGCCTCACCATGGTTTTCCAAGTATGATAACATGGGAATTGCAAGATTTATCGTTGCCCTTGATTGTCTTCCATTGATCACCAATGTCCTGTGCAATTTTCACAGCATCAGAGGCTGTTCCTAAGAGACCTCTTCTTGTGAAACCAACTGTGTACAGTCCATTTTCGCCTTTCCAGCCGTTAGGAAAGGGTGTTTTGGGCATCCCATCTTTTGTGAAAAAATCACATCCCTGCATTAACCATGGCAGAGATTAATCAGTATATGGTTATTCCCATGAATCAATTAGATAGAAACTGGAAGGACAAATTTCTAGGTTCATTTAGCAAAACGAATGATATGATGTCATGAAAGCAACATTACATAAAACCCCACAAAGGAAATATAATAAATTCAAGCAGACTTTAACAGATTTTATTCTTTTTTGCATGGAGAAAAGAAGAGATTTGTAGGTGTCTGCCCTCTGTGCATGTGTCCAAGGCAGAAAGGGATAGATGATTCATAAGAAGATGGAGCTAAAACTAAAACAAGAGCAATGCAAAACAGGTCATCTATACGAGTATGATGCCTACCTTGAGCCAAGTAGGCACATTGCTTTTGTACCCAGTGGCTAAGATTATAGACTCGAACTTCTTTTCTTGTCCATTCATGAATTTGACTCCGTTTTTTGTTACCTCCTTCACACCTTCCATCACCTGAAACCCTAACAAACATTAGCCAAAAAGCCTAAAGGTATTGCAAAAAGCAGCAACACGCAGGCACAAAAATGTGAATGAAAAGAATAAGGGTTAATTTGTTTGGATGCGCTTAATTTACCTTAATTTTGCCAGACTTGATTTGTGATAATGCACCAACATCTAACACTGGTGTCTTTCCAGTGACATTCTTGAGCTCAATCGGGCCTGTTTTTGGTCGTTTGAGGCCTAATTGGTCTGTGCTGCCCAAGATGAGATTGGCTACTAGAAGTAGAAATTTGTCCACCAATCTTAAAGGTAACCACTTCAGAAGTGCCATGGCTATTCCAAATGTTGACATGCCAAACATCTCTCTGGGTAGAACATGCACCTGTATTTACAAAATAAGACACAGATAATCAGAAGCCAAACATATCAAATCTAAAAACAATCACAAAGCCGAGCAATTAAATGTACAAGAACATCAATTTCTTTGGAAACTGAAAGGGAACATGGAATTGGATTACTTACTGTGTTTCTAACAACCATGTGAGGGATTGCATTGTGCCTACAAAGGTCTAAGCTAACTTCCATCCCTGAGTTGCCACACCCAACAACCAAGACCCTTTGGTTCTTGAACTTAGAACCAGACTTGTACTCACTTGTATGTAGAATATTACCTTTAAACTTGTCATAACCAACTATATCAGGTATAACAGGCTCAGCATTCTCGCCAGTAGCAACAATAAGCCACCTAGAATGGTACTCAAGGTCTTCAGTTTGCACCCTCCAGACCCCGTGGTCAAATTCTGTCGTTTTTACGGCTTGGTTGAATTTAGGCTGGATTCTGAAATGCGAAGCATAAGACTCCATGTAAGAAATGAACTGGCCTTTTGTAGGGTACTTGGGGAAATCATCAGGGAAACCACGAAGTGGGAGTTCACAAAACTGTTTAGGAAGGTGAAGTTTTAAGCGATCGTAGGTTTTTTGTTGCCAGAGAGAAGCTATGCAGTCATTTTTTTCAAGAATTAGAGAAGGGACTCCTTGTTGGGAAAGGCAAGCTGCAACTGCTAAACCAGATGGTCCTGCACCTACAATGATAGGTCCAAGAACCTTAACGAACTTTGCTTGGTTAAACCCTTGTTGTTCTTGCTCTTTACAAGAATCCATGGTGGAAATCCCAAGAAAAACAAGAAAGAAAGTGAAAGAAACTAAAAAAGATTAGTTCTTCTGTTTCCTGCACCTACAATGACTCTGTTTTTGCTCTGTTTTTACCCTCTCGGAGAATGGTAATTTAAAGAGAAAAGAAGGGTTCTTCTGGTGAAGTTTGATGAGAATAGAGTGAAATAGAAGAGAATCAGAGGTCGAGGGTGTGTGAGACTGAGGGTTTTAAATGCATAGAAAACAGAGGTTTTTATGAGAAGTGAGAAGTAGAGAGAGAAAAAATATAGGGAAGAGAGGGAGAGTTAATATTAGCAGAGAGAGAGAGAAAGAGAGAGGAACGGTGTAATGAAGGCGTAAGGGTTAAGGAAAGGATTCAGTTCTCTTTCTCAAGGCTTTCTTCTCAGCCTTCTGCAGAGTTTTTTCTTCTTTCTGGGAGAGTGTAATCTAGTCGTAGAAGGCAATGTCCCGGACATGAGATATAAATAGCTTTTTGATATTGCTTGGAAGCTAGTTTTAACCCTTTTTTATATATAAAAAATAAAGATAATTTTTTTGTTTTAAAGGAATTTCTTCAGTGTTTTTGCATGGTTTTAATGTATTAATATCAAAAATAAATTTAAAAAATAAAAAAATTATTTTAATACTTTTCAAATTAAAAAATACTTTAAAAAATAATTACTATCTAAACATATTTCCATACCTTTTTTCAATTATTATTAATAAGGATGAGTATGGGTTAATTACCTCAATTTAAACTAAAATATCCTCTCAAGTTGAAAATTAAAAAACATAGTATCAAATAAAATTGAAAAACTAGTTCAAACCAAATAGCTCGGTTCAGAATTTTATTTTTAAAAACCGAGTTAGCTTGTGTATCTTATAATTGGGTTTTATTAAGCGACTTTCATGTTATGTGTCTAAGCTTTTTCAATATTTTTTGTTTAGAAAAATTTAGTTTAGTCAATTTATTCTGGTTTAGTTTTTTTTATTTTCTAATTCCATAATCAAAATTATCACACCATGGAATGCTAAATATTGCTACTCTTATTTGTTATCTTCTGCCATAATTATTTCCTTTGGTGTAGTGCATTTTTTGGTGTTTAATTCCATAGTGTATTGACATTATCCACAACTAATCGAGTATGGCTTGAAAACTATCCAAGAAAATTATAAACACCACCAATTTCAATACTGTGTTAAAATAATTTTTTAATTTTTTTAAAATTTTTAATATGAAAATATAAAAATTATCGAAGAAAATTTAAAAGTAATTCGTTTGATTTTTTTAAATAAAAAACAACTTAAAAAATACTTTAAAAGGTAAGTGTAACAAAAAAATAAACATTAATTAAAAACACAGAGTATTTTGTCTAAAAAAAATAATAATAACAGTAATAGAGCGAAGTAAATGAATTTAAATTTCATTTTTATTTTTTTGAGATATTTTGATGATTAAGTTTGAATTTTTAAACTGAAAAACACATTTGGAATTATTTAATTAGTGAATAAAAAATGAAAAGATAGATATGTTTATTTTAATCATAGTACTTAGAATTAGTTCGAATCGATATTTTATATTAGCACTGAATTTCATTTTTTAATTGAATTTTAAACAAATTATCCATATAATAAAAAAAAAATCTCACGCATCATCAAAAGAAATCATAGACGCGCTTTGAGGAGCGGCGGTGGTGGAGCACACACAGCGATGGTCTTGTTCATAAGGGCTCCTTATTTCGCCACGTGGAGACTACTAAGCATCTTATGATTTGTTGCGGGGGGGGAAACATTTTAAGATTTATTTCCATTTCAGTCAAACAGCCGTCTGATGTTTGACTCTTACAGTATTTCTACGTGGCATCTTCTCGTGAATGGTCTTTGATGGGGAATTTAAAAATAAGTTGACCATAAAAAATTAGAAAAAAAAAAAACGGATTCATGTATTAGAAATTAAGAACACCAAAAGTCATCATATTTTGAAAAGATGGCATGTAGTCTTGTTAAAAAGAAATAATAAAGTGTTGCTTTAATGACTTAATTAGAAATGTCTTGATCTAGACTCTAAGATCATATGATTTTTAAACCTAATTTGGAAAAATAGATTTAATCTTAGCATGTGAAAACTGCAATGAAGTTTTAATCCCATGGTAAAATAAAAAAAAATCATCAATTCTTTCCAACAAAAAAAAAATACTTTATTATTAAACTTGATTTAATTAGCTTAATAAGCTAATTTGAAAATTTTATGATTTATAATATTTTAATTTGAACTAGAAAAAATATTAAATTGGTTAATCATGTCACATAAACACCAGGGTATTTTTTCTTAACAAAAAATTCAACCATATTATTTTGATAAAAAAATCAATACACGGGTTTAAATTATCAACTCAATAAACCAAGTTTTTAGGTGAGATCTGAAAACAAATCTAAAAACTATATCCATAGTTATTATAACCCGACCTAACCTAATAGGTTATTCAAAAAAATTTATAATCTAGAGTCTAACAGAGGAAAATTTTATTTTATAATATAAAATATATTAATTTAATCAAATCTTAATTAACAAATATTTAACCATCGACCAACAAACTAATAATACAAGTCTTTAATTTTCTAAGTCAGATCCTTTGATCGAGTTGACAACCGAGCTAATTGCTGATACTATATGTTTTGTTATTTTATACGTACTTGGACTGGTATTATTCTAGTAAGAGCATAAATAACCATAAGAATTAAGCCCGAGCCACTCCTGGCATTAATTATCAGCTGATTGTATAGGGTTTTAATTAAGCATGACAGAAATTGGATTACATTCCTTAATATCTATGCAATTGATAAGGTATTTAGGTTTAGGAGCACTAGGCTGCATGCGCGCGCCACCCTTGATTTTCTTTGAATATGCAATGCATGGCATTTTACTCCATCACATATGTAATTAAAAAATAATCATTTGACAGGTAATTTAATAGTAAGAGTTTAGGATTAAAAAGTTTATTTTTTTTATAGTTTCAGGTTCGAATTCTATAGTTGCTAATATGATGGTCACTGGAGGTTTACATGGTGTTTAACTTCAGAACCCGTGAGATTAGTTGAGGGACACACAAGCCGTTCTTGACACCAATATTATTAATAAAAAAAAAAGTTAGACCTTGCTGATAATGAAAGAAATTAAAAAGTGATTATACTTGTGAATTTATATTAATTAAAGACAACAAAGTTTATATGTTCTTCATCATTGTAATGCTATAAACTAGCTAGGGCTAGCTTCATGTGCTACCCTGTTGCTAAACCTCTTCTTTTTTTTCCAATCAAATATCGAGTTAAAGTTAACATGCTTGTATTCACGCTGTCTGAAGACCAGCCCCTGCCTTTCTGAGAAATTTGTAGCATGCAGCTGTCTGAAGCCCAGCTGGAGATAGCACAGAGACAGGATGAATTATTGAGCTTAGAATGAAAAAAATTAAGATGTCAGCGACGTCGTTTTTGATCATAATGTTGGATATGAGTGAGAGTATCTTGGAAGCTTGGATTCAGTGCCTACGCTACAAGTCGAGAAAACCTAATGTAGAGAGAGAAGAGTATTTGATAGATATAAAAAATTTACTCTCTTAAAAAAGTAATTAAAATGTATAATTATTTCTCAATTTAATTTTCATCACACAATAAATAAAAAAAATATTTTTATTTTATATTTTATAATACAACGTAATATTGAAAACAATAATTCATTTTCCCAAAACTTATTTCTCTTACTAATCACTCACTCTTCCAAAAAAAAATATTATTTTTTATAAATTATAGATTTATAATAACTAAGATTTCAAGATAAGATTTGCAGTGCGACGCATGTAAAATTATAATTTGTATTAATTAACCAAGTATTTTAAAACATTATAATTAAAACAATACATAATTTCAATCATGCTTCATCATACTTTATAAAAAAAAAAACCCTACGATTTATTTTATAAAAAGAATCTCCATGTAAATAAATGTTGCTTTACCATACCATGAATACCTAGCTTTTATAAATGGTTTAAGATAAAGGACCTACGAGTATGGAGACGTGCACTCTAGAAAAGGAAGAGGGGCTAGACTAATGAATCATTAATGCCCTATCCCCGTATCCTCGAGGAAGCAACAATGATTGTTTTACTTTTATTATTCTATTTTTGCAGTCACAGTCGTGTTTTTTTTGGATATTCAATTTCGCATGGTGCGTAGATTATTGTATGGGCAAGTTACAAAATCTATGCACGTAAACACGAAATAAAAAACAGCCCAATTAAAAAATTAGAGTTTAATTCCATTGTTAAGGTTTTAAGTTTGTTTTAAGAGATTATCAATTTAAATTTTATAAATTTTATAATTACTAAAAATTTATGTGATTGTTAATTTTAGAGCTAATAAGATTAATGAATTATTTGTAAACTGGCTCGAATTTTAATGTTGATTAAAAAAATAAACAGCTCATTTGTGTAATATTTTTTCTTTCGAGATATTTCCATCGCTCAAGACTAATCCCTTGGAGGTTCTGTTGGACATTCAAACGGAGACTTCTTTTAAGAACGTTTATTTTATTCGAGCCCTTTCCACTCAGGCCAACCTTCATCTCATGAATTAAAAAACATGTTAGTGTAACATTTAATAATTGGTCTCATGACTCTTGTTGAGTTGATATTCCACGTAATTCACAAGCTAAATTATAATTATAGGGACCAAACATGACCCAAACAATTATATTTGAGTACCTCTTTTTTTTTTTATATACATCACTTCCATTTAGATTTTACTTTTGTTTTCGTATATTTTTTTATTTTCCCAGTATTTTACATATCATATATTATATATATATATATATATATATTTTAAAGAATATTTTTTTTTATTTTCCACATAACCTTTTTATTTCCAATTCACAAATATGTCATCATCCCTATAATTAAAATATTCACTTTACTCATTAATATAATATTTTCCTTACTAACGATTTTATTCACGGTTTTACATTCTCTCCTTTCCTTTCCTATAAAAATTCTTAAAATTTAAATTCATATTTATGTTTGAAAATAATTCTAGATACTTCTTCCTTGTAACCAACACTCTTTCCCAAGTTTCTTCTTCATTTTTAATTTTTATTTTGCAATCTTTTTATTCCTTAATTCCTTTCCACTTTTGTCCAAAATGCTCAATGGCTTTACCTTGATCATCAAATATTCATTGATTTTAATTAGAACTTCTGGCAAGAGTAGCTTAAGATCTATTTTCGCTTTTCGAAGTGACAATATATGAAATACATTGTATATCCTTGCTAAGTATGAAGGTAGCATTAATCAATAACCAATAGGTCTAACTCTTTCAATAATCTCAAATGGTTTGATATATATGGGTGTTAGTTTTCTCTTTATTCTAAATCGAATAATGTTTTTTCATGGTGCAACCTTTAAAAACTCCTAACCTTCAACTTTAAATTTCGGTGGTCTTCTCTGATTATCAGCATAATAGACATCATATCCTACAATAATTAAACTTTTCATCAGTCAATCGATAAGTCTATTGAATCATAAACCTAGATCTAATACTAATTGTAATAGCCTTAATATTTAAATACCACATATGTTCATTATTAACTCTTTGATAAATTAGAGAATTGTTTTTTCATAGTTCCTACCGAAAATTCCACAAAGTTTTCCTTATTTTTAAATATACCAAGTTATCAATATTTATTCCAATCACATATTCAAATCTCATTCTTGATCCAACCATCATTTATCACAACTTATCTCAATTTTATTCTCAACATTCCAGCAATACATAAATATTCTTCCTTAATAATAAGCAATTATAGACATCATAAATGAAGGAATTTAAAATAAAAGGATATAACTTATCACTAAACATGTATTAAAAAAAAGATATTTAAAATTAAAATATGCATACATTTCATCTATATATAAATTTTGTTTCTACTCACTTTATTAAAGTAATTATCATATTTAATAAGTTTACAACACCCACACCAAAGTTATGCTAAATACATAACACAAAACTCAAACTTAAAATTACATATATCTCTCAAAATATCCATAGTATATCATTACTTACATTACTTTATCAACAAACCGTAAAAATTAATACACTAAGACCTAATGCTCCAGCCTGGCTTAATAACATGTGAATGCAAAATTAATAACTTAAAAGTTTTAATTAATATTATAGGCATTAAATTTTTTTAACTAAATAATCACATTAATCTATTTTTTTTAATATTTGGATAAATCTAACACCTTTAACCCATATTTTTTTATTCTAACATTCATCATTTCCAATTGTTCTTAATGAATTATCACAACAATTTCGGCTTCCCTCACAACATAATAAGTTTGCCAAACTCATTTGGTTGTCCATAATCCGGTCATCCTTTCATGAATGAAATTAAATTCAGCAACCTACTCCATCGCCAACAATCTAGCTATCCTCTCACGGAAGTCAATAAATCCGACAACCCATTTAATTGCCAGCAATCCAGCTATAACCTCACAAAAGCCAAAAAATTTGACAAACTATTTGGTTGCCAATAATCCAAATATCCCTTCATAGATGTCAATCAATCATTAAATTCGTAATCTTATTTCTTTCCTTGATTTACATTTTCATCAATCCAACTCAACAATCAAATAAAATATTAACAACAATGTAAGTTTAAAACCTTTAATTTCAAAGAGGTGGTGAGCATCTAGCTGTTGTTCGAGATGGTTTAGCTCCTTTCTGAGATCCAACTTTGAAAATTTCTCCTGAATCAATAGAATTTCACCGCATGATTAATCCATCAATAATTCCAATGAGCCTAAATTTAAGGCACATAAAAAACTTTAACCTAATATATCTCACAAAATCTCATTTAATCATGAAATCATTATCAATATTTTTACATATAAAACTTTGATGAAATTTAACAATTCTTTATTTAAACATACTTTAAAGTGTAATTTAAGGCACATAAAAAACTTTAACCTAATATATCTCACAAAATCTCATTTAATCATCAAATCATTATCAATATTTTTACACATAAAACTTTGATGAAATTTAACAATTCTTTATTTAAACATACTTTAAAGTGTAAACTAAAACACACCTAATGGATTTATTACCAAGAACACAATTTCTTTAAAAAAATCATACACTTGCTTATTAAAAAAAACACAATTATTTCCCAATTCTTCATAAACTCCTAAAGTATCTAAGGTAATAAGACATCCAAATCCCATTAGAGCCAAACATATAAGTTCTTATTTAATTTCAAATCATCATCATCACAGCCACACACATTAAAACCATATAATATATAACATCTAAACATCTTATAACACATTCAGTTTTCCTACCTTTTAGGTTGGCCAACTTCATCACCTTACACTATGATTTTCACTTCAATTTAACAAAACTTTTACTTCCACTAATCATTTCCTTATCAAATACAACAATTCACAACCGATTCTAATTTCCCTCAAATCTCATATAATAACTCTAAATAAAAATTTTAAGAATTTAATCAAAAATCAATTAAACTTCCTGATATCTTGTTCAAATAAGCTTTGAACGTTTTACCGGCAATAATAGGTACTCCGAAAGCTAACCAGACAAGACTTAACCAAGCTTTACCCTTCTTTCTTCACCTTCCTTACTTTTTTTTTTCTATGTCTTTACTTTCCCCTACCAAAACTCTATAATTTCAAGTGATTAAGTGTTTACACTAACAAAGTCTCTCATTCGCCCCCCCTTAATTTATAGTTTTTCCTAGTTTTCACAAATTGAAGAAAAATGAAAAAAACTCTCATTTTCTCCTTTTCCTCTTATGGCCAGCACACGCGCGCGCGTACATATATTTTAGTACCTTTCTTTCCTGTAGAACACTTCCATTTAACTTTTATTTATGTTCCTGTATTTTCCTGATTTCTTCCATATTTTTTTTAAAAAAATCCTTGCATAATCTTTTTATTTTTTATTGTCAAATCTATCATCATTCTCATAATTAAAATATTCACTTTACTCATTAATATAATATTTCTTTAATTAACATTGTGAGTTTTAATTAGAGGTTTATATTTTAACCATCGAGTATTTTCATAATTACTTATAGATATAAAGGTAACGACAAAAGATGTTTCTTATAATGATAATGATGAAGGTTATTTTAATTAGAAAGCAAATAAAAATAACTATGACTAAGAATATTAATCCACCCCGTGAA
>Ga0325403_1001884_pt1 | contig 18079 bp, 14 predicted proteins | sample PopdelMetagenome_19_FD_205665 | JGI IMG/M metagenome (GOLD analysis project Ga0325403, IMG submission 205665) | Populus deltoides microbial communities from Bellville, Georgia, United States - Xylem-PdKOR-R4 | ecosystem: Host-associated > Plants > Phyllosphere > Stem > Wood/Secondary xylem...
AGATAAAAGAAATCCTTAGGTGTTGGGCACCTACCTACTATAAAAGTTTGACTGGTAGTCCCCGACTGTTGTCTGGTCTTGTGGCTCCTCCAGTATTAACAAGTGTACTATGTCATTAATTACGAGCATTTATTCCATCAAATAAAAAGTATATACAATTTCTTTTAATCATCTCATTCGTTATTATCCATATTTCTTAAATTTACATCTCATGTTCCCATTAAATCTTTTTCCTAAAGATTTTTAACAAAAATGCAAATCAACATTACAATCGACGTAATTCTTCATTCGAATATTGTTTTGTGTTTTATCCATAACTAACATTATATAGTTAGTTTTAAGGTGTGGCTTAATCCTTTGGAAAGCTAAGATACAAGGCTATAAATCTATTAAAGGAGAAGAACCTAGTTCTGCTCCTAAAGCCCTAAAAACTACCCGTTATCGAGAAGATGACCAACCGTCCAGTAAGGTTTATCCTGAACCCCTCTCGGTTATTAACATATAACTAGAGTTTTAAAACTCTAAATTAAGCAAGGTAAACTTCCTTGGATAGCTAATATTCAAATCTATAATTTCTATGAGGAGACCTAGTCTGAATTCCCTCACATGCTCGAATTCCCTCTGGAAGATCAAGAGACAAAACTGTCTAGTTTCGTCAACAATTCTGTAACCATTCACACATCACCAATTTAACTTATCCTTATTCAAACCAATTCCTTGTCATGTTATATATACACTATAATGATGTTAAAAACACTTTCTAAGAATTTATTTGTCCATTTTCATTAACTAGTCAATCAACATTCTTCCCAACCCTCTCTAACACCTTCATTGTTATTCCTTCATGCATTTCTCATCATTTTAATTCATATAATCACACATCATCAAGTCAAATATTCAAATAAACATCCTCTTTCTTCCTACATCAATGGCCGACCTCACACTTAGTAAGGGACTACTAATTTCTTTTCAAAATTACTTGTTATCTCAACTCATTTCTATCTTATTACATGTCACAAATATCAATTTAATTCAATTTCTCATTCCCCTCCCTAAATTAATCATAAAACCTAACCTTAGTTTGATGGAAAATCAATGGAAACTTAACAAATATTGTAAGAACTTGTTAAATGGAGGTTGGGACACCTTATCAAGGAGTAATCTAGGTTCCAAGTGCTAACAAATCAAGGATTTCCACCTCTTCTTCCTTGTTTGCTGCTGCCTCCCCTTCCCTCTCATTCCATCCCCAAATTCTTCTTTCAATAACACTCTAAATCTAAGTGATTTTGTTGCCTAAATCCTTTAGTATCACTAATTCTCTTCTTTTCTTGATTTTTTCTTTAGGTTTCTCATGGATTTTTAAAGCAAAATGGAGTTTTTCCCTTTCTTCCCTCTCAATCCCCCTATGGTCGATTGCACCCAAGCCTATTATAGGAAAAAATTATCAAAATCCCACTATGTCCCTTCAAATAGTAACTTTTATAGTTATCGGGTATTATTTCCTTCATCTCGGTATATTTTTAATGTCGATTTTCAATGGGCGATATCAAAATTTATTAATTTATACCTCAGTACCTTTCTTTCCTCATAAATTACTTCCATTAAAATTTAATTCACATTTTGAACCTTTTTTATTTTTCTGGCATTTTCGCACTTTTATTTTTAAAAATTTGTTCGCTAACCAATTTTCTGAATTTTGAAGGTCCATATCCCTCCCTTACTGCAAACATCAAATCCCTAATTTTCATAATTTATTAGCTTAATTTCCTTATACACTTCTTTTAGAATTTTTATAGAACTCCTGAGTTGTATCGGGTTTATGTTTCTTAACCAACATTTAAAAGCAGTGATTTCGGATAAATTTTTTTGTATCCTTACCCTTCATATATATATATATATATATATATATATATATATATATATTGTAATAGTCCCATATATCAAAATTCATACATCATTCATTTTATTTTCTTTATCTGATTTAAAATATTTCTTCAATTTCACAATGAATTTACACCTGGGGTTTACAGTATTTTGTGACTACAAAATCACATTTATAAGAACTTGAGAGCTTGGATGAACTCTTGGCATTGGTGATATATTGTTACAAAGGGGAAAATCTTGTAGGGGGCGTCTTCAAGTGGTGTATAATCTTGTCGAATAAGTAAAAGAGTAAAATATTCAAGTACAACTGATACTTGAGATGTCGATGTAGATTTGTCGAACCACATTAAAAATTGAGTTTACAATCTCTTTTTCTTTACTTGTTTATTTTAATCACTTTAATTATATTGTTGGTTATTATATTTATTGTGCTTGGTGTGCTTAATTATTTTAAATTGTATTCTTTGTTGATATTAATGGAACATCTAATCCACCTCTTTAGGTGTTATTGTTGTCTCAATCCTAGAATAACATAAAAAATTAAAGGTAATTTTAATATTCATTTCCATGTTAAATTGTTATTTTTTATTATTTTTAATTTCTCTTATTCTTTTTACCAAATTAATGATGATTGTCGCATGTGTGCAACGTCGCGACGATTTGTCCACCACTCAAGGAAAAATGTATTGGTCTATCTGACAAATATAGAGAAACAAGGAATTCTTGTCTCTTATCAGCAGAAAATTTAAATGGGAGTCGTCACCTAGTATTCTGGTCACTAGAAACCCTAACTGGTCTTAGAGATTGGGTACGGAGACTGTTACGTAAAGGGAAGGTATTAATACCCCAACTACGCCCTACTTAAGGTAAGCTGCATTATTTTGTTGTCTGATAAAATCTAAAGTCTTGTTGTGGTTTCTAATTGTTGGTTTGTGTAAAGTTCAAGAAAAGCCCTCCTTAATAAGGAGGTTCTTTATCTTAATGGGGTAAAATCTAACCGTTCTAGGGTTTGAAAAAAAGAATTTAATATTTGGAATACGTATTACGTGTAATGTCGTATCCTGGATACTAAAAGACAAACAAAATAAATTTTTTGTTGTTTTTAAAATTTTGGCCAATGTTCTATTGACTTTAATAAACTGGCTATTAAAGCCAAAATACATGTTAAAACATTGTTTTTTGGTGTATGAAATAAAAGACAGACAAAATAAATTTTTTGTTGTTTTTAAAATTTTGGCCAATGTTCTCTTGACTTTAATAAACTAGCTATTAAAGCCAAAGTACATGTTAAAACATTATTTTTTGGTGTATGAAAAACACAATATGATTTTTCAGCTTTGAGACGCTTGTTGTATGCACAAAAACATTTTTTCAAATTTCTTTTTGTATTTTTGGAAGTTTTGACGAAAACTGAGTATTTTAATATCGGATTCATATTTTTACGAAATAAAATACAGACTAATATTAAGCAAAAAGACGTATAGCAAAAGATGAAAAAGTCACAAAATTTTGAAAATAAATTTTTTTTGAACTGGGCCAGATCCGACCCAGTTCAGTGGTCTAGGGCGAACTCGGCCCAAATGCATGGGTTGGGCTCAGCCCAGCAAAGAAAGAAAAAGGAACAGTGGATCACCCTTCATTGTTCATATGCAGCATGAACAGCGGGGGGTGACGAAGAAGGAAGGTAACGATGGGTGTAATTAACTGGACATCGACCAGTTGCTCGCGGTGCTGACGGTGGGGATGTTGTCCTTGCGGTGAGGGGACTACGATGGCCAGCAGTGCTTCTCCTTCTTCTTTCTCTCCCTCCTCTGTTTTTTTCTCTTCTGTTTTTTTTTCTTTTTCTTTCCTTTTCTCCTCCTCTTTTCTATCTTCTCTACTATGTCATTCTCTTCTCTTTCGATCTTCCCCCCCTTTTCTTCTTCATCTCCTCTGTATTTATAGGAAAACATAGGAGAGACATAGCTAGGGTGGCCACTGTACTGCCGCCCCACGATTGCCCAAGGACCCACGTCTCCTCCATTTCTTCAACACGTGGGAGGCCACGGGTCAGCTGAGCAAGATAAGGTCTTTGGTCGGCGTCTTTTTAAAGGGGAAGACGGTGGAAAACACAGGGGAACAAAAGCTCCCTTCCCCTGTTTTCTGCACGTCCAAGGGAAGAAGAAGACATACGGTGTCGTTCAAAATGGCACCGTTTTGGGTCTTTTTTTTAATGAACAATGTATAAAACAACGCCGTTTTAGCCAAAACGCGTCGTTTCATTTAAAAGGAAAAGGCAGCAAAAACTTATGTCAAAATCCAAATCAATCTATAATTTGTAATTTGTTCAATTAAGTCATAAATTGCAATTTTGATTTAACAATCAATGCATTGCATCCCTGCCAAAAATCAAACAGCGGCCCTGAAGTTGACTGCCTTCTTCACTTTGGTTTTTGGTTTTGAATTTGTGCAATTTGATCCTCAATTGATCAATAAACTTCTAATTTCTTCAATTTGGCCCCTGATTCAGTTTAATTACAGCCCCTCTATTTACACGCGTTTTTTATTTTGGTCATTGGTTTCGGATTTCTTCAATTAAGTCCCTAATTAGCCATCAAACTTTAATATTTATGCAATTAAGCCCTGATTTGACCAAATTAACTCTAAAAAATTATAATTTGACCCCAGAACTTTAATTTCTTTCAATTAAAGCCTAAATTGACTTAAATATCAATTTTTCTTACAATCAAACCCTCCATAAATTCAATCAAACCTTCAATAAAATTTAATTGAGTATATAAACATCTGATTTTGGACTTTTCTTCCTCAAATTGAATTTTCTTTGTCAATAAGGCTCTCATCAGTCAACAAAATATTGTCAAATTTCAATCTTTGTATTTTTGAACCTCCTCAACCAATTTTTCATAATTTTTTGAGCGTTTTGGCATCCTTTTTTCACTGATATATTTTTTTATAATATTTTTTTATTTTTTTGTATTTTTTTAAGAGAAGAAAAAAAACATGAATTGAAAAATAACCCAAAAATAGGTTATGATAATGCTCGACAAATGTATGCTTTTTGTATTAGCAAATAATTTCAATTTGAACATTGTTGGGTTATCTTAAAAAAAGGAATCCAAATGGCAATATGAGCGTGCAAATCAACAACAAAAGGTCAAACAAAAAACAAAAAGGTCATGCTAGTGCAAGTCCCGCTTCATCAACTCCATTTACTCTTGATTCTGTTAGTTTAGGACAAGATAGTGAATCGTTGACTAATCAAGATAGGCTAAATGGTCAGAAAACTATAAAGAAATGACTTAAACGTAAATAAGATAAAGAGAAAGTGAGAGAGACATCTGTAACAAATCTCTTACAATAATTAAAGGATACTCTAGTTGAAATTGAGGAACAAAAGAAACAAGACAAGAAAGTTATGTTAGAGCAACAAACTACAATGATACAACAAAGTCAAGAGAAATAAGAATTGGAAAGGATCGAGAAAGAAGATCAAATTATGAAAATAGATATTTCTAAGTTGGATTCGATTTCTATAGCATATTTTAAAAATAAGAAGTTGGAAATTATTGAAAAGAGAGGTTTTATTTTTTTAATTAATTAGATTGATGTATTTTCAGGTTAGTGTATATTTAATTAACAATGTTGAAATTTCTTGGTTATTTTAAACTTGTTGATTAATATTTAATTTTACTTTAATATCAATTCACAAAACCTTTTTAAGTTTTTGTAGCACACAACAACAAGTAGGATTAATTAACTTGAAATAGTACAACCATAACAAGAAATAAAACAATATAAAAATATTGGAAAATTATAATAACATAATAAGCTCAAATCTAATGATTTTACTCGTCATCATGTTGTTTCCACAAATGTTCAATCAAATCTTCTTATAATAGAGAGCTAATTACTTTATTCCTGATTCGATTATGAGTTTGAAGAAAATCATGTACTTTTAGTGTTTCACCATCTGACATTGATAAAAGAATTTACTTCATGTTCACGATCAAATACGAGGTTCATTTCTGCTTTATCCTCAATAATTATATCGTATCTTACTATGCAAGCTTTCATAATATTTGCAAGCGTTTTTTCATCTCAATACCACACAATTCCACACACAATTACAAAACGAGACTGCACACCCTAAATGCCCACTCTATGTCATATTTTGCAAACTCTTGCTTGCAAAATATTTCCTCTTTTTTGCTCTTAATGGTCTCAAGATTGTTTTAACAAATGATGATCAAGTAGGATAAATCTCATAAGCTAAATAATATCATTCAATGATCCAATATTCAATTTTAAAAATTCCCCTTTTCCGACGGGTTAGCAAGTATAGGCTTTATCACGGGCTTCAATTACTCAAATTCTGTGTTCATAGTTACAGTAAAATTGTTTATTTAACCAGACCCTTTTAGTGTCTTGTTAATAATTAATAATAATATTATTAAGAAAAGAGAATGTGTTAAAGTTTTTGGAAGGAAGCAAAGCATATGCGATTTGATAAAATCCCCCATGACCATCCAATTAAGAGGGTGTTTAGAAATATCATATTAATTGCTTTTTAAAATGTTTTTTTAAATATATTAAAATAATATATATTTTTTATTTTTTAAAATTTATTTTTAATATTAAGACATCAAAATCATCTAAGAACACAAAAAAATAATTAAAAATAAAAAAACTTTATATTTTTTAAATATAAAAACAAACGGTATGTATACATTTTTTACTTGGTATTTCAATTAAAAGAAAACTGAAGACGAAAAGGAATAAATAATGAAACGACAACGGTTAATGACAAGCGGAGTGGCGGGAAAATCTCTCGCTTTAATACTAGGGTTTTCATTCTCTTACCATCTCATTAACGGGGAAGAGAATCAGGAGACCATCAACAACTTTCCGAGAAACCAACCAGACCCTGGAAAAGGAAAATGCCGACCTACAAGATAAGGGGAATCGACGTTGATTTCCCGTTCGAGGCTTACGATTGTCAGCTCGTTTACATGGAAAAAGTCATACAGTCCCTCCAAAACGTAAGTCCTCAAATATAGAACGCTGCCGTTTCATTGCTTCCTTAAACTTTCCACTCATCACCATTCTTAGCTTCTGATAATGCTCCGTCACGACAAAAATCAACTAATTAGAGAAATTAATTAATTTCAATAGCTATGCTTGACAGCTGTTTCATTTTTCAATCTGAAATACAATTCTTGCAAGTTTTAATCCTTTTGTGTCCTATTATCGAAAAATCTGCCTTTAATTTACTTATTTTAGTTAATTTGTTAGTGTTATAAGTCACAAATTTATGCTGTTTGTTAAAAATATGGCAGAAATGTAATGCCCTTTTGGAGAGTCCAACGGGAACCGGGAAAACTCTATGCCTTCTTTGTGCCACATTGGCTTGGAGGAAGAGTTTAGGTGGATTTTCGACTGGTAAGATTGAAAGGAATGGTCGGATTGCGGGTGGTAAATTGGATATTGTGCCATCATCACAATCTGAGGATCGCAATCTTCCGACTATAGTGTATACTTCACGCACGCACAGCCAACTTCGGCAAGTGATTCAGGAGTTGAAGAGGAGCAGCTACAGGTTGGAGTTCATTTTCTGGTTTGATTTCTTTTGCAGTCAAAATTATTAACAGTGGATGGAATTGAATTCGGTTCTTGATGTGTTGCTTTTGTCTATTACTGTCAGCTGTATTTGTGTCATATGGTGGAAGCCAATGTCTTTATATCGAGGATTGTTGTTAGTTATTCACATATTCTTTTTGAATGATATCAAGGGTGTTGGGCTTCTTTGCAATAGATGTGGTGTTAGTAGTACTAGTAGTCTTTTTATTAGGACAAGTTCAATGGATCAATCTGATTATTGGGTTCAGTTAGAATTTCAATTTGCTAAAATTTAAAGAATATGCAGGCCTAAAATGGTAATATTAGGATCTCGGGAGCAGTTATGCATTCACGAGGAAGTCAGCTTACTACGTGGAAAAGTACAGAATAATGCATGCCATCTTATTTGCAAAACACGGGGAAAGCGTCAATGCACCCATTATTCCCGTGTTGCAGGTATTATACTTTGTGCATTTCTGTTGTGCTTGAATCCATCTACAATTTTTTTATTATGGTAATGTAGCCACAAAATGCTTGAAAGACACGACTTTCCATCTAGATGAAAATTTCACAATCAAGATTTTGGGCTCTCAATAACTTATGCTGTTATATCCTAAACTTAGTCTGGATTACAAATTAATGGATAAAAGTTTCTGGTTGTGCAGGGAGGAGAGTAAGGGTTTATTTATATTAATAGGAAACTATTTTTCTTTTTTATTTTCAGCTTTCTTTCCATTTTCCAGTTTTCCTTTTCCACTGGAAAATTCGAAAACATGTTCATTTGTTGAGAACGAAGATGAATGTTTCCATCAAAACCAGCTTTCCTTTTCCACTGGAAACCTGGAAAACATGTTCATTTGTTGAGAACGAAGACGAATGTTTCCATCCAAAAATAAGAAATATCTCAAGATTACAATTTACAACTATTTTTCATAGAAAAACAAAACCATAATTTATAAGTCATCTTAATATTTTGTATTCATGATAATTTAATTGTAGAATTTATTTCATTCAAATAAAAAATTATCATAAAAAGTTAAATTGTTAGCTTAAATAACATCTTTATATTTGATTTATGATAAAAATTAAATATGACACTAACTAAATATAAAAATGTAAAAACAAATAATTTTAATCTTTTTGTATATAAAAGAATTGTTTATGTCTTTTCTTTATTTGGAAAACGATGGAAAACTTGTAAATTAAGTGTTTTCCTAATTCAATACAAATTTGAAAAATGAAAAACTAGTTTTCCTGTTTTGTAGATGGAGAAATGTTGCATTTGAACATGAAGTTCCAGTTTTCTTCTTTTTTTATACTCCATTTTTTCATGAAATTGAAGTACCACTCTATTTCCGAATAGCTCTTTAAGTGTCATTGATTCTAAACTATGTTGCAACAGTTCATTCATACTAACATTCATTTTGTTTTGCCTGACAACTAGCTAAATGTAAAATACTATCCTATTCATGTAATTTGCAATAGAGAGACTTGTTATGTAAAGTATAAGATGCTCTCTTTTATCCTTGATTTAGCTCCAGTTTTCCTCCCCTTCTCTTCATAGTGTTAGTTGGCCTTTCCTCAAATTTTCTCACTGAATGAAGTTAAATTTAATTTTCTTATTCCTAGACTTGGGCATCAATTCGACATTAAATGCTTCTACATTTCTACCCTTCTTTTTTTCTCTTTACTTCTTGCATGCACTCAGAGGCTATTCTAATCCTTCAAATGCTGTGAATATTTGGTGAATTCATGGATGATAATTAATTAGAATTTTTTTTTTTCAAAAAACAATTTGATGGATAAAGTTCTATGGTGATGATTGTGGTCGAATTTAGCATAGTAAATATTTTATTGAATGTTTAAGATGTCACCGACACTTTCAGATTGCATTTGCAGATCACATACAATAAAGAGGTTGAACAGCTGAGCTCAAAGTTTATTTTTCCATACAGTTATAATCTCAACAAAATCTGACGTCTATATGTGTCTGTTCTTACATTCTAGATTATGTGAAATGCAATCCCCATCTTGGAGATGAGCCTGTCGACATAGAGGATTTGGTTAATATTGGAAGAACATTTGGACCGTAGGTTTAATATCCTCTTTTACAAAAAAAAAATAATAATATTAAAAGGTCGTAGCCATTGATGGTTTTGTGATTATTCTGTCTGCTAATACTTGTAGATGCCCTTACTACATATCAAGGGAGCTCCACAAGGTTGTTGATATTTTGTTTGCACCTTATAACTACCTTATTGATCGTGGAAATCGAAAATCTCTTGCCATTGATTGGGACAACAGTATACTGATATTTGATGAAGCTCATAACCTGGTAAGCAGAAACAATTGGTGTTTTCTTTGCCAGGAAATTAGAATTTTCTTGTAAATTCGTGAAACCATATATGCTGGTTTCTTAATGTTATCATTTCAGAAAACAAATTTTTCTTGCTGACAGTCATCTGCATTTGATGTTATATGAGTTTAAACTCTTATATTAAAAAATACGCTGCAGGAAAGCTTATGTGCAGATGCAGCCTCTTTTGACTTGCCTTCTTGGCTTCTCACAGCTTGCATTTCTGAAGCAAAATCTTGTACTGACCTTTCTGTGACAAGGAGGGAAGAATCAAATGACAAATCATGGAATCCAGATAATTTTGCTATTCTCAGAGGTATTCTGGTCACTGATTGCTTAATTCCGTCAATATGCACTTGCTATTCTTATATGTACGCATTAATTCTTCCTCAACTCAACTTGATCCATGCCTATATTATCTCACTATATGCTGTTTAGGATTGCATGTTCATATATACTTCCTGCTATTCTTCTTACAATTTTGTTGCTATGCTTGTAATTGATATGGCCGTACTTCTTGGGAGCTAATTTTCAACTGTTGCAGCACTTCTTTTGAAGCTTGAGAAGCGGATTGCTGAAGTGCCCATTGAATCCAAGGAATTGGGATTCACCAAACCTGGACCTTACATTTATGAGCTTCTTGCTGATCTTAATGTTACACACGACACTGCAACTAAGATCATTGATATAATCAAAGATGCTGCTGTTCTCCTTGAAGAAGATAAGCAGGACAAGTCAAAAGGCACTGGTTGCAGGCTGGAAAGCATTAGTGATTTCCTTCAAATAATTTTTAGAGAAAAGAACAACTCCCATGCGAATTTCTATCGAGTAAGCTTTAATTTTATTATTTGGTCATAGAATTGTGTAGGACTTGGATGGGAGTTTTATTGCCAATCTCGTTTCCCTTTTCATTTGCTGTTATTTCTGTTTTTTTATTTTCATTGAAACTTATTCTATGTTCCTTTTAGGTTCATGTGCAGGAAAGTGAGGCAAATGCTGCAGATGTCTTAAAAGGTATTCAGGGAAAAATCATGCTCTGATGTTTGGGCCAAAATTTCATAGTGTTCCACTATTCTTTATGTTCTCACTTGCAAAATCTCTTTTGACTTACTTACTGATTTATCAGCTTAAACTTGCAATGCCCAAGTTAAATAACACATTCCATACTTGCATGATGTTTAATGTTTTGTATAAAAACTAACTCTTGGGAATTCATGTAAGAAATTTGTCTTGTTGAAAAGTATTACTGTCCTGCCTTTGATACTGAGCAATTCTGCCATGTAGTTTAGGTTTGGAGCATATCTTACTGAATCTAGAATTATCTTGAAGTAGAGTGGCTTAGTGTCATTGTTGGAACATATTGGAGGGGCCTAGCAGTTTTAGGCTTTATAATGTAGTATAGACAATGGGTTGGTGGTAGCAGAACTTTATTAACAATGTTGTTGGAAAGCTCATCATGGGTCTCTGGTTCCACTTGCTGGGTTATCAGTTAATGTAATTTGCAGGTGATTTCATGTATACTTCAATAACAAAGGGGAAGTATCACAAAAGATTACAATCATATTTGATAAATTACTGACATGCATAAAAAAGGCTTTTAGTTTTTATACTGTAGAGAAAGAACAGAGAGGTTGGGCCAAAACGTGATTCCTCCCCTCCTTTTTTATTTATTTATTTATTCCTGTAGATAATAATTACCTGAAAGATACCAGATTTTCCATCAAACTTGGCACAAAAGAAATAATTCCACTATATTTGGTCGCCAAGCATTATGGCTTATTCATTTCCTGTGATATCTTGTAGAGATACACAATGTGCAACTCCATTTAAAGATTTTTGTGGTTTTAAAGGCTTTCTAACTATGTTATATTTCAAGATTGATTGCATAACTCATGTTTTTCCTGTGATTTCTGGTAGAGATACACAATTGTAGGATATGAGTTGATTATTTTTATTGAACACACGCCTTCCCGCTACAAGGATAATTGTGTGAGTTTATATATATATATATATATATATATATATATATTCCATTATTTTGATTGTGCAGGTAAGCCATCTAGAACGCTCAGTTGGTGGTGTTTTAATCCCGGAATCGCCATGCAAGAGTTCTCTCGAATGGGTGTTCGCTCTATTATTTTGACATCCGGAACATTATCTCCCTTGGATTCTTTTGCACAAGAGTTGAAACTGTGAGTCTCTTTTTGTAGATTGTATCTTGTAAAAAACTTAAATGACTTTAAAAAGATGCTGACTAGAGAATTTGGTTCCACCTCAGAGATTTTCCTATTCGGCTGGAAAACCCTCACGTCATATCCTCAAATCAGATATGGGCTGGTGTTGTACCAGCTGGTCCATCAGGTCGCTCATTGAACTCATCTTATAGAACCCGTGATTCTCTAGAATACAAACAGGAGCTTGGAAATGCTATTGGTATGTAACACAATTTATCAACCAAACTGTTTTTTCCATCTGTATCATTGTCCACTGATTGATGAGTTTCGTGAATTTTATTTTCCAGTCAATTTTGCCCGAATAGTACCTGATGGACTGCTCGTATTCTTTCCATCTTACTACCTTCTGGATCAATGCATTAGTTGCTGGAAGAATATGGTAAGGCATCATATACAAATACAGCAGTTTGTATAGCAAATATGTTAGCTTTATCTCTGTAAATATTCTATGTTGCTGCAGAGTCAGGCAAATTCAACAACAATATGGGAAAGAATCTGCAAGCATAAGAAACCTGTTGTAGAACCTAGACAATCCTCACTGTTTCCTCTTGCAATTGAGGTAAGTAATGCAACCTACAAGTTAGGTCAACATGATTGCATATTTGTTGTATTTACTATCAGCAACTAGGATGTTCTTTTGGATTCATATCGTGATTGTCTTCATATATTGGCTAGGACTATATGGCTAAGTTGAAGGACACCTCAACTTCTGGTGCAGTATTTTTTGCTGTTTGTCGTGGCAAGGTATGCCTTCATTCAGACTTGTGAACAACTCTTCTTTGATGTTCTTACCCAAGTAAGTTTCTGTATGTCATGCTGGCTTGTGAAGAGGGGAATAAACTTGCTTTGATATTTTTAATTCCATGGCTTAGGTCTATGAAACTATCCAGAACAATATAATCATTTTAAGATGCATCCAATATTTTAATAGCGCATCATCCATATGTACACGGGACATAACAGTACACATATGTTGATGTTCTGTTGTGTGATCTCTCTCTTTCCCAAGATATTTTTCAGTTCTGAAATTGACATATACGGCATATATGTACCTCCACTTGTATAAAATAAGCTGTTTGGTTGCTTGATAACCTTTTCTGCGTGCTTTGCTTTTTACTTCATGTATGCATGCTATTTTTTTTTATAGAGTTGCACCTGTTTGTCATATTTGACTGTTAGTAGGTTCTCAGGTGAGTGAAGGATTAGATTTTGCTGATCATGCTGGAAGAGCCGTTGTCATCACTGGCATGCCATTTGCCATGAGGACCGATCCTAAGGTTTTGTCCATTACCCTGCTCTTTCTTGGGTTTTTACTTAGCCTTAGTTGCTTAATCTATTTGACCTTTTCAGTTGCTGTTCTTAAAAAAATTGTGTTTGTTAGTTCTGAAAGAATTAATTGATTCTTGAAGCATCACTTGAGACAAAGTTACAATTGGTAGTGGTTCACAATTAAATGATCTATTGATGGCCAGACAAATTAGATGAATGCAACTTATACATTTGGTTGGTTTTGCCATCATTGGCTTAAATTTAGTTACTGTGCTTCCTATTGTTTTATATGTTCTTAGAATAGGGAAATTGAAGATTCACATTTACAACATTCTTGTAGTTGCATTTATTTTTACCAGAAGATGAGAGTTTGGATTTCTTAAATCCAAATGTTGATAATAATGAGTTTTCTACTTTGATCTTGGTCTCGGTATCACAATCAATCAGGTTTATGTTAATATTTAAAGTTGTTTGAGATTGTGATGCAGTCACAGTTTATTTTCTGAGAGACTGCATGAAAATTGGAGAAAAGTCTGGAGCATGTTTCTGAAAATTTGTTTCCCAAAAAAAAATTAACGATTTGATTTCCTTGTATGCTCAATGTATGACAGCTACTGTGTATTGCCTAGAAAGAGGCAACATGTATCCTTGTAACACTGCAGTATTTCCTTGTATGGCACATGAGTATCTGTAATTCTAGCTCATGTCACATGTTATATCATGCTTGTCAGGTTCGTTTGAAGCGTGAATACTTGGATGGACAGACACACTCACAAAGAGATGGATGTAAGGTAATGTCCAACATCACATTATGGTTGTCAATTATATCTCAAAAAATGTGTACAATTTTGTGAATTGAGTTAGATGCTGAAGTTGCAGGTTCTAAGTGGAGAAGAGTGGTATGGTCAACAGGCATCACGGGCTGTAAATCAGGCTGTTGGACGTGTAATCCGTCATCGCTATGATTATGGAGCAATTATTTTTTGTGATGAAAGGTTCTTTCTTATACTTATTATTGGTTGTCTTCACTGAAATGCACACTCATCTGACCTTCAGGTGGATTTTGATTATACTTGTTACAACTGTTTGTGTGTGAATGAATCATTTTCAAAATTTTCCTGTGCGCAGCTGGATTTAAACTCTAGGATTCTATGGTAAAATTTAAGGCTCTCGAAATGCGTTTTTCTCTGAAATTTTCTTTGAGCACATCGTTATAAACTTTAGATTTTTGTGGGGTTGACTCAACTTTTGAATCATGGGCAGGTTCGAACATCGTAATCGCCAGACCCAAATATCACTTTGGATACAGCCTCACATCAAGGTATGTATTGCAGGTTTTGGAACAACCCTTTTGGTCTCCAATCTCCATAGCTTTCTTCTTTTGACAGTGAAATAACCCTTTTCATTGACAGCTGTTATAAGTACTGTCTTCTATGTTTTCAGTGTCACTCTAAATTTGGGGATGTGGTTTTTACATTGAGTCGTTTTTTCCGAGATGGAGGAAGTCGTGATGCTGCAAAGCTTAGGTCAATACCAAGGGAAGACACTGGTAAAGTATCTTCTAGTTTCTCAATGTCATGAATTTCATGGTTGTTGTTTGGGGTTACCTATTCAGTTTGCTAGAAAATATTTGGCAGTCAATCTGGCCCTAGGGATTGCTCTTGTACCTCCCTTCTCATATTAAGGGATGACTCATCCTTATTATGGTTAGCACGAATGACACTGCTCCTCAAAAAAATACTAGTAGTTTGAGGAAGACATCTCTTTATATATAGTGAATTAGCTCCTTTAATGCATTTTCTTTTTCCTGAAGTTAACCAATTGATTTTGCAACTTTTGGTTGTGTTTCTCCTGCAGAAAATATCAAAGAAGAAAAGAACACACAGCCTTTGGACAAATCTTACCTGGACAGTTTTCTTTCTATGGTACATCCAGGATAATGTGACCACACTTGTTTTTACATCTTTTGAGTGTTGTTCTCTTAAGAATTTTTTCTTGCTCATGCATGTCTACAGAGGACACCGGATCAGGGTTGCTCTTCAAAATCATTATCTTCTTTACTTGAAGCTAAAAGAGGCAAGGATTCAAGCCTATCAGAGAACATTTTTCCTGCCAATCGCGCTTCTCTCTCTCCCTTCAAGGAAAGTCAGGATTTCAAATTAAATCATTCGCGCAGTGAAATCTATAATGAGAAAAAATTGTTAATTCCTGGGAGGATAAATATACAACATCAAAATGCTGAGATGATTGATTTGACTAGTAAATCTTTAATGGATGAAAGTCAAAGCAGAAAGGAGCTGGTGCCATGTTCTGCAAAGAAGCGAAAAGTTTTTCATGCAGGGTATTCAACTGGTCAGATTGGAAATACCCATGAGCATGCATCCAGTGCTGAAAGGTCACAATCAATTGCCCCCATTTCCCTTTCCAGTTTGGTAAAACTAGAGAATCCACTGATTTCTGCAAATAAAGGCAGGCAAAATGCTCAAGTTAGCTCAACATTGCCAATTAAAGATCATGCAATCACACATAAGGATGCTGAGATTCTCACTCAAAAAAACAAAGATGTTCAGTCTACTTCTGTGCCTCGCGATGATGAGCAAACAAGAGGATCAGCGTTTCTCATTCAGGTGAAATGATTCAACCATGAAACCTAACTAAGCCTGAATTTGGCATTTTTCCTTTTCAAGTACTCCCTGGGATGGTGACTAATACCTGCTCAGTTTCTAACTGAAATAAAAGCTGCCAAAGATAGAACACACACCACAGGTTTGTAGCTGGATGGTGTGTACCTTGCCCACTCATTGGGCTTTCCATGGATCAAGTCCCGCTGGACTCACTGTTTAGGTGTTTAATGTACTATAAGGATTATAACCTCCCATGGAAAAGGAAAAAAAAAAAAAAGAAAAAGAAAAGAAAAGAAAAGAAAAGAAGCGTGGATCATAACATCTTAAGCTGTGCTTGGATTTTTATTCCTGTTCTATCATGTTATTCCAGTGGATCATGTTTAACCAAGTGATAACTCTGCTTTCTTTACTCCAGATTTACATGTTGCTCATATTCTCTTGGCTCTGTGCTCCTGCTATTACCTTTAGCGTTGATATGTTTAAGCTTTTTTCTTTTAGTAATTCTGTTTAACTTTTTTAAGTTATAGCCATCTTTTCTAAGCTAAGCTTTAATTATTTAAGCCTTTTTCTTTTAGTTATTTTTTTTCACTTTTTAAAGTTACAGCCATCTTTTCTAAGCTAAGCCTTAATTATTATTTTGGTGGAAGGGAAAGATGGGTATTTCAAGTGCCTCAAGAGTGTATTTCATTTTCAATTAGTTTGTAAAGAAAAAGAGAAAAAAAGCTGGTGGATAGAAGGGTAGGTGGCGGTGATTGAATATAATACAATTTCTTGTATTTTTGAAACATGTCAAAAAATTTCTGCAGGGATGAATTTTCCCCGTAAGAATGAGTTCTCCTGTACCATGCTTTTGAGTTTTCAGACTATTTCTGCTGCATCTTTTTGTTTTTTTTTAAAATTTTTAGAAATAGGAAAAATATAAAACAAACTTTCTGACAAACATTTTATTTTTATTTACGTTTTCCTCTTAACAAATTGTCTTCAAACTCCTTTTGTTATGGCTTACCAACTTTTTTTCCCTACAGGTTAAAGAGAAACTTAACGCCGCAGAATATAAAGAATTTGTGGAGTTTATGAAGGCACTTAAGTCCAAAGCAATGAAGATAGGCCACGTTTTACAGTCTATCGTGAGATTATTTTCTGGACCAGAGAGATTTCCTCTTCTTAAAAGGTATAAACCACCATCTATGACAAAAACAATGAGTTTTGTCTAAATACCTCTCAATAGAGTTCCTTCCATTACATAGAACCAAATAGCATAATACATCTCTAATTACAAGGTTGATTTCTAGCTCTAACCTAGCTAAATATGGAAACCACATATACAACTGTATAATTAGCATACAATTAGAATCCTATAATTAACATGGTTTTAAATAATGCCATCCCAAATCTATTGAAACCCCCTCTCAAATTGATGTTGGTCAATCAAGAAGCATCAATTTGCCAACCAGAAATTGATGGCACTGTCGGGTCATAGCCTTGGTAAATATGTTAGGAAGCTGAAGATCAATGGAAACATGCGGAAGAGTGATAATCCGAGTATCCACAACTTCCTGACTAGAATGGCAGTCCATTTCAATATGCTTCGTATGACTCATGAATAACAAGATTGGTTACAATCTGAATGACACTCGTGTTGTCTCCTCGAAGAGCAACGGGGTTGAGCTTAGAGAAGCCAAGCTCAACTAGTAGACCACATAGCCAAATACTTTCAGAACAAGTAGCAAACATGGCATGATATTCGGATTATGTAGAGAATTTGGACACGCGTGCCTGCTTCTTACTCTTCTAAGAGATCAAGGAGTCGCCAAGAAATATGCACCATCTTGTAATAGAGAGACGAGTATCGAGACATCCAACCCAATCAGCATCATTACATACAACAAGGTGAAAAATAAGTGTTGACAGGAAAGAATAACCCATGACTAGGTGAGCTTCTGAGATATCAAATGATACGACGAACAAAAACTAAATATAGATCATGTAGAGATTGTATAAACTGGCTAACCTACTAAACCGTTAAAGAGATATCATGTTGTGTGTTCGTTAAATAATTTAGGTCCCAATTAGTTGACGAAACACAGTAGGATCAA
>Ga0325403_1001885_pt1 | contig 18077 bp, 7 predicted proteins | sample PopdelMetagenome_19_FD_205665 | JGI IMG/M metagenome (GOLD analysis project Ga0325403, IMG submission 205665) | Populus deltoides microbial communities from Bellville, Georgia, United States - Xylem-PdKOR-R4 | ecosystem: Host-associated > Plants > Phyllosphere > Stem > Wood/Secondary xylem...
TTCTATTCAAATGATGCTTGTTTAGTGTGAGATAGATACTTGTTTTTTGTTTGAAAAAGCTCTAATAGATTGGTTAGAACTATATGGAAAGAAGCTAATATTAGGTGGAATTCTATTTCCTCCGTAGACAAATCTAGAGATATTCTAGCCTTGTGGAAAAATAATTGTGGGATTAGTAGGAATTTATGGGCAATGGATAGCTCTCTTTGGTTTTCATGTTGCCACCTTATTCCATTTTGTTATAGTGGGAGTAGAACTTTATGTTATGAATTTTGAGAGATGATAAAAAAAGTGTTAGGTATTAGTGATAGAGCAAGAAAGTCTCGGTTGTTACTGATTTTAGCCATGAAAATGGTCCATTTTGGGCCTTTCTTTTTATGTTATTTTTTTAATTTAAAAAAAGGTACGTAGGTCACCTGTGAAAAAAGATCAACTTTTGAATTTCAAAATGGACATGTCGCTCGTGAAAATTGACTAATTTCAAGGAAGCATGAACTCTTGCTAAAATTATTTTTAGAATTTGAAAATGGTTGGTTGCCCATCAAAATAGATCAATTGTTAAATTTCAAAATGGGCAGGTTGCCCACAAAAATAGACCAATTTTAGGGAAGCATGGAGGTTTGCTAAATTTCTTTTTGGGATTGAAAATGGTAGGTTGCCTGTGAAAATTGGCCAGTTGTTGGATTTCGAAATAGGCAGTTCGCCATGAAAATAAACTAATTTCAGGGAAGCATGAACGCTTGTTGAAATTATTTTTGGAATTTAAAAATGGTAGGTCGCCAATAAAAATCAGCCAATTTTTTAATTTTAAAATGGGTAGGTCACCCATGAAAATAGACCAATATTTTTTTTAAAAAAAAAAGCGGCAAGTCACTATGGTAATGAGACAATTTTCTATATAAAAAAAAAGTCTTTGGATGGGTGGATCACCCAGCAAGTCAAATAGACGTGTTTTCTTTACAAGCTCACTATGCAAAACCTTAATGAGATTTTACTTTGTAAACATTGTAAAGAGAAGGGCATTTATTGTTACCCATTTTGGACCTAAAAACAATATAAGACAAAAATATAAAAAGAAATCATAGAAGATTACCTAAGTAGGTGGTAGCTGACCAATATGACAAGTCAAAAAGTTGGAGGACCAAAATATATACGATTGGAAAAATTAGCAACCCATTTCTGACTCACAAAAAGCCCTATTAGTGAAAATATTTTTATTTAGGGTAAAGAAATAAAAATTTGGATGATTAAGAACTTAAAGAGAATTTTGTAAGACTTAATTAATTTTATTGAGAACTTGATTGCAAGGAAAATTAGTTTTTGGAGTCAATTTGGGTGTTAATTGAAAGAAATTAAAATTTGAGGATTGAAATTAGATTTTGAAAGATTTAATTGGTCAAATCAGGGGTTTAATTGTGAAAAAATAAAGTTAGAGGCCAATTACGAGTTTAATTGTAGATTCTAAAGACCAATAACCAACCTATAAGTGGTGCGTAATTTTGGGGGTAGAAATTGGTCAAATCAAAGGCCAAATTGAAAGGAGTTGGAATTGTAGTGGTCAATTAAGGATGAAATTGAACAAATTAAAAACCAATGACTAGTTTGTAAATGGCGTTAAACTTTAGGGCTGATATTTGAATTTGACAGGGTACAATTGCATGTAATTAAAAGTTTGAAGACAATTATAGGTACAATTAAAAGGAATTGGAAGAGTAGGAACCAAATTGAAATTGGCAAATCCTAAATTAAAAAAAAACTCTAATTTCTAGGGTTTAACCTAAATGACGTGTCATTCACCCATTGGTCATCTTCTTCTTTGGCAATTTTGGATGATCGATTGAGCATGTTTAGGCAAATGAATATGGCATCTCTAACCACGTTAGGGGTTGTAACCACCACCATTCAACGAAAAAACACCCCCTCTACAAACTCATATGCATAAAATTAGACGTTTACACCCCAATTTTTCCTTAGAAGTCTCCAACATCTTGTCCCCAATCAGCTCCCTCTGTATTTTTAAATGCTAGGCTAATTGAGTTTATATTTTTGAAAGAATGAATGTGAACCTACTGACCTCTAAATTAAGCAAGGTTGGATCTAAAAGAAAAATGTGCACCTCCTTTACCAACCATAGGTGGTTTCCAATGATGTTTACATTGGGGTTGCTCTAGAAATCCTAAAAAATGATCAACCTAATCAACCTTGATTATGACATCCATTTTCCAAAATCCACCTATTTTTTCATGTGTTCACATTTGAAAGCCTCTGAGAGGGTTCTTGTCAAGGGCTTTAAAACCTCCCTTTTAAGATCAAAACGCCTCCAAGTCTAGCACAACCACCAAGGACCAAAACCACCATTACAAAATCAGTTTAGTACAAAAGTTTTCAGCTATTAACTTTTTCCCAAAACCCTTTGATCAAATAACTAAGATTTGATCAATATTTGATTGAATCCACCAAAAAAACCTAGAAAATCGCTATAAATATCCCTGGAAAAATCAGAAAAAGAGACAAGGAAAAAGGGATAGAAAAAATATAAAAAAAACATGGGGAAATTCTTTGTTAATAGACCCTATTAAGAAGGTTCTAAAGCCTAACATGGAAGGTCTAACAAGCTTTGAAAAGAGAGAGTGAAAGGGAAAGAAGGAAGGGGAAAAAACCAAAAGGAAAAACAAAAGCCTAGTGTCAGTGAGCTTGGAAAAGATATAGCCATGTAAAAAACTCAAAGGCGAAGTCCATGTGGCCTACCCATTCATGCTTTCTTATTGTATAATGACATTTTAGGCTTGTTTTGATATCACATGGTGTTAAGCTTGGATGTTGTTAAATTCATGAAGGTCAAAAACTAGAAGTTTAAAGCTTCAAACGAGCATTTCTAGCAAGGGTGAGCAAAAATACTGAAAAAATGATATCACCGAGAAAACTAGAAAAAACAATAACCTAAAAAATCGAACCGTGAAAAAAAACCGATTAAACCGATTAAAATTTTAAAAAAACCGACCAGTTCCGTTCGGTTTCGGTTTTATAATCTTGAAACCAAAAATACCAAACCGAACTGAACCCAAACCGAAAAAAACAGAAAAAACCGAGCTACCGGACAAAAACCGAGCCAAACCAAAAAAAACCTAGCCAAACCGGTTTGAACCGGTTTTTGTCCAAAAAACCAAACTAAACTGAACCAAAATCGGTCAGTTTGAATCAGTTTTGATTCAGTTTTTTTTTTAAATTCGGTTTGGTTACTTTTTTTTTATAAAAACCGAACCGAACCGAAAATAATCACCCCTAATTTCTAGGTTTTGTAGTAGTTTAAACATTTATGACTTTTTGTTGTTAAATGTTCTTAATGTTCATCCAAAGAACATTGTCTTGATTACTAGTTTCAGGTTTCTTTTTTATTTGATTTTTGTTTATGCATGTTTGTATAACTTGTTTAATCGATAATCTAGGGTCTTCATGCATCCATAACAACATTTTTATAGATTTTTAATCCTAGGGTTTCGTTTTAAACCAAAACCTATTTTGACAAAATCATGTTGATTCTTTGATAATCGAAATGAATGGATGTTTAATTCTTGGCAAACAAAACCCTGCCTTTGATTGCTTGAAAACTTGTCTGGATTGAGATTTGTGTTGCTAGGTTTGGTTTAAATGTTCATTGATGTTCTTTGTGTTCTTCAATTTCTCTGGATTTTGATCTATTTTGACAAATAATTTTTTAGTTTTTTTTTTTGTTTTCTTTCAAGTATGATTCATTTTGGTTTCTAGTTTAAGTGTTGGTTTATTTTTCAAGTCAAACTAGTGGTTTTTTGTTTGGTTTATTGTCGAATCAAGAATTTCTGGTCAAACCATGATTTTCGATTCGGTTCAAGATTGAACCAGTGTTTTTGAATCAACCTGATTGGTTTTGTTTTGGGTCAAGTACCTAGGCTTTGTTTAGTTGGTTACTTTTTTTTTAGGAATATTTTGCCTGAAAGGTTGTTTGGCAAGCACATTACTGAGCATATTTTGACAATTTTGTTTTGAATAAAAATATTTTTTTTGTCAAACATGCCCCAAGTAATTTTCTAAAATTCTAAAAAAATCAAGGACCAATTTAAAATTGTTTATGGGTCCCAAGCACATTTGTTCAGTAATTTTATTAATATTGTGGTTATAGATTTATAATGTAAGATGTTGACATGGTATTCAAATATTTGTTTTCCGTCGAAATCTCAAAATTTTCAAAATTTCTGAAAACAAAATCTTAATTCAAAAATACAAAAATGTATTTTATTTGATGTGCATTCGGTCAAATCTCTCAAAAGATAAAAAGCATATTTTTCTTTGTATATATATATATGATATGATTCATCATTTTTTATATACATAAAAATTCAAAAGCATATCTTTACATGCACTTTTAAATTTAATAACCAGTTTATTGAATTAATGGTCAACATTCTGGTATAAATATTGAACCTGCAAAAAGGTTGGCATTTAAATACTAGAAGTTAACTAGAAAATTCTTAGAATTATTTCGGGTATTCACCAATTTTAATCGGAAATAAATTTTCACCACAATATACGAGTTGTGAAAACTCTTTTGCTTTCCAGAATAGGTGAACGTTGTTAGGGCACTTACATGGATTCTTCTCACAATAATTTATTTGGGCATACGAGTCCATAATAAATTTGAAACGCCAAATGTATTCATGAGAATAAATATTTATTCTAAGACATAGGCGAATCATTGGTTAGGAACCCGTCAATACCTTAAAGCCATATTCAAATCATGCAATGCAACTTACCTCAGGTAAGGTGCACTGGGGTGCCTAATGTATTTGGTTAATTATATTACGGTGATAATTTTGTTGCATGTTTTTCCAATTTGTATTCATTGTTTCTTTTTAGTTACCACGTTTTCAAGAAACATGTCCTAGTTCAACAAGAGTCATTAAGTAGTAGTGTTAGTGATCGGGTTGTGAATCTAAAGGAATATTATGAAAAGACACCTAATAAAGAAGGTACCCACCAAAGTTCAACCATTCAGGAAGATAGATTAGACATCTCTTCATCGATAGAGCCTATTTCAAGCAAATGGATAGAAAAGTGATTTCTCAATATAATTGTTTTATCCCATGATGAATTTATTTTTATCGAGTTTTTTTAAGTTTTACAAGTTTATGAAAATGGATTTTTTTAAATTGATTTCTAGGCGTACTAACGTCGAAGCTGCTCGTTTCATCACATCAATAATGAAGTGGTCATTTAAAGAACCGTTATTTTAATGGAATCAGCTTCATGGCCATCCTAAATGGACTTATATGGTAGATTCTTGATCGAGAAAGTTTAAGGTTAGATAAATAATTTGAAATTCTAGTAACTTGTTATTTAAATTATGAAAATTAATTCATGTATGAAATCAATTAAGTAGAAATTTGTATAGACCGAGGGTAACAAGGTGCTTGTGAAGAGAGTATAGGAAACCATAGTGTGAATAGGTGATTTTAAAGAACCAATATTCAATACATTCTTATAATTAAGTTGTTAATGTTGTGTTATTATAAATCTTTATTCTTTTATTTTTCTTATCTAATTTTTATATAATAAATTTAAATCATATATGAGTTACTATTGGTTTTGCCAAATCACGTGATTTTTTGTATAATGCACATATGAGCAATGAAGAAGGTCATGTCGTAAAATATAAAGATATGGAAAAGGTATAGATCAAAGGATGTCATGGATAGTAATTGGACAAACTATATTCAGTTTGTGTTATCAGAAAAGTTTATAAAGCACTCAATATCTGGTAAATAAAATTAAAATAAAAAAACTTATGGTTCGATGAGCGAGCACACTGGAAGAGCAATTCCATTTATGTTCCATGTAAAGCACTTAGTAAGACTTCATTATGATATATTTTATTCTTTTTCTTAAAGTTTTAATTACTTATTTATTAGTGAGACTTTTGACAAACTATTTAATTTGTAGGAAAAAAAATCTTAGTTGAGAACTGACTCCTATAGAGTTATATGAGAAATATCAAGAAAGCGGATAAAAAGAAAAAATAGAAAACTTTTATCAATAAAAGAACGGACACATTCAATGTAAGTGTTTTGATAGCTATCATTGATTTTAGATTATTTATTTGCATCAATAATATGAAATGTAATTGAGTTTTAAACTTGTTTTTAATTTTATTTTATATGAGAGATATAACACCAACATAGTTGAGAAATTTAGTAAAGACACTTCCACACATTCATTGTAAATGTGGTTGGAGACTGCTGCAAGTGATGGACCTAGTAAGAATTAGGTTTATGGTTTACCTATGACATTAACCCGAGAATTAAAGGGGGATCCTACTGTTTTAGCTTTAAGCAAACCACATGTCGACCCAGTTATTCATCAAGGAATTTGATAAGATTGTGTAAAAAAAGGTTTAGTAATAAGAAAATGTTAAAGGTTTAGTAATAAAAAGATGTTAAGTTGGAGAAGATGAGTGCACAACTCTTAGAACAAAATAGGATGTATTAGGCTCAATTATGTGTAGTTATGGGTGTGTCTTTTCCTTTCTATCCACCTCCTCCTTCAACACCTCGGATGTGATGTACTGGTTTAGGTTAATTTAAATGCATGAAGAGTTGTAATTGGAACTTTATTATATTATAACTAACTGATTAGGATTTCTTATGGGCGGATAAATTGATTTATGCTAATCATATTTGGAGTTAATTATAGATTATGTGATTTGTTGGAATTTTGTTTCATTACAATTTGAGGTTTAAATTAATAGGTTTTACAAATTTTGGATGAATTGGGTTAAATTAATATGTTTTTATTGAATCATAAAATCACAAAACAAAAAAAAATCAAATCAGATAAAAAATTAAAAATCCTCGACAGAAAATATATTATGTCGGTAATTATAAATTTATAAGATTTTTTATTTCATCGCCTATTATGTTGGCAATTGAAACACCTAAAGATTTTCTAATGGAAAATAGGGTAGCCAAAGCTTATTCTAGGTGAAAATATTTTATTAAGGATTCTGTTGGTGTTTAAAATGCTGACAGAATAGGCGATAAAAAAACCTAACAAGTTAGTTTTTGACGTTACTATTTTATTGTCGTGTAAAATGCCAACAAAACTTTCCTTATACATCAACATAATATTCTATCAGTATTTTGCAATTCTATGGTAGTGGAAGAACATTTGACGAGATTTTGTAAGTTCGATTTTAATTATTTATATTGTTTAGAGCACTTTATGTTTGTTTATGTTGGAAATTTCAGTTCTAAATAAATTCTATGTGTTTTGTATATGTTGTTTTCAATCTTCCATTGCTTTTATAAGGCTTATATTTATTACTACTTGGTATAAGAGCCCGTTAGATGTAAAAAAAAAAAAATAGAAAAGTATTGTAATGAAATTATAAAATATAAAGTTAGTCATGAAGGAAATAAGGTAGTTATAAGCCAAAGATATGTTACAAGTATTGAAGAATTGGCTAGGCAAGAGCAAGAATTTCACAAGAATAGGCTAAAAGTTAAAGTGTCTTAGAATTCTTGCAAGCAAGCTTAAAAGAGTGCATTTTGTTATGAATTAAACAATCGCAAGCGGCTAGTTACAAACGATAAACAATACAATAATGAAGAAATAAAAACTATAATTTTTTGTGTTTAAATTTTGTTAGGGTTATACAAGCTTAAACCATACATCTTCTCAGTAAAATAAATCAAATTAATTATTATTAAAATGATTTGAACTATTAGTTAGACAAGAAGATAAAAACATGGCTTTATGTACTTTGATTGTTTATTTGGATTAAGCACTACCGAAATGTCTCAAAGAAGGTTATCCTGATAGGTTTTGCTTTTGGCTTGGATGAACCTAAGTTAAATGAGATCTCCATTGCTCCCTACTTAAATAATCCAATATCCGTGTCCCTGGGACTGGTTCAAGGTAAGTTATTGCCTTAACTGATGCTCCTGCTCTTGCTCCTGCCCTTCGCCTCCACTGTAAAGATCCAACATTCCCCCTCTCCTCCTATCTAGTCATCCTCGAGCGCCAAGAACGCCTTAGTAGATACATTTCAAAATGGAGTTTGCTAGTTTATCTTGATAGTCTGAGGGTTGTGAGAACCATAAGCATAGTTAGCATCCTAAAGGCAAAAGTTAGGAGAAAGATGTTGCTTTGAGGCTCATTCTAGATCAAATAGTTCTATAGGGCCTGTATGGAGCTATTAAAACAAATAGAAAATCAATGCTCAGTCTTAACTGGTTACTTACTTTAAAGTCAAAATACATTATATAACCTTTGTTTAGTTTTGGTCAACTCAAATTGTGTTGGTAAGTCATTCTAAACTTGTTATTCTAAGTGTTCCCACATGAGTAGTCTCTCTTATAGGTATTATAACGTCTAATTTTCTTAAGAAGATATAGTGTTGTCTCTTCAAGTTGTTTGTTTTCAAAATATTATAATTTAGAAGACCCAAATATTATAATACTCAAGAATTTAGTATAGCCAAGATAGAACAAGATCTTCATAATTGGTCAATGCCTAAATTCGAAATAATTAAGAAGCATGTATATATTCAAAAAAAATTCTTTTAAAATCTTTATAGATTATTCAATAAAAACTATTGAAAAAATAAGAGCTTTAAATGAATCTCATGAAACTATACAACTCTTTTCCTTTAAAGCCATTAAAAGTCTTTTGCAAACTAATTTTAACTTTATATATATATGAGCTATTCATATAAGTGTTAAACCACTATTTAGATTAGGTTTGGATGTATACGGATACTCTTGATCTTAAGAGATGCAAGATGTTATAATTTTAAAAATTTATTATTAGGAATTCTTGAGTCTACTATTGAAATTGGACTAGCTTACTATATTGACTGATGATGTTTCAAAATTCAATATTCTCAAGAATAAGGTTTTTTAGTATTTGGACAATGGGTGATTATATGTTCATGTCAATATTTCATTCTTCAAAACTCAAGAAGTGGATGGTTGGTGGTAAAAGGACTAACACCTGCAAATAGTCCTTTTTGTGGGGTTTAAAGACCCTCGGGTGATAAAGTCAGTAATTTTTAAGAAAGAGATGGTAATAAATGAGAGAATGAACCTTAAATTCCAATAACAAGAGTGATTGTTCTTGTTTTGGTATGATAAATGCTTTGAGATTTAAAAATATTATTGTCTAGAGGATAAAAATTGTGAATTCTTTATTTGTGTAGTTTAGAGGATATTTATAGCGTTGAACCATATTGTTTTTGCTAAAGTTGAGGGGTTAGAGAGTCATTTTCTTCTAATAGCATTAATGAGAGACAAATATCCCTTACACAATATTAATGAGGGACAAATATCCCCTACATAATATTAATGAGATGGAAATATGATAGGTTTTTAAGAAATTTTGTGTATACCTATAGGTGTAGGAAGAATAGTACCCCCTAACATTAACATTGTATGTTAAAAGTCATAAAAATAAATAAGCAAGGTCTTATGGTCTAACATAAAGCCTATAATGATCTCTGGATCCTTAGCCCTTTGTGTTTGGCACACTACAAGACCCATGGTCAATGGGTATGGTAGTGAGCCAAATCTATATCCAATTGAGCTTGGCACATAATCAAGCTCAAGTTCGATAAGTCGAGAAGGTCATCAGACTCATGCCAAAATAGGCTCAGCATGTAGCAAAACCAAAAGGCAATAGGTCTACCAACTCACTAGACCCAAAACCATTTAGGTTTGGCATGGTGTCACACCCATGAGTGGTGGCTTTGACAACTTGCTAGACTCATAGCTGTTTAGGCTCGACACATAGTGGAGCCTATAGCCATTGTGTAAAACCCTTCATAATCATAGGGATAAATATGAACCATAGGATAAATTGAGAAAAATAAAGTAATAGAAATTAAGGACTAATGCCATGAAATAAGAAAAAAGAAAAGAAAAGGGGTTAAAAAGATAAAAGAAAAGAGGTTTAAGGATGAAAATGACTATTCATCTAATAGCTAAACTGGTCTGACCATTTTGAGAAACGGTTAGACCAATTTAGGGAAATGATCGAACCGTTTTTGAAAACCAGTAAGACCGATTTGTAGATCTTCTTTAAAACAGAAAGTTCAGTTGAGAGAAAAGATAAAAATCTCATTTTTCTTCCCTTCTCTATAAACCCCCAGTTATAATTTTTCTAGGGTATTAAAATATGAGAAATTTAACCAATAGTAAAATGAGTTAAATTAAATTAAAGAAACCTAAATCAAGATAAAAATGGTGAAATTAATGAAATAAAAAGTGAATATAGTACTAAATTGTTAGAAAGGAAAATTTTGTGATGACGAAATGAATACGTAAGACCAAGAGAGGTCAATGTTCAAATAACAAAAGGTTAGGGGTTTATATACAAATGATAAAAAGGGGTGAGGGTAAATGTGCAATTAACAAGAAGATAGCACTATAAATACCATTATATTTTCTCTCTTGCAAGGACTTGCAAGAGCAAGAGAGGGATTATAGTTATTTGACCTTTTCTTCTCATTCCTTGATGAAATCTACACCAAAATGTTAACCTAGGGTGATTAAAAAGAGTCAATAAGGTGGTTTAGAAAAAGGCTGGAGAGAAGACAATGATGGCAGAAACTCTTATAGCTATAACTCCACCTTTCATCGTTGGATCAGAATGATATTTGGATAGATTGTTCTCCACCATGTCTTGTACATTCTCACTGGAGGGATCTTCTATATCAGTCTCTGATTGAGAGATATCACTGAAGAAATATCTGGGAAAAATACACTTCTTGACAGTCTCAGTCGCCAACCATTTTCTCCTCCGTCCACCGTTGGATCTGGCTATAATTTGGATGTGTTTTTCTTCCAGATGCTATCTAGATTTTGAATATTGGAGATCAGAAACAAACACTCTAAACAAAATTTATGCTTCTTGCATAGTAGGTTTGTAATTTCTAGGAGAGGCATCGACTGCGGGACCCCAAGCTAGTAGAACGAGACCACTAAGAGAAATAGGAGGGACCACAGGCATGGTACAGCAATAGGGGAGCACAAGTAGAAACTTATACTACAAGTAGGTGATCTGCACCTATGCTTTCAAGTTAAATTTCATGATTTAATATGTTATTGATATGAAATGTGAATTATCGAATGTTGGATATTTTATGAAAGAATGAAAGTTTACGTAATGATGTTGTTATTTTGGATAGTATCCCGAATGTATATGTGTTCAAGGTGAATGGTCTTTCATGTGAATTGCCAAGTGATGAAAGTATCATTGACATAGAAAATATGAGAAGTGTGATATGTGGCATGGACTAGTATATATTTAGTATATGTTAGGATCCCAGGTAAGGGGATCACCATACATCGATACCTATGGGGCATGGACTAGCATACATTTAGTGTATGTTACAATCCTAGGTAAGGAGATCATCATGTATTGGTTGACATATATTTAGTGTATGTTAGGATCCCGGGTAAGGGGATCACCAAGCATCGATGAGCATACATTTAGTGTATGTTAGGGTCCCAGGTAAGGACATCGCTATGCATCGACGCTTGTGGGGTGATATGACACCGGTGAAATTGGTATCGGCAATGTGTTAGGTGAAAATAGTTGTGGTTGATTTTATGGAATCTTGAATGGAAGTTGAAAAAGAAAGATGAAATAGTTTTAGTAGTTGAATGAGAAAGATTTCCAATGGAAACAAAAGGAGAGAAGTAAATAGAATATGAATACATGTTTACCTTTTCAAATTATTGGATATTTATGTTTTTATACTTATTGTAATATTCATGTTTCAATAATATGCATTTTGTTTCAAGACCATCACATTCACGACAGAAGTAGATTCTAACTTTTTGTTCACTTTTTGTTATCTAGTTCTAGAGAGTATATCCTTCTATTTTGTAATATTAAAACATTTATATAACTTAATTTGTATAACTAATGTTTACACTTGAATAGATGAACTTAACTCTCAAATTCATATAATCATGTTCCATAAATGCATGTTTATCTCATTTATCCCTCTATAATGATATTTATTGTTCATTATATGTTATAAATATTGTGATTGTGACGATGATGATGTTGTGGGATTTAGACCTAGGATGATTGGGTCGTGATTGAGTTATGAGATGTGCAATATTAGAAGTTTAAACAGGTTATTTATCAATAACTTGAGACCTCTCAGTATAGGGGAGACTCTGCCAAAATTTTGATAGACTTTTATATGAAAACTGTATAAAAAAAAACCTGAATTTTCACGTGTGATTATAGAAAATTCTGGGATCTTACACATTAATTATAGCAACTCGCCAGAGTTATGCCCACTTGGTCTTAACAAGTAGTTAAACTCATTAATGTTGGGTAAGGTAGCTCGCCAGACTCATGTCCATTTAGGTTCATCACAAAGTTGAACCCGAGGATGTTGGGTATGTGAGTAGACCCACATCTGCTCAATATATAGTCAAACCCAAGGATTTTAGGTGTGGCAGCTCATCAAACTTATGTTTGCTTTGCCTCAGAACATAGTCATACACAAAGACTTTGGATCTGGCAGGTCATCATACTCACATCTACTTAGGCTCAACATGTAGCTAACCTTAAGGATGTTGGGTTTGACAACTCATTAAACTTATGCCCGCTTAGGCTCAACAAGTAGTTGAATCCAAGAAAGTTGGGTCTAGCAGCTCACCATACATATGCCTACTAAGGCTCAGCTCGAGCCTCATCCAAGGACATTAAGCCTGGAAGCGAGCTAGGCCCATATCACATTGGCCTAATATTATGCCAAGTCTAAAGATGTTGGGTATGCATGCAAGTCCTACTCGCCTATCATTGGGTTATCACCCTGTCTTTAGACCTTCTAAACAAGGATTTGGGTTAAAAATTAAAATTTTAAAATATATTGATCCATCACTTGCTTTTTAAATTATACGATAACGGTAAATGATCCTAATGTACTCTATACATTAACTCTTACTATTCAACCATAAAATAAGGATTGGATAGATAACACTAGGGCTATAACTATACTTTATAGAATAAGTTATAAAGTTATGAATATCACTATAAACCCAAAAGCTCTTAAAAAGAAACTTCATTACTTAAAGCAAGTCATCACAATACTAATATTTTTATCTTAAAATGATTAAAACAAGATGAAATAATAAGTTCACCAAAATAGGACTTAGAAAAAATAGTACCACCTAAAATGTAAAAAAAATCAAAACTAATAATAAAAAGCCTTAATGGTAGTGTCTTCATACAATTTGAATCCTTTAAGAAATCTATTACAATAACTAATTTTCCTTCAACCTTTAAACAATCAACTTCTTTAATACAAACTTTTCCTATGCAGAACCATTAATAGTAAATATAGACTTAAAAGGAGTCAATTTTAATCTAGACATACCTTGGCTTTTCTAGCAAGACAATAAACAATGTCATCTACCTATACTAACATGCAAGTACTCAACCAATTAAATGTTACACTATAAAATTTCATAGTTTTATCGACAGACCGAATTCGTCGGTGTGAGATTCAGACTTCGTTGGTAAATTTTTTACCAACTAAATCACCAACAAAAAGTGTCTGTCGGCATGCCTTTCGTCAGTGATCCCACTTTTCATCGCTAACTTTGTCGGTAAAAAAATATTGCCGATGGTTTTACAAACAGAAAATGCGCACCAAAAAAAAATTTCCTACTTGAAATATACGGACGGATGTATTCCGTCGGTGATAGTCGCATATCCAGTAAATATTTTTCAGCTGTTGGTAAAATGCCAACGGACTCTATCTGTCAGTGAATATGTCGGTGATTGTGGCATTTTCAGTAAATAATTCTCATCTCTTGGTAAAATGCCAACGGACTCTATCTGTCTGTGAAAACATCGGTGAGTGTGGCATTTCCAGTAAATACTTTTCAACTCTCTATGAAATGTCAACGAACTATATCCATTTGTAAATCCGTCGGTAGGGATTTTAAATTTGTTTTTTTTAATTATTTAGAATAAATAATATAAAATTATATAAATTAATAGTAAAAAAACCAATTATGCAAATAAAATTTTATTAAACACCAAAAATAAAAAAAAATAAAGTTAAATAATATTCATTACAAATTGAATGTGTTTCCAAACAAATATTAAATTAGTACAATGGCGGAGCTGGAGGAGGAGGAGGCTGGTTGTTTCTGGAACCATACGGCCAAAAAAGGGGCGCACATGTATCACCACTCTGTGATGTCATGTTCATGACCATTTGGCGAAGTTGTTCATAATTCGCCAAGAGTTGCTCGTATTGCTCGGTGAGATAAGCCGTGTGAACTATGTTTTGTTCATAATTCGCCGATAGTTGCTTGTATTTTTTGGTGAGATGAGTCGCGTGTTGCTGCAAGGCCACAAACTCCTTAGATTGGGTGCTCGATACTGATTGGGAGCTCCCAATGGTTGAGACACTACAGGCCGCCCACAAGTTCTCAGCCGTAGTGTTGGAGAGCCCGTACACCAAATTTTTATCTGGTCTACCGGACGATCCTACCTCTATCCATAAATCTGGATCGAAATCCGGATGGGTCGAAAGATCGTCCCCATATCTCTCCCTCAACCAACTATTATAGGTCTCCTGAAAATGAAAAAAGAAATCATCATATTCAATTCAATAAAAATAATAACTTACGAAATAAAATGATTGGACGAACATACCATAAAGTGTTGAGCGTGGTTGTCAACAAACTGTTGCACCCTCTTTTGATGGTCTTGACTCCGCAGGTGCGTCTCTATAAACAGCTCTATTGGGCTCGGCTCACGTCCAAGAGACATAGCCTGTAAGGAAAAAAATTAATTAAGTAAGAACAAACTATTTAACGATATATTTCATTTAAATTAATCTTACCATCTGTTTCGTATGTGCAGCAAATGGAACGGAGCTGCTAGTGTGCGTTATTATCGAACCATAAATTTGCCGGTTCTGGTTGCCAGCACCGGACTATGAGTGTCGTGTGAACCACTTAGATGTGACATGCTCAATATATTGCGGCCGTATATCTCCCGGGATGTATAGCAGTTTGAAATCCCTCCAAACCACCACGAATTTCCAGCCTTGGAGACCGTTATCTCTTACAATTTTTTTTTTTACCTTTTTTTGTACTTCATACCAAAAATCACGCAACCTACTTTCATAGTAACAAATTAGATTTTAAAACATAAATTTTTTTAAAAAAATATATCGTATTGTTTTCGATGTTACCTAGTTGCCGCATGATTTTCTCATACCCTCCTCACAACATTGTCAAATGAGTTGTTCCACTTGAATTTGTGTTGTGTATAAATAATTTATTTAAAATATAAATAATAATTTATTAAAAATAAGATGAAAATTGAAAATTAACACCAACCTCAAATTTGTCAAACCATGCATTGATATTCAGTATCTATTCAGGATGTCTGGATACCTGACTCCATTGAAATAATCGAATCTCCATTGACGATTTAAATATCGATGATATTTCTTGGGCGGCCTCAATGTTTGTGAACTGAAAATAAATTAAATTAATAAAATATTGATTAATTGTTCATAAATATGTTATAATTAAAAAAAAAACTAAAACCAAAACAAACTTGCATTAAAAGATCGTCCTTCCATTGTGTCTCGTACTTACAGGTGAATTGATTTCGTTGTGAAACCATGCTGGAAGAGGCATCATCGATAAACGACGCAGGTGCCTCTTCTTGATTGGCATCTAAGGATATGTCATCCTCGCTGCTAGAAGAACTAGCTACAACCCAATGTGAGCGACGAGCTGTTGATTTCGTTCTGCGCATCTACATAATTTTATACGAATAATTACATAATTAAATTCGATTGTTAAAAACAATTCAGCAGCACCTCCTCTTTATTGGAGACTACCCAAAGTTTTCAAACTTGTATATATTAACAATAGCCACAACCAATTGACCCTATTTAAAAATCTTGTATATAACCTAACATCTATACAAATAACAATTAAAATTAATGGAAATAATTAAACACATATCATGCAATAATAGAGTAAAATTGAGATAAAATAATTAAATTTATTCCTACATATTCAATTACTAATTACAGGGTAAATTCAACAATAACAATTAAAATTCAACAAAGTATTCAATTATTATGGCAATACAAACAATAAAATATATTGAACAAATTTAAAAAAAAAAAACTATAAACTTTAGTTGTGTTTATTTCAAGACTTTATCTACATTATAAAAATACACCAAAACAAAAAAAAACACAACAAAAATAACAATAGCTAAAACAAAGAAAATATAAAAAAGTAAAATCATTAAACATATTAAATGGAAATACATACCTTTTAATTTGCTGAAGATTCAAGTAGAGATTAAAAGCTAAAAAAAAATTTAAGGAAATAAAAGGAAAAACCGAAAACCAAAGCTTTGAAACTAAGCAGATAAAAGAAATGAACTGAAGGAGCGGTCGCAGGAATTTATAGCGTAGTTTTCCCGATGGATTCACCTACGGATATTTAAATAATATTAATTTTAATTAAATTATTGGTGATGTTTTGAAATTCCGTCAGTAAATTTTGAATTTCACACCAAAATTTTTTAATTACCCTTCATATTTTTCACAGTCCGTCGGTAATTTTGTCGGCTAGTGCACGAGGACAGAGATGCATTAATGCCCACCCTTTGGAATTCTCACCGTCTGTCGGTGATTCTGTCTGTAATTTTGGACCGCCGACAAATGCCAACGGACTGTTTCTGTTGGTATCAACGTCGGTGATGCATTTCCAGTAAATATTTTGCAACTCTCTATGAAATGCCTAATACCGCCTCTAGTAAAATTTATGGGAATAGATGTTGCGAAATTAATAAAACCCTGAACCCCGTTACAATAATTCATCCTCCGCAATCCTTGAGATGAATCTTGATACATCCATAAACGATCATCCATGACTTTTATCGAACCTTTATAAAATTATGATAACAACAAGTATTAATTAACTATGTTAGGTAAATAAATTTGCAAAAATATTGGTTTACCTCGAGATTATCCAACAAGCTAATTACAACTTCTCATAAATATTCATTATCAATTATCAATATCCATACAAATTTATACATATAAATTTACGTAAATTACAACTCCGCAATAGCATTGATAAGAATTAAAACGGATCCGTTAAACAAGCTATTAATTATTTTACCACAACACATGTAATTCGGTAATTCAACAAAGTTTCAACAATTTACAAACAAATATAATTTTAAAAAATCTAAAACAAACCATAACAAGTACAAAATTATACATTCATATACTACAAGTTTGTTTGAGAAATAGCAATAAAACATGTACATACAACATACACTAAAAAAACAATAAAATTGATATTTAAATGTTAAAATTAAAAAAGATAGATTTACTTACAAAAAATAATAAAATCCACAATAAATCAGAACAAGGATGTGTTGTGACCACAAAACTTAAAGAAATATGACTTGTGTTGAGAAGAGAGGGATGTTTTTTTAGGGGGTGGTTGTTTGTAGTTTGGGAGGGAAGTGTTGGGATGGGGAAGAAAAAGGAGAAATAGAGGAGGAGAGAGGCGGCAGAGTAGTGATATATTCACTTTTTCCGATGGAATCACCGACGGATTCATTCTGTCGGTGATTCCATCGACAATTCTGACGGAGAATTGGTCACGTCACTGTACGGAAATCCGGGTTTGAATCCCTCAGTGATTCTGTCGGTAAAATCACCCACAAAAAGTTTCATGTCAGCGAACCGTCTTTTTTTTATTCTAGATATTTTGTCTGTAATTTCATCGGTATATACCGACTGCAATATTCCGTTGGTATAAACCAACTGAATTACGAACAAAATAGTGTTCATTAGTAATTATCACCATAATTTATCGACAGAATTATTCAATCAGTAATTCCGTTGGTGTTAAGTGAATTTTTGGTAGTGTTATATCTCAAAAATTTACAATTAGCACAAAAAATATTAGAAAGAGAATATCAAGAAAATACTATCAAGAGAAAACCATTTGAAAATA
>Ga0325403_1001887_pt1 | contig 18058 bp, 7 predicted proteins | sample PopdelMetagenome_19_FD_205665 | JGI IMG/M metagenome (GOLD analysis project Ga0325403, IMG submission 205665) | Populus deltoides microbial communities from Bellville, Georgia, United States - Xylem-PdKOR-R4 | ecosystem: Host-associated > Plants > Phyllosphere > Stem > Wood/Secondary xylem...
ATGATGCGATCCAACCATCAAAGGATCCATTGGAGGTTCCAGTTGGTCCAGTTACTAGGCTTAGGGCTAAGAAGTTCAAAGAAGCTTTCAATGGACTTCTTAAAGATACATGGGCTAAGGTGGACTTCAAGAGGATTTGTAATAATAAAGAGCAAGCCTTGATTAATCTGAGTCATATTCAAGAGGGGCTTGTTGGTGGAACCAAGACCATTACACAAGGATTGGGAGAAGAAGACTAGATTCGGATAGTTTGACCTTTCGTTACTCTTTTGGTCATAACTGGAGCTGCAGATCGAATTTTGATGTGACTCTAGTTGGGCTGGAAACTAGACTTCCATACCTTTAAAACGGTATATGGAACACCTTCCAATTCATTAAGAAGAGAGAGAACCATCCATTTTAAGTTGGGCCTTACTGCTGCCAAACAGAATACGGAAACAACGAACTTGTCTTATTTAATTAGTTGGGCTATCAAACTTTATTTATTTTGAGAGGAGACAACTTGTTTGGGTTTTAGAATTGTTTATTTTGTTTATTTTAATTAGTTTGGGCTAGTTTTAGCTTGGGTTGATTATTATTTAAAGTGGGTTTATGTGAGATCCATTAGGAAAACTAGGGTTTTGGCTTAGAGTTTAAATACTCTTTAGGAATATTTTTATGGCAGACTTTTTATAATATTTTTCAGCATTGTAGCCGAATTTTGGTTGCTCAATCTTGGTTCTTGATTGAACTTTCAACTCTTTAAAGAATTGACCATTCTTTGTTGTGAATTTATACTTCTTTTGCTCGTCTCCAGGTGTAGGCGTTGTGATCGAGTTGGTTTATAGTCTTGTTGCCTTGGAGCAAGTCTTCCATTGTGATAAGCTCATTCAAATCTCAACAAACTTGGGTTAGATTGATCTTGGGGTCGCGAATACCATTAAATTCCGCTAGGGTTCGCATCACTTTTTCTATCTAAAAGCACCATGTCTAAAATATTTTGCTATTCACTCTTGGTATTTAGGGTAAATGGACTTAGCATAGATTATTACTTTGGATATTGAGAGGAGTAGCCCATCTTTTTTATTTCAAAAAAAATAAAATAAGTCTTAAAGATTTCTAAGTTCAATATTCACCAAACAATTATGAGTATTGGCCTCTTTAATAAGTTTTCATATATGCATGCATAATCAATAGCAATAAGAATAATAAAATTTGAAAGTTATCCACTTGTTATGATGTATATATACAAGAGTCATAGCACTGACGTATGCAAACACTGATGAGGAGCAATAAACAAGAAGCTAAATCATAAAAAGGTGATTGTTAAATAACACACTTTAAGACAAGTGAACCCCATAAAGGCATTGTCAAAACTCAGTTCACAAGGGACATTCATGCAAATAGATTATATTTCAATTTGATGAACCTTTAATGGTCACTATTTATATAAAATTAGGGTGCGTAATCTTTTATTAAGCAAATATTGCGAGTGAATCTTGGGTACTATAGGATAAATGAACCTTAATAAGGTATTATTTATGGACTTTTTCTAAAATTTAGGTAGGGTTCAATGAGCCTAATACAAGCCTATTGGTATGGCTTGATAGACTATTAGTCGCAGATTATGATCAGGAATAATCAGACGTAGGCATGTCAATTCATCAAGTATTGTCAAAAGATAATAAATAGGAGTAACAAAAATTAACCAAACTTTAAAATAATTAGGCTTAACCATTCATTTTGGGTTTAACTCACATTAATAGATCCATTATCACCCGTATAGATAAACTAATGGTAGAAAAGACATGATAGACTATTAGGAATAGAAGACAATATTGGTAATGTAGCTTATCTCAAGTACAATGTTTTAGGGTGAGAGTATCTTTCTTTTGGCATAACCAGCCCTCTCAACTATACACCAAGATTAAAGATGTTAAAAAAATAGCTCATATATAATATTTACATTATTTGACCTAACCAAACAATCAAAGTTGAATAATGTGAATATTACAGAAAATAATATCAGGTTTCTCGAAAGACATATACACAACAAAAATGGTAAATTTTTTTAAAAAAAATGTCCTAAGAATCTCATTAGATAGATCTAGAGTTGTTTAGGGTTTATACAAATTATTAAATGAAGATCAAATGCTCTTTTCAGCTTTGAACAATTACTTTAAAGTTGAGTTATCGAAAACCATAAGTTATCCAAGTACCCGGTCTCTAACATTAATCTACACGAACCACCAATAAGAAATCTCATAAAACCTTTTAGGAGAGAGAAATTGTTATACCTTTTAGTACTAGCTATTTTTTTATGTTTTAGGTGTTTTGTATTGTACTATAAATAAGAAGCATGTCATTCTATTTATATGGAAACCTAAAAACTCTATAAATGTAAAAATATTAATTTTCTCCTTAAATAATATCACATATTATTTTAGGATAATTTTATAAATGTATTCAATTAAGTTCCTATTTGATTTTTTCTTGGTCTAGAATTATAATCCACTGCATTAATTATATTCTAGTTCTCAATTTTTAAAATTTATTTACAATTCAGTCACAGTTGATTAATCATTCCATTTTAATTTCTAACAAATTGTTCCATTAGGATTCTTAACAAGATGGTCCAAATATAAATCATAAATCCAAATGAAATAGGATTAAATAAATTAAATAATTTAATTTATCATTAATTTAACAATTGATCGATTTATATTTGAAGAGTAAGTACAATATCTAGCAACCTGTCATGACCCCCCAAATATTATAAAAATCATAAGTGGTTTGACTTAACATTTCAATGACCAGTTTCACCATGAATGTTCCAAGCATGTAGTATGTCTAATTTGTTAAATTATTTTTATTCTCAACATTATAGTCATTGATTCTTTAAATAAGATTTAAAACTCTTTTCAAATCTTGTTTGACCTTGGCCAAGGGTTTAACAATCATTACTATTTGAGAACAAATAAAACATTTTCTCTAATTCACCTAGAGTGATGAATTCTCTTTTGATTAATCAAATATCTCCATGTAGTTTATATTATACTCAATATCTGCTCATTTGTTACCTTTGATTAGAATTAGAACAAAGTATAGTCAGGATCAAATCAACACTCTCTATACAAGATAACTTGGTAATCTTAAGTATAAGAATCACTTACATAATATGAGTTTTTCTATATACATATGTGATCTTTCCATATGAAATTCTCATGCGATTCAATTCAATGTACATGTCATATAATAAGCATCTATATATTAGTTTTAGGTATCCCTCATACCTCAATTCATGATAGCAACTGCTTCTTTTTATATATATATATATATATATATAAAACATAATATCTACCGGTTTTAACAACTCTAATTAATATCCAGCTTTTATAGAGCATTAATAAAAAATATCTATAAACAATTCTTTGATGCAATAAAAATCTTATAATTATAACAACTTTATAATTCTATTTGCAAATTATTTTTGTTCTATAGACTTTATCTTTACTCTAGATTTATTAATTAAACATTAAATTCATTAATAAAATATAAATGAATATTAAAAATAATGAAAGCCTGTATTATTAATAAATATGTTGAAATGAATAAAATCAGTGTTACATGTAACCAATTAATTGACTATATGCCATATTCACTAACAGATAATTAGTCAAAATATCTAAGAAATGAATATCACAAGTTGAGTGGCAGGTCGAGATTTTTTAAACCCAATCAACTCGACAACTTGTATACTTTATATTTCTTTTGTTTTTATATTTGATAGTTTATAGATTAAACTGTTATTTTTATTTACTTAGAAATGTTTTGGCTCCAAAATTCTTTTTAGTAAGTTTTATGCTAGATTTCTTTTAACCTAACAAAAAATGACATGTTTTTTGTTAAAAAAAAAAATGTAACTAGAATTTAATGGTGATTCAAAGTATTAAAATTAAACATAATATTGTGAGTAACTTATAAATATGAATCGAGAATTATATATATATTCACAAAAATTATTCAAACCCAATAAATCCCACCCGTGTAAATCTAATAAAAAATTTTAATTTTAATTTATAAAATATTAAAAAATAAATTATATATAATAATAAACTCAAATCCAATCCATATATATTCATCACCGCACTTGGTCCCGTCAGCAATACATGATCCATCGCCAATTTTTAAGGAATTCTCACTGACAGTGGAAAGGAATACGTGTAAAAGCCACGTGGAAAACCCATCCACTTTATATAAGTAGCCACGTGTCTACAAATCTCATTAAATAGCCCCCACGTACCAGACTGCTTCGTATTTTCTCTGCCCTTTCCCGTTCACAAAAACACAAACTTTATTACACCTCTCCCCCTGTCTCTCTCTCTCTCTCTCTCTCGACCGAACCACAGCTCAAACACCAACATACCCTTGAAGCAAAGTCTCTCTCCCCTCTCACTTCCCGATGCTTTTTAACGGCAACTCTCACCGAAACCCTAACTGTTTCACCGGAATCTGGTGAACCATTTGAGTGTCCTGTCCACTCAGCTTTAAATGCACCAGCTTACTGCTGCTTATTAGGTTATCAGATCATCTGTTTACTTGCTAGAAGTTTTTATCTTTTTCGTGAAACTTGAAGCCAAAAGTTAGGGACAGTTCTGGGCATTGGTCAGGCGCAGGGAGAACTATAACATCATCTTCTCACTTGAGCTAAGAAATGTTTGGGTTGTTGTCTCATTTTGCTAAGTTTGACTTCTACTTGTCTCTCTACTTCAAATCTAGACGTTAAAAAAAGAACCCTTTTTTTTTTTCGTTTTTGAAGCCAATAGAATATATCACTAGATTTTAGCTTTTCCCTTTGTTTTTTCTATTTTTATTTACTTAGTTTCAATGGGCTGTAGTGGTTTTTGAGTTTCTTGATAGGAATTATCAATGTCAAGGACAAAAAGGCTGCTGAGCTTATTAGCTTTCTTGGTTTTATCTTTTCGAACTCAATGTATGAGATCCCTTAACCCATCATTAAATGATGATGTTTTGGGTCTAATAGTGCTTAAAGCAGACCTTCAAGATCCAAAGAGAAAGCTCTCATCTTGGAACCAAGATGATGACACTCCCTGCAACTGGTTTGGTGTCAAATGCAACCCCAGATCCAACCGGGTCACTGAGCTATCTCTTGATGGGCTCTCTCTCTCAGGTCAGATCGGCCGTGGCCTCATGCAGCTCCAGTTCCTTCACAAGCTCTCTCTATCAAGAAACTGTCTTACTGGTAGCATTAATCCTAACCTTACTCGCCTTGAAAACCTTAGAATCATTGATTTGAGTGAAAACAGTCTCTCCGGGACAATACCGGAGGACTTTTTTAAGGATTGTGGAGCTTTGAGGGATATTTCTTTGGCTAAGAATAAGTTTTCAGGGAAGATTCCAAGTACTTTGAGCTCATGTGCTCGTTTAGCATCCATAAATTTGAGTTCGAATCAGTTTTCAGGGTCTTTGCCTGCCGGGATTTGGGGTTTGAATGGGTTAAGCTCACTTGATTTGTCTGGTAATTTGTTGGATAGTGAGATTCCCAGAGGGATTGAAGTATTGAACAATTTGAGGAATATTAACCTGAGCAAGAATCGGTTTAATGGGGGGGTTCCAAATGGGATAGGAAGCTGTTTGTTATTGAGGTCTGTGGATTTCAGTGAGAATATGCTTTCTGGGACTGTTCCAGACACAATGCAGAATCTTGGCTTGTGTAATTTTTTGAGTTTGAGTAACAACATGTTCACTGGTGAGGTTCCAAACTGGATTGGTGAACTCAATCGCCTTGAGACTTTGGATCTTTCTGGGAATAGATTTTCGGGTCAGGTTCCAACTTCAATTGGGAATCTTCAATCATTGAAGGTGTTTAATTTGTCTGCAAATAGTTTAAGTGGGAACTTACCAGAATCTATGACCAATTGTGGAAACCTTTTGGTTTTGGATTTTAGCCAGAATTTGCTGAGTGGCGACCTTCCTGTGTGGATTTTTGGTTCAGGTTTGGAGAAAGTTTTGCAATTGGAGAATAAGCTCAGTGGAAAATTTAGCTCTGCTCCAAAGCTTCAAGTCTTGGATTTATCACACAATGATTTTTCTGGTAAGATTGCATCTTCCATCGGGGTTTCAAGCAGCTTGCAGTTCTTGAATCTGTCAAGAAACTCTCTCATGGGTCCTATTCCGGGGACTTTTGGAGATTTGAAGGAATTGGATGTTCTTGATTTGAGTTATAACAAGCTAAATGGAAGCATTCCTATGGAAATTGGTGGAGCTTTTGCTTTGAAGGAACTGAGACTGGAGAGGAATTCGCTGTTGGGGCAAATCCCAAGTTCAATAGGGACCTGTTCTTCATTAACGACTTTGTAAGCTTTCCTTTCTCAATCTGTTATGTTTTTTGTTTTCTTGTCCTTGTTCAATTTGGTAGAGGCAAGAGTTAGATGAGTTAATGAATTCTGTTCCAATTGCTTTTTGTCAAACAGTTACAGCCACAATTTTCTGCGTTGGTAAGATCTCAAATTTTTCATAAACTACGACAGTTGCTACTGTACGTACTGCTTTATTGTTAGGGTTGATGGTGTTTGCTTTCGAGGATTATACGTACAGTCTGTAGATTATGATTTTGGACTCTTTTTTTCACCAATTTAATTTTGGAGTTTAAATTTGCAGTAGCTTATTGCATAACTAAAAGAATGTGATGTTCAAGTTGTTTGCGTTGTTGTATGTGTCTTCGTTTCAAAATAGGAAAAGTCCCTTGTCCCTTGACATTTGTTTTCTTTTTTCCTTAAAAAGTAAATATTGGTTAAAGATGGTACTGTCTTCATCAGTCTAACTCGTTCTTGTTTTTCTGTTTCTTTCGATGAGGTAGAATCCTATCTCAAAACAACTTGTCTGGAACAATACCTGTAGCAATAGCAAAACTTGGAAACCTACAAGATGTGGACGTGTCCTTTAACAGCCTCACAGGCACCCTACCCAAGCAGTTGGCAAACCTTCCCAACCTCTCCTCCTTTAACATTTCCCACAACAATTTGCAAGGTGAACTACCAGCAGGCGGTTTCTTTAACACCATATCACCTTCATGTGTCGCTGGAAATCCATCTCTTTGTGGTGCTGCAGTCAATAAGTCTTGCCCTGCAGTCCTTCCCAAACCCATTGTTCTCAATCCAAACTCTTCTTCTGATTCTACTCCAGGCTCACTTCCTCAAAATGTTGGTCACAAAAGAATCATTCTAAGCATATCTGCTCTCATTGCCATTGGTGCTGCTGCTGTCATTGTTGTAGGTGTGATTGCCATCACCGTGCTTAATCTCCGTGTTCGGTCATCAACATCTAGATCTGCAGCTGCTCTCACGTTATCTGCAGGTGATGGCTTTAGCGATTCGTCTACTACAGATGCCAACTCTGGCAAACTTGTCATGTTTTCTGGTGACACTGACTTCAGCACTGAAGCACATGCTCTGCTCAACAAGGATTGTGAACTTGGGAGAGGTGGGTTTGGAGCAGTGTACCAAACTGTTCTCAGAGATGGGCGTCCTGTTGCAATCAAGAAACTTACTGTATCGAGTCTTGTCAAGTCCCAAGAAGATTTTGAAAGGGAAGTTAAGAAATTGGGGAAAATCAGGCACCAAAACCTTGTGGCACTTGAAGGTTATTATTGGACTTCATCCTTACAGCTTCTCATATATGAGTTTGTCTCTGGTGGTAGTTTGTATAAGCATCTGCATGACATACCAGGTGGGCATTTTCTGTCATGGAATGAGAGGTTCAATATAATTCTAGGGACTGCAAAAAGCTTGGCACATTTGCATCAATCAAACGTCATCCACTACAACATAAAATCAAGAAACATCCTTATTGACATTTCAGGTGAACCAAAAGTTGGTGATTTTGGCCTAGCAAGGCTGTTGCCAATGCTAGACCGCTATGTTTTAAGCAGCAAAATTCAGAGTGCGCTTGGCTACATGGCACCAGAGTTTGCTTGTAGAACAGCAAAGATAACTGAGAAATGTGATGTTTATGGTTTTGGGGTTTTGATTCTGGAGATTGTTACTGGCAAGAGACCTGTCGAGTACATGGAAGATGATGTGGTAGTGCTTTGTGACATGGTTAGAGGTGCATTGGAGGAAGGCAGGGTGGAAGAATGTGTTGATGGAAGACTCCTGGGAAATTTCCCAGCAGATGAGGCTGTTCCAGTTATGAAGTTGGGCTTGATTTGCACATCGCAAGTTCCATCAAACCGGCCAGACATGGGAGAGGTAGTTAATATATTAGACCTGATCAGATGTCCTTCAGAAGGCCAAGAGGAGTCAGGATGAACATGAATTATTATCTTAAGAAATTAAGAGCTGGGATTTATAAGGGGGTTATCCGGGGAAGAGGAATCCGGTTTATTCAACTAATCAACGAGGAGAAAATCAGCTGTTGGAGATTATTTTTCCCTTTGTTTTGTACTAGTTCTTCTCCTGATTGTTTTTTAGTTTATGTTTGTGGTTTATTCTCGACGTTGCTGTTAGGTTGCCGGATTCCTTTTCACCGGGCTCAAATAGGGGACCCTTTCGGATATTGTCACGAAGTTGCTTCTAATTCTCCAGTCTTGCATTTTGTATCTTGATTTTGTTTCTGGTTATGAGCTGATAGTAGAAATGGTTTGACTGATTTCACACGCTAGTTTAGCTCTTGAGCGCATTCGAACTCCTATAGTTGTTCTTCATCGCCAAAAGTCTTGGTTTGATAGAACATCCCGTATGCAACTCCTGTTGGTGCGAACAGAGATGTGAAAATGCTACAAAATATTAGCTCCCAATCAATGCTTGTACTTGCTCTATGTGGTTGTAGTTCTGCTCTGCTCTGTTCGTGAATCCCAATCCCAATCCCACCCAGCATGGAGATCCGGTGTTATCAATGATAGCAACGGTGGAGGTATTAAAAGTGGTCAACCACATAGAGCACCCACTTTTACAAGTCAAAAGTGACTCCAGCCCTGAGGATTCCAAGGATTCACAGCACAGCACAGCACCCACTTGGAAGAGAGTAATCTTAGTGGTCAATTGAATAATAGGAAGAGGAATAGGAAAAAGGGAAGAAAAGGGATAGAAAGGGCCCATGCAAGATTGTCTAGGTACGGGAATGGAATATTAGTTACACAAGATGATGCTGTCGGAATATAAAGATGTTGGATTTTGACTCTTGAGCTGTTTGTTCCTTTGTTTTTAAATGCATTGTTTGTTCCTTTCCTTTTAACAAAGCTAATCTCACATGGGTTTTAACCTTTTCCTTCCCTTCTTTTTGGTAATGTCAGTGCCAAACCCCTTCTTTTTCCCCTTCTTTTCCCCTGTTCTTGACAAACTAGCAGTGCCATAGCCAATGGAGGTTCTATAAAATGGCTTTTTCATCATCAACTAGCACATGGTGGTTCATTTTCTTATTATTTTATTTTTGCCCACCAAGTCTCTTGGCTGTTGAAGTGACACAAGCTTTTTTGTGTTGTACTTGCAATTGCTTCACCACAGTAGTATTTGTCCCAAGTGTTGATCGATATCATCCATCCACACCCACCCTTGTGTCTTCGTTGCCACTGTCCTTGGCACTGCTAATTTATGATAGCACTAAAACATTCTCCAAGGCAGCAAAAACATTTTCAAGGGTAGTGATATCACCGTGTATTTTTTATTATTTTTCTGGGCTTATTGCCATTATTAATTAAAATAATGAAATGATGATTTTGTCTGTGTAAACATTAACCTGGAGAACAATGGCATGATGGGTTTTTTTTTTTATTTGAACAATGAAATTACTTTGTACCCTCTAAGGCAAAAAAATAAAAACACTAAACTTGTCACATTTTCCTTGCATTAGAATTGTTTTTGCCTTGGGTCATGGGGTGTTTTTTTTTTTATTTATTGAGATGGCTTGGGGCAGTTTAGTATTTGTGTATAAATAAATTATTATTTAATATAAAAAGATGGTCGCACGTGTAACTGACGTGGACGCGCTTGCATTCTCTTATGGTTTTTGAACGGCGTATACAACATTTTCTAGCAACCAAACTCCAGCTTCAAATGACAATGTTTTCATCATCACGATGTAGTCCCCGTTATTAACGGTGCGTGTGCTAAAAATATGTCGAATATTTTGTCGATGATCATTTTTTTCTGTAAAAACTCAGTTAAAACTTTTCTCGAGTGAAAATAAAAGAATTTATTTAATCCAAAAATAAATCGGACAAGATTAATAAAAAAAATTAGATAAAAAAAATGAGTGAAATTGGATATAAAAAAGTGATAGTGCAAAATTAATCAAGAAGACAACGTAGTGGGGAAAAACACGGAATTTAAGATAAATGAGGTTAATATATAATTAATAAAAAAAGTAACTATAAATGCTCATTTTTCTCTATTTGGATGCAATTTACATAAAGAGAGGAGAAATTGTTGATTTTTTTCCTTCTTAATTCTTGTTAAATCCATTAAAAAACAAAATTAGAGTAAGGGATAAACAAGTAATCAAAAGAGGAAATTGAGTGTTTTGGAGGGTCATTTTGAAGAAATTTAAGGGTTAAGGTTTTGGAAAGGGAAAGAGAGGGGAAGTGAAGGGAGCCTTGTTTGTCTTAAATCCATTACTCCATTTAAGATAAGAAATACATCCAAAGTGATTAATTATAATGAATTTGTAGTTTTGTTAATGAATTGGAAATATTAATGTTATGTTAAGGTTATGTGAGAATGAAATTGTATTGTTTGATTGATGAATGGATATTATTGTGTTTGATTAATGTTTGTAAGAATTGAATATGGTTGGATAATGATTTAATTTCAACATAAAAGTTGAATTCATAAGTTCCACCATAAAGGTTGAATTAAACTTCACAAAATAATATCCTTGTTGCGGTTGATTTAAATTTCACATATTAATTCCTTGCCTCACATGCATAATTTACATAATATTATTTTCTTGTCTCATTGGTATCATTTACATAATATTATTTTCCTACCTTGTAGGCATCATTTACATATTATTATTTCTTGCCCCATAGGTGTATTTTACATATTAATTACATGCCTCTTAGGCATCATTTACATAATATTATTTTCCTGCCTCGTAAGTATAAAATTTACATATTAATATTTTCCTACCCCATAAGAATCATTTACATAATATTATTTTACCCTTCATCCAAAGACTCAACTTGGATATAAAATAGATAAGTCTTTGTCTAAATAACCGACTTAACATATAATTAGTTAGTCTTCATCCAAATGATAGACTAAGATATAAAATAGATAAGTTTTTTTTCCAAATAGTCGACTTAACATGTAATTAATCAGTATCTTTCATTGCAGCCAACTTATTTTTAACATTATCTGGTTCTATTATTGCGACCATTTCAAGAATTAAACTAATTAATATGTGTTGTTGCATTCTTATGGGTGTATTCTTATTTAATATCATTACTTTACTCGAAAATATAATTTTCCACCCTGAAGACATAATTTCTCATGACATTTATTTTCCGCCCTAAAGGTATAATTCTTATGATATTATCTTCCAAAAAACCACAACGAACATTTGTTCTTGATATATACAAATAAACATATAATTTGAATTTCAACATTTACATATATAACTAAATTAATTAAAAAGGTAAGGTCAACTTTTACCTTAAGCTCTTGCTGGAAGTGTTTTTGAGGAAGTGAATACACACATTACCATAAAACTCTCAACGATAACTATTTAATATCTTGTTTGGCAAAACACACACATTTTCACTTATTTATCAACCAATTTAGTTAGACACATAATTACACATATTGCCATAGACAATTGTACAAGTCTTAGCCTATTTTGGCATTTTAACATACACCACTCCAAACCTTCACACTGTGCTTTTTATGTGTTTAGCATAAATTTTCATATAAATATTTTTCTTATAGTTTGGACTCATTCAAAGAAATATTAAAATTTCACATTTAACTTCAATCTCCTTCTATTTACATCAAATTCAATAATTATCAACATAATTTATCCCAAATTTTAGTTTAATTAAACCTCCCCACATAAAAAATTATCGAATTCCTTCTTCTACTTTTCAAAACTCCCTTTCCAATATGTAAAACGTTCAACCATCCAAGATTATATCCCAATCATAACTAATTAAGCCTACACATAATTAATTTATGCATAATTTCACAATTAGAACATGTTTCAATTTTCTCAATAAATGCATTTCACAATTTTCTCATCAACTGTGACCCTTAAAATTGCAAAATCATAATCACTTTTTAAACATTACAACATCATTAAAACACTAACATTAACATTTACACAATTCCATTAATCTTCATATTTCCTTCTTTTCATTCACACATTTAACAACACATTATCAACTAATTTATTTTACGCAAATTACTATAAAGATTAACTCACTAGCATTATAACACCAATCGATTTAAGTATTACATTATTATCAAAGCATCAAAATTTGCTCATTTTTTTAATTTCTCACACTTTCATCGTTTCACCCTGACAAATATTTCCTAATGATTAGGCATTCTTTTTCACATGAAATGCAAGCATAACTAATATAATCCCATCATCATATTAATCAAATTGAAACATAACAAAATCATTAAAATATTCACATTACACAATCTTATAGATTTTCATATTTATCTCTTTCTAACATATAACAAAATCAACTTTGTGTAATTCCACATTTCAGCATTCATACATAATCTCAAGTATTTCAAAACATTATTTAAAACATCAAAATCAATCCAATTTATTCAAATTTCCAAATCCTTCAAAATATTCAAACATGATCGACCACTAGAGTCTTGATTTCTCAAAAATTGATTTTTGATTTCTTCAATTATATCCTCTTGATATCATCTAAACCCCAAATAACTAAAAAGTACACAATTTAGCATATCAATCAAAATATAGACATAAGCCCTGAATTCATTAATTTGGGGGTTTATCAATTCTCCACACAGTTGACTCAATTCAAATCATTTCTACATATTATCATAATCCAACAACAATAATAAACAACCCAATTAAATATTCAATCACAAAAACATTATGAACTCTAATTTCAAGAATTTAAAAAATTTCAATCCGAACAACACATGAAATAAATTGGATAGGACCATATACAAAGCAACCAAATAGTGTGTGTTTAATTGGTTTCTCCCTTCTCTTCACTTTTTTACACCTTTTCTCTCTAACTATCCAAACTTCCCAACTCTTATATCTCTCTCTAGCTTCTCCTAATGTAGATTGACATTATAGATGTAAATCACTTAATCACACTCCATAACCCATAACCCAAGTAGATTTGAAGAAGAAATAAGGAGAAAATCACAAATTTTGAGTTATCCCCCTTTGCATTGCCAACTGGTTTTATTGAGAGACAGGGAGATTTTGTCAAAAACTATAATAATGTTGCTCATTTAAATCCTATATGTATTTTCTATCAAATCCTTGTCTGTCGATATTTCTGGCATACATAAAAAAAAATTATTTCTTCTGATTTTATTATAATTATCTTGGAGTTTTTCATCAATGGTCATAATATAATTTCCTCTAAATTGTATTATTTTTTAGTTAAAAATAATATTATTATGCATGGGATTCACACTGACCATCAATAATTTTACGCATAAGATCATTTTTTATTTCATATAAGGTTTTTTAGCTAAATAATCGAAGATTTTCACCATTTATCACACAAAAATTTTCTTTAAATTTTATTATCTTCTAGTTAGGGATTTACGCGAATCATCATGGAGTTGACATTTTGCGTACCAATTTATTATTTTATTTTGTCCAAGATTTTAAACTAATTTACTAGGGATTTTCACCCCTAATCATAAATGTTTTCCTCTTGATTTATTATTTTTTTTGTTGAAGACTACCCTATTTAACACTGGTTTTATAATTTTGGGTTGGGGGTTTACATTCTCCCCTTCTTATAAAATTTTATTTGTGAAATTTAAATTCATACTTATGTCTGAAAACAAGCTCAAGTGATTCTTTTTCACATTTGACTCCTCTTTTTTCCGCAGTCACCTGTCTTATTTGTTTAAAGCTTCCTCTCTATCATTTTCACTAGAAGAATTATTTATTTAATAATTGTTTTTTTTGCCTAAATCCATAACCTTCTCAAACTAAACTTCAAATATAAATTTTTTATTGTTCTCAATCAACACTATGGTAAGATTCGAGATGAACTCAATTCTACTTTCTAAAGTAATAATATAATGAAGTACGTTATGAATTCGAGATAATATAGATGGTTATGTCAACCGACATGCCACCTGTCCAACTTTGATTAACAATGTTTTGAGAATTTTAGAAAAAAAATTAAACTTCCTTCGCTCATTCAATGATAAGAACAATTATAAAAAAACCTCTAGTAATTAACACAATTTCTATTTCAAGGTATAGTCTGCAAGGTACACTCATAGATACCAGGTTTTAACTTATACCTTATTTCAATTATACTTTTATTATTTCATTTTATTAGTTTAAGATACCCGTTTATCCATCTAAATGATCATAACTAACACTCTCATTTAACCATGTTTGTTGATCTTGACACAATATTTATAACTCCATTTTTTGTCAACCATACTCGACAAGCCATTTCAACATTGATGGCTTGTAATTTATAACAACCAATTGTTATTTGATTTATCATAAATGACACTACATGTTAACTCTACACTACCTGGTTCATTTCAATAATTTTTAATTCATATTCTACCTCATTTATATTCACCAATTTCTTTTTAAAATATTCATAAATCAGAATTTAAAATGTAATAACCCCTGTCATTGTGGTCGACTTAAAATTTTGTATAACAGGTCCGCCATTGAGGTCGGTTTAAAAATTCACATGTAAGTTTTGTCGTTGGAGTCGAATTAAATTTCACAGATTAATTTCATTATTTGTGGTCAATTAAAATTTCACATGTTAATTTCCTATCTTGTAAGCATCATTTACATAATATTATTTTCCTATCTTATATACATCATTTACAAAATATTATTTTCCTACCTCGTATGCATAATTTACATATTATTTTCCTACCTTTTAGGCAAAATTTACATAATATTATTTTTCTACTTGTAGGCATCATTTACATAATATTGATTCCCTACCTTGTATTTGTTATTTACATAACATTATTTAAGCCTTCGTCCGAATGTCTGACTTAGATATAAAATAGATAAGTCTTCATCCAAACAACCAACTTATACATATAATTTGTAAGTCTTTGTCCAAATGGTTGACTTAAAAAATAATTAACTAGTCTTTGTCCAAACAACTGACTATGATATAAAATAGATAAGTCTTCGTCCAAACAATTGATGTATAATTAAGTAGTCTTTGTTGTTATACCCGACTTAATTTGTTGCAACCAACTTATTTTTAACATTATATGGTTCCATCATTGTGCCCATTTCAAGAATTAAACTAACTAATCTCTGACATGTCAATCAACTTAACATTTATGTTATCAAATTTTATTGTTATGAGTATTTTAATAATTAAACTAATTAGTCCTTATTGTTGCAGTCTTGTGGGTGTGTTTTTATTTAATGCCATTACTCTATCTAAAAACATCATTTTTTCACCTTAAAGGCATAATTTCTCATGAAATTTTTTTTCTACTCTAAATGCATAATTTCTCTTGACATTTATTTTCCAACCCAAAGGCATAATTCTTGATATTATCTTTCATGATACCAGAATTCTGATAATGAACATTTGTTCTTGATACATACAAATAAACATACAATTTGTATTTCAACATTTACACAAACAACTAATTTAATTAAAGAGGTAAGAATGACCCTTACCTGAAGCTCATGTTGGACGTGCTTTTAAGGAAGTGAGTTCCACTCCAAAAGCCTCTCCTAAAATTCTCAATGATAACAATTTAATATCTTGTTTTGCCGAACATATATATTCTCTTATTTAACAACCAATTTAGCTATAAACATAAATACACATTTACAAACAAAAAAAACAATTGTATAGGTCTTAGCTTATTTTGATTTTAACATACATTGCTCTAAGCCTTCACAATATGATTTTTATGTATTTAGTATAAATTTTCATATGCATATTTTTGTTTTAGTGCGACTGCACATAATAGAATATTAAAATATCATATCTAACTTCAATCTCCTTTCATTTACATCAAATTCATCAATTACCATCATCACACCGATCAATTAAGTATAACAACATTATTTAATCTTTCACACATTCAACTTCCCACAATTCCATCTTTTCACCCTTAACAAACATTTTCTAATGTTTAGGCATTCTCTTTCACATAGATTGCAAACATAACTAACACAATCTCATCATAATATTAATCAAATCTAAACATAACAAAATCATTAAAACACTCACATTACATAATCTTACAAATTCTCACATTTTCCTGTTTCTAACATATAACAACATTAACTAATTCCTTGTAATTCCATATTTCAACATTAATACACAATCTCAAGCATTTCAAAACATTATTTAAAACACCAAAATCAACCTAATTTATTCAAATTCTCAAATCCTTCAGAATACCCAAACATAGTTAGCCACTAGGGTCTTGATTTCTTAAAATTGGTTTTCAATTTATTCAATTTACCCTTAATGATATCATCTAAACCGCAAAGAATTACCAATTACATAATTTAGCTTATCAATCAAAATTTACATAAACCTTAAATTCATGAATTCAGGGTTTTTCCAATTCTTCACACCATTGACCCAATTCAAACCATTTCTATATAGGGTCATAACCCGACAATAATAATAAATAACTCAATTAAGCATTCAGTCACAAAAATATTATGAACCCTAATTTCAAGAATTGGGAAATTTTAATTCAAACCTAAAATCCCAAGCCTCCAACCCCTCTCTCTCTCTCTCTCTCTCTCTCTCTCTCTCTCTCTCTCTCTCTCTCTCTCTCTTATTTTTTCTAATTTGGTTTGATATCATGGATGCAAATCACTTAATCACAATTCATAACTCACAACCCAAGTAAATTTGAAGAAGAAAGGAAGAGAAAATCATAAATTTTGTGTTTTTCTCGTTTTGCATGGGCGGCTGGTTTTATTGAGAGAGAGGGAGATTTTATCAAGAATTACAACAATGCCACCCATTTAAATCTTGTATGTATTCTCTGCCAAATCCTTGCCCATCTGTATTTTTGGAATACAAAATTTTTATTATTATTTCATTCGATTTTAACATAGCTGTCTTGGGATTCTTCATTAGTGATTATAATAAAATTTCCTCTAAATTTTCTTATTTTTTAGTTAACAATTACATTATTCTACACAGTGTTCACACCAATTGTTAGTATTTTCATGCACAAGATCATTCTTTATTTCATCTAAGGTTTTTCACTAAATAACCAAGGATTTACTCCACTCATCACACAAAAGTTTCTTTTAATTTTATTACTTCCCGGTTTGGGATTTACGTGATTCATCACGGGGCTGACAATTCACGTACTGATTTATTATTTTATCTTATCCAAGATTTTAAGCCAATTTAGTGGGGACTTCCACCCCTAATCATAAAAGTTTTTCTCTTAATTTATTATTTTTTGGTTGAGAATTACCCTACTTAACACTGGTTTATAACTTTAGGTTGAGGGTTTACACTTATCCTAGCTAAGTTTATTCTTTTATTGAATAACTTTTTAATGCGGTTCTTTACCTCACTATGCTAACATCAGAAGTATATTTTATAAAAGGAGCTTGACATTTGGAGGATTTGCTAGTATTGTTCTATAGTGGGAGTCAAATTATTAAAACCAACAAAGAAACATAGAAAATATGAGTACATAACAAAATTAGGGCCTTGAGAGTTGTTTTTTGTACGGAAACTTAAAGCAAAATAGTTGTATTCTCATATTTAACTTCGCACCATTGTTGCTAATTTGGCTGCAAGTTATGATAACATTCTTACAGCTCTTGAGTGGTGTTAATTATTGGCTAAACATGATCTAAATCTAGGAGGTTACCCCGAAACCTT
>Ga0325403_1001888_pt1 | contig 18057 bp, 10 predicted proteins | sample PopdelMetagenome_19_FD_205665 | JGI IMG/M metagenome (GOLD analysis project Ga0325403, IMG submission 205665) | Populus deltoides microbial communities from Bellville, Georgia, United States - Xylem-PdKOR-R4 | ecosystem: Host-associated > Plants > Phyllosphere > Stem > Wood/Secondary xylem...
TAACACTACCCTGTTAGCATGGGTATTCTGACTGACATACCATAGGTTCATAATCATAATCAAACAGACATATTCATATCTCAAGGCTCAACTCATGACATTAATCAAATGAGGAGCTATCAATTCAAAAGTCAATTCAAAATATATATACTGGTTCATATCAAGAATTCAGATTCAACAATTGATCATGCTTTATCATAACAAGGATAATAATCAACATATATATTATCAAGAAGCATGATTCAATTCATATTAACAAATCAAATATTTATAATATTTCTCATGCATATGGAAAATTATCCACTCACCTGACTCGAAAGCAACAAAACTCAAAGCTGATATCGAAGAAAATCCTACTGACGTCCCGCCGGTAGAATATCAGGATTATCTGAATATAAAGGAGACATATTCAAGAATGACTCAAAAGAACATATAACTTATTTAATACACTTATCTAAGGGTATATTCCATAACCCTATATGTTTTTGAACTAACTAGTCAATTTTCTCAAAAACCCAAAATTTAACGGTTTTCCCGAAATCTAATCCATAATAAAACAACTAATAAAATTGGTAATAATTCACTAAATAACCCTTAATTATTCATCAAAACAATCTGCAAAAGCTAATATTACAGCTAGGGACTAATCTGTAATTTATCTTATTTTTAAGGGTCAATTTGCAACTTTTGTCAAATTGAAGGACCAAACTGAAATTGTCATAAATCCATTACTATACTGAATTTCTGACCATAATTAGTCCTCATTTATGTCCAGATCATCTCATTATACTCCAAGAACCATTCTGGAATTTTACCAAATTTTTAGGGTCAAATTGTAATTTTTGTCAAATTGAAGGACTAAATTGAAAGTGTTAAAATTTCATAACTATACAGTAATTCTGCCCATAATTCATATTTCATTCTGTCCAGAATCTCGGAATAGGCTCCAGGGACCAATCTGTAAATTTTCCAAAGTTTGGGGACTAAACTGTAATTTTCCAAAATTAAGGGACCAAACCGAAATTTTGTCATCTTCAACCTCCAACCCAGAATTTTTAACAGAAACCTACTGTTCTCTCCAAATTCCTAACACAATTTCACTATTCAAACAAAATCATAACTCAAAATCATCATCTTTCAATTCAATCTCTCAAAATCATCTAAATAATCAAATACCCACAACAATTAACCCATAACATTCAACTTAATTCATCAATTAACCTAAAACACAAATTTTCAAAACCCTAACATTCATCCAAAACAGAAATTTAAAGCTAAAGAAAATATATTATACACATTAAATCATAAATCTTACCCTTTTAACTTATTTTCCTTCAACTCCTTATCTTTCCCTTTTTTTTTTCTTCTTCTTATTTCTCCCTTCACTCCTGCCGACTCTCTCTCAAAATTTTACAGGTCTCTTCTTTTGTTTTTTTTTTTCCTTCCTATTTATATTTATCAAGTTTATTGAATTACTACAATACCCTTATTTATTTATACCCACACTTTAAGCCACCAAGGTCTTATTGTATTTTCCTACTCATTAATTCAAAACGTTACAATAACGGTCGAAATACCTGGGCAATAATTGTTGTGCGTGGTCTTGGATCGTGTGCGATACCACTGAAAGGCGAGTGGTCCAATTCTCTCTCGGGGTGCTGGCAATAGTTTTCCACATGAGATGCACAAATAGGCAGGCCCAAATACGTAAATGGCATCCCCTCCATCCTACATATTAGATTGCTAGCAGTTGAAGAAGTAACAATAGTTCTACTGATTGAGCTCTTGTGGAAATTAACCTTCAGCCTAGAAATCAACTCAAAGCATCTCATAGTTCTTTTGATGTTTTGAAGAGATGGAAAATCATATGAACTGAAGATGAGTGTATCATCTACAAACTGAAAGTGAGTAATTTTCAGTTGATCATGACCAAAACTTATACCTTTTATAAGTCCCAAATCACATCTCTTCTTAGCATTCTACTAAGACCCTCAGACCTCAGTTGCTATATTGAAAAGAGATGTTGATAAAGAGTCCCCTTGTCGCAATCCCTTTTCCATAAAGAACTCTTTAGTTGAAAGTTTTGTTGTCGAAATACATTATTGTATCCATCATCTCGATCGTGAACCAAAACCCACACAAGCCATAACTGTCGAAATACCTGGGCAGTAATTGATTCTGCCATGGGGGTGCTGGGGATTGGGGGTTAGGCGAGTGGGTTCTCAACGCATCTTTGTTTCTGCCTTTTAAGGAATTGCAAAGTCTTGATTTGAAGGCTAATGAATTAGTTGGGTGCATTTGAGAATCAAGGTTGGTTCATATTATTGTGTTATTCTAAAATTAAAAATGAAGAAATGGCTGCTGTTTAACGCTACTTATTTTGCTTTGACATTTCTCTTGCAGGCTTCGGAGTGTTGAAGCCTTGTATTAATTTTCGTAAGTTCTCCAACTTTAGAAGAACTTAGCACCGCATAGGTATCCTTTAACGATGAAAACCTATTGTCTAGATAAAACTCTATAAACAGCTTTTTTTTTAATTAAAAGATATGTCGATAAAAAGATGATGAATTGTATCTTGATGGATAATGATTCGACTATTAATATAATACCTTTTAAGATTATAAAAGAACTCTGAATTTATATTTATGTTTATATATAAAAAACAATATTGTTTTAACACCAGTATAAAATTAAGATTGATCCAAGTTGATCTTGAATCTGATAAACAACGATGATACAAATTAAGTTAACCCCCGAGCCGGCCTAACGAGGATTGTTTGGAAAAAGATTATGAAAGACCACCAGTATGCATAAGGAAATCACCAGGAAATTACGGCATGGTTGTGTTTAAAAATCAAAATGGGACACAGCAAGTCAAGCATCCGCGTTCACGACAGTTTCCATTAGATAATCAATAATATTGTATATATTCTTTTTGGAGAAGTAACTCATTTTCCCACCCTTGTTGTAGTTTTCTATTCATTTTCACACCAGAGTGTAATATAAAAAAACTTTTGAAAAGTATTTTATTTTATTTGCACCCTGCTTTTCTTTCCATTCACCCCAGCACTCCGACAATAATTGACTCCCAGTCAATAAGGCACATAACTAATTTGAATATTTTTCCCAACCTGGCGAATAGACTAAGTGCTAAACAATAAAATAAAATAAAATAATATTCAAATCCAAAAATATTCCAAAAAGAAATGAAATAAAGAAAACATCTCAAAACATAGAACCTGCACAAGATGTGCAGATAAAGTCATGGAAATGGCCAAGGTGTAGTATAAATAGGACCTCTATGGTTGCCCAAAGGCACATAACAAACAACAATATTCTACGTAGTAGTTCATAGAATTATATACGATGATGATGAAAAGAATTGGGGCTTGGATGCTGCTAGCATTATTGACTCTGGTTGGCGAATGGCATGGTCGTTGTTATGGGTGTTTGGAGGAAGAGAGGGTTGGTCTCTTGGAGATCCAATCTTTGATCGACCCAGATGGCTTTTTATTGACAGATTGGGTGGACAGTAGTAATTGTTGTGAGTGGGATGGGATCGAGTGTGATCACACTACAAGGCGAGTGATCCAACTCTATCTTTATTATGCAAGGGATTTCAGCTTGGTCGATTGGGTTCTCAACGCATCTTTGTTTCAGCCTTTCAAAGAATTGCAAGGTCTTGATTTGGGAGGTACTGGATTGGTTGGTTGCTTGGAGAATGAAGGTTAGTTCAATGTTTGTGCACTTAATTATAATAATAAAATAAATGAAGGTTGGTTGGTGTTTAATGTCAATTATCTTGCTTTGATGATTCTCTTCCAGGCTTCCAAGTCCTATCATCAAAACTGAGGATACTTAGCCTACGTGAAAACCGATTTAATAATGATAAAAGCATTTTGTCATGTTTCAATGGTAACCTTTCCACTCTCAAGTCTTTGGATCTATCAGACAATGGGTTGACAGCTGGATCAGGTGGTTGCTTCTATGATAACCTTTTAATTATTTAGCTTTGAAACCTTTTCTTTTCTCCTTCTCATATTATTCCCTTCCAATATGCTTTTGAGAAACATAATGCAGATTTCAAAGTCTTGTCATCAAGGTTGAAAAAGCTGGAGAGCCTTCATCTAAGTTGGAATCAATGCAACGATAGCATTTTTCCATCTCTTACTGGATTTTCATCTCTCAAGTTTTTAGATTTATCACAAAATCAGCTGACAGGATCTGCTAGTATCATTAGTAAGTTATATATAATTTCTACCTAACTGCTTTACGTGACGTTCTTTTATATTTATTTAATAATCAACGATAGCATTTCATCATGTTTGATTGCGGTAGCTTTCATCTTATCCATAAATTGTTTTTCTATTAAGACAGGAAGAGATTAAAGTTATGAGAATTAAAAATTACAAGTATAGAATGGATACTTGCAATCGATCTATCTTCTTCCTTAATCTATGCACTGTATATTTTTTTATGTATATTTTTTAGGTTTTCAACTCCAACCGATGAGGTTGGGAAAGTTAGAGAACCTTGACCTGAGTGGCAATCGATTGAACAACAGCATCTTATCAATTCTGAGTGGGCTTTCCACTCTCAAGTCTTTAGATCTATCAGACAATGGTTTGACAGGACCAGGTAGGTTCTATGGTAACCTTTCAATTATTTAGCTTCGAAACCTTTTCTTTACTCCTTCTCATATCATTTCTATGCTTTTGAGAAACATCATGCAGGTTTCAAAGTCTTGTCATCAAGGTTGAAAAAGCTGGAGAACCTTCATCTAAGTGGAAATCAATGCAACGATAGCATTTTTTCAACTCTAACTGGATTTTCATCTCTCAAGTCTTTAGGTCTTTCACGCAATCAGCTGACAGGATCTGCTAGTATCAACAGTAAGTTATATATAATTTCTACCAAACTGCTTTACGTGACATTCTTTTATACGGTTTCTTAATCAAGAAAATTGAGGACTTTATATATATATATATATATTTAATAATTAATCAACGACAACGATAGCATTTCATCATGTTTGATTGCGCTAGCTTTCATCTATGAAGATTTATATCTATGGAGCTTTGATCTTATCCATAAATTATTTTTCTAACAAGACAGGAAGAGATTAAAGTGAGCTAGCTGGATCAAAACTAGGATGATTAAAAATTACATGTATAGATCAATGGATACTTGCAATCTATCTTCTTCCTTAATCTATGCACAGCAGCATCTTATCAATTCTGAGTGGGCTTTCATCCCTCAGGTTTTTGGATCTATCGTAAAAAATGTTGACAGGATCAGGTATAATACACAGTTTCTACCTAAATGCTTCACATGACAATCTCTTAATTATATTGTTTCTTTATCAAGAAAAATGAGGACTTTATATCCATGTAAAGATCAATTTTGTCACAACTCGATTTCTAGGTCCATAATCGGCAACGTAGAAGTGATGTTAAAAGGACACCCTATCTATGCTAAGCTCCATGACAAATATATTAAAAAAACAAGTTATTTAAAAATAAAAATACACAACATTTTATAATCTTTAAAAATATTATATTATTCAAAATTCATAAAACCAAATGATTGTTCAAAACTTATCATTGATAATTAAAACAAGAACATTAATGAATAACACTCATTATATTATCATGAAAAATGAGGACTTTATATCTATGTGATGATCAATTTAATGATAGCATTGTATCATGTTTTGTATGACCATCTTTAACAACTTTATATCCTTAAATTGTTTTTTTTTCCAATAAGATCAAAATTAGAATGATTAAAAATTATTTCTTTATCTTTGAAGTGTACACAACCTATTATATAATTCAATATAGCATTTTATCATTTTTTTATGCATAATTTGAGAATCATATATCAATTGAACAACAACATCTCATCAATTCTAATTGTCTTTAGTTTCTATCTATTATGACTTACTCTTAGAAACAACTCTCTGGCAGGTTTTGAGATCATATCATCACATTTGTGGAAACTCGAGTCATTAGATTTATCACACAATCAGCTGACAGGATCTATCACTAGTAAGTTACATTCTCTTTATCAAGAAAATTGAGGACTTTATATCTATATGCTTTCATGTATCATTTTAATATCTAAAAGATACTTTCATCACTATTTTGACTGTTTCGAGATAAATTGTACAGGTTGGTGTGAATTGAAGAATCTAAAGCAGTTAGATCTCTCTGGAAATAATTTAGAAGGTTCACTCCCATATTGTTTGGGAAACTTGTCATCTCTACAACTATTAGATGTTTCTGAAAACCAGTTTACTGGAAATATTGCCTCTGGTCCTCTTACCAACCTCATATCCCTTAAATTCCTCTCACTATCAAATAACCTCTTTGAAGTTTCCACTTCAATGAAGCCTTTTATGAACCACTCCAGCCTCAAGTTCTTCTCCAGTGAGAACAATAGACTTGTAACAGAACCTGCTGCCTTTGATAATTTGATTCCAAAGTTCCAACTATTTTTTTTTAGCTTGTCAAAAACATCGGAAGCACTCAACGTAGAAATTCCTGACTTCCTCTATTACCAATACAACTTAAGAGTCCTTGATCTCTCCCACAACAACATCACCGGAATGTTTCCATCGTGGTTGCTTAAGAACAATACACAATTGGAGCAACTATCTCTGAGCGAGAACTCCTTTGTTGGTGCTTTACAATTGCAAGATCATCCATATCCGAATATAACCGAATTAGATATATCCAACAACAACATGAACGGTCAAATTCCAAAAGATATTTGTTTGATCTTTCCAAATATGTGGATCTTAAGGATGGCTAAGAATGGATTCACAGGTTGTATTCCTTCTTGTTTAGGAAATATTATCTCTCTTTTACTTTTAGATTTATCCAACAATCAATTATCCACAGTAAAACTAGAACAACTAGCAACAATAAGGTTTCTCAAGCTGTCAAACAACAATTTGGGTGGGAAAATACCAACCTCGGTGTTCAATTCTTCTACCTTAGAATATCTCTATCTAGGTGGTAATAACTTTTGGGGTCAGATATCAGATTTTTCATTCTATGGGTGGAATGTGTGGATTATATTGGATTTGAGTAACAATCAGTTTTCAGGCATGCTTCCAAGGAGCTTCGTAAATTCTACGAGCCTTAGAGCAATTGATTTGTCCAAAAACCATTTTAAGGGTCCGATCCGAAAAGGCTTTTGTAAGCTTGACCAGCTTAAATATTTGGACCTTTCTGAGAACAATTTGTCTGGATACATACCATCTTGTTTTAATCCACCACAAATAACCCATTTGCGTCTATTCGATAATAGATTGAGCGGTCCATTAACATATGGATTTTATAACAGCTCTTCCCTGGTTACGATGGATCTTCGAGATAACAGCTTCACCGGCTCCATTCCAAATTGGATTGACAATCTTTCATCATTGAGTGTTCTTCTTCTGAGGGCTAATCACTTTGATGGTGAGCTCCCTATTCAGTTATGCTTGTTAGAACAATTAAGCATTTTGGATGTTTCACAAAACCAGCTCTCTGGTCCACTGCCCTCATGTTTGGGCAATCTTACTTTCAAGGAAAGTTCCCAAAAAGCATTCACGAATCTCGGATATTTTTCAATACCATGGTCTATAGAAGATGCTTATTATGAAATAATGGGTCCCCTACTAGTGGATAGTATGTTTAGCCTGGTAAAGGATTATGTGCTTAACTTTACAGAAGAAGTGATAGAATTTACAACTAAAAATATGTATTATGGTTACAAGGGGAAAGTTCTCAGCTACATGCTTGGTATTGATCTCTCCAATAACAGCTTTGTAGGAGCAATCCCACCAGAATTTGGAAACTTAAGTGAGATATTGTCTTTAAACTTATCACACAACAATCTCACTGGATCTATCCCTGCAACATTCTCAAACCTAAAGCAGATTGAGAGTTTGGATCTTTCTTATAACAACTTGAATGGTATCATCCCTCCACAACTTATTGAAATTACCACCCTGGAAGTTTTTAGTGTGGCGCACAATAATTTGTCAGGTAAGACACCCGAGAGAAAATATCAGTTTGGGACCTTCGATGAAAGCTGTTACGAAGGAAATCCTTTCTTGTGTGGACCTCCATTGCGAAACAATTGTAGTGAGGAAGCAGTGTCGTCACAGCCAGTGCCTGATGATGAACAAGGAGATGATGGTTTCATAGACATGGAGTTTTTCTACATCAGTTTCGGTGTATGTTACACAGTTGTGGTGATGACAATTGCAGCAGTTCTCTACATTAATCCATATTGGCGATGCAGGTGGTTGTACTTCATTGAAGACTGCATAGATACTTGCTACTATTTTGTGGTTGCTAGTTTTCGCAAGTTCTCCAACTTTAGAAGGTGAATTTGTTACTGGGAAGACGGTCGTTCCTAGTTTGTGATGATTGTTTGTCCTGTATGTCTAGCTATTGGGTGTTTATTTTGTAGTGGTACTGTCTCTAAGCTCAGTCTTTCTATTTGATTAGTTATTTGGGCTAAATATATAAGGTGGACTTGTCATTCCTGAACCATTAGGAAGGGAACTGATTTGGACTGGTCATTGACTCTGCTGTGATTACTCTTTCAACTCTCAAGACATGTCTGAAAATAAATTGCCAAAACCACTACTAAGTAGAAACAAAATATTCTATGCCTCTGTTTCAAGGGCTACCCCACCTCAGTTATTCAATCAAAGCATTGAAATCAGAGCAAGAAGATCCACCTTCTTCAACAGCCTTCCTGGCCGTTTCTCCTAGCTTCTTTGCTCTGCTCCTCATTTCCTCTGTTTCTTCACCTATCATAATTTGAGTGATTGTCTTCTCTACAGCTTCACTTTTAACATGATCTCCATGCACTCTAAGCCATTCCTTAACTCCAACACCAACTCCAGTTTTTAAAACAGAATTAGGATCGTGGAGGTGATCATGAGATTTTTCCAGCAAGGCGATATACATAGCAATATGCAGCAATAAAATGTAAAAGAGTTTGATAACAATGCGAGAAGAAAAACAAAAGGTAAGATTAGAAATTCAATGCTTGGCTGCATTATTACCTGCTGGATCCATGGGGGCAGGGGGCAGTGGGCATGGTATTTTGAGACCTGATCTCCATCGAAAGCATCTCCAGAGATATTTTACGCAGATAATCAGATATTAATAACAAAACATTAGATCTCGAAGCAATCCATGTTACCAGAGAAGGAAAATGGATATATGCTCTATCATTTCATCTTCTATGAGGATATACTTATGTTTCCTCTCTTTTTATTTAATTATTATGTATTGATTCGCTATTTGCTTTTTGCACTCTTCCCTTGTACTAATAATATGACAATTTTTGGGGTGGGGGAAAGAAAAGGATGAGGCATAAAACAAAAATAATCTGTAATTTTCTTGCCTAACATTCATCAATTACTCAACTTTTTGATTAAAGCATGCCATACACATAGCAATATGCTGCAATAAAATGCAAAAGAGTTTGATAACAATGCGACAAACAAAACAAAAGGTAAGATGTTTAGAAATTCAATGCTCGGCAGCATTATTATATATGAAAAAAGCATCAAATACTCTCTCTCGGAAGAAAAGCAAGAAAGTGACGTCTTATCTCCTAAACAGGAAAATCTTTAAAATCTACCATCTCAATCATAAAATATAAAATAGCCATGCATCACAGTCCTTGTTCCTTAACAAGTTCAGGATGAAACACTTCACATGCATTATAGAATTAGCATTGTGGAGGTGATCATGAGATTTGTCTAGCAAGGCAATATACATAGCAATATGCAGCAATAAAATGTAAAAGAGTTTGATAACAATGTGAGAAGAAAAAAAAAAGGTAAGACGTTTAGAAATTCAATGCTCGGCTGCATTATTACTTGCTCGATCCATGGGGGTGGTGGGCATGGCATTTTGAGACCTGATCTCCATCGAAAGAATCTCCAATGACATTTTACGCAGATAATCAGACTGAAATCAGATATCAATAACAAAACACTAGCTCTCAGAGCAATCCATGTTACAAAAGAAGGGGGGAAATGGATATATGCTCTATCATTTCATCTTCTGTGAAGATATCTTCTGTTTCCTCTATTTTAATTTAATTATTTATGTATTAATTCGCTATTTGCTTTTTGCACACTTCCCCTTACATGAACTTGGTCACTCTAAAGAAACACTTGTCAAGAGAATTAACAAAAAGATGCGAACTCCTAGTTAGCCTTGCATAGAGAATGAACGGTGAGGAAGTGTAGGCACAGTACACACACATTTGTATATGCATAAATGCGTGTGTATATTCATGTCTAGAAAATATTGTAATTATTGAACTTCACATTAGGCAAATACCTGATTGGTGGCGGTAGTATAAATCTTTTCCTCAAGCCGTATGGCAATTTTCTTGAGTTCTTGTAATCCCTCCTGACTAGAAAACAGAAGATGCCTCTTTAATGTCTCCATTCTGCACATGTAAATCATTACATTTCATTTTTAATGGCCAGGCAAATATAGAGAAGTTAGTAGCAGCGAGCAAGAACCCTAAACTCATACACCACACCAATATCAAAAATGTGTGGAATCATTAGCAAAAAGTAAAAACAAATAAACATAAGCAAGAATTGGTCAAGTAACATACGGCATCAAAATACATAGACATCTATTTTTACTTCCTCCAGAGGTATAGAGTATAGGAGTTTACTTGGCCACCCTTCTGTCTAAAAATTCTAGTTAAGAGCTTCATGGTTAATTTTGTTAAACTGGAAGAACCTTTCATTTATGGCTATGTTCTAAGATATATAAGTGAATTAGTGGCAAACCAGGGGAGTCTATGTGAAAACATTACAATAGCATTTACTCTGAGCAAGAGCACTTCTATGCATGTGCTGTAATTGACAAAGAAAAGAAGAGAAATCCTTTCAATTTATGAAAATGCAATGAGTTAACCTTATCTCACACTGCAATATATACTCTACAGTATTCATTGGCCACTGCAAGTGCTAGCAGTGGTTGTCTATATGATTTTGAATGTAGAGAGGTGAACAAAACATTCAACTTTATGCTGAGAAACTAGGAAACCATACTCTACAGTAATCATTATGGCTAATTGATTTTTGTTTGCTGCTTTTCTACTTTAAGATCACTATCATTTCAACCCTGTAGAAGTTAAAACAAATAGAAGGCCCAAATCCAACACCATTCATTTAAGTTCAGTTAAAACTCGAAACACGTATGCTCATGGCAATAGATTAACCTTGAAATTTAAAGCGGAACAAGCTTCATGCAGCCATCGAAAGAAGAGATTACACAAGAAGTTCCAGCAAAAATTACTTCCCAGCACTTTATGTTCCCTCAAGTTTGCTTATTGTGAGAAACACATGAGAAGATGAAAAAAAAAAAACAAAAAAAGAGGCGTGTGATACTTGAGGTTGCCTCATGGCAATCCTGCTGATTTTAATTAACCTTTTTCCCTTCTCCTTTTCTTTCATATAAATAAAAAAATTTACTATTTTGCAGCACTTGCACATATTAGGAAACAAATACATACATTTTGTTGACTATTTTTTTCCGTGAGTCAGGCTGCAATTGAATTCTCCAATCACCCGTGTCCATGACAGGTTCTCCGCCTGGGATAGTGGGCTAACCAAAAAGAAAAAAAAAAAATCATATTGCATGTTACAATAGACCCTAAAAAGAAAGTCAGGAACGACAAGAAGAGTAAAAGCACGTCAAGAACATGAAAAATGGAATATCAGTTTATTCAGACTTGAATAGATTTAAAAAGAACTTCCGTCTAATATCATGTACTTTATTAAAGAATTCAGCCAAATATGGATGCATAACAAATATACACAACCATTCAGGACAAGGTGCAAGGATCCTGGGTATTCGGGCATTCTAAGCAAAGATTTGGGCCTAAATCTTCATGGTGCTTCTAAAACCAAAAAAGCATTCCCTTCTAAGCAAATACTTACAGTCAAACCCCCCTTCCCTTCCCCTCCTGTTCTTGTAATTATTTATGTATTTATTTGCTTCTCTGAAAGAATAAATATTGTAGGGAGCAAGTAGTGTAAATAGAAAGAGGAAAATACCACATCCCCAAAAGAATAAAGAAATAATAAGAAAACGAAACAAAGTCATAAACGAGGCTTTTCAATTCCCAATGAATATCAGCAGACTAAATACCACAGCACAAATAGAAGATGAAGAGGTCAGAAACACTAAACCATCCCATAGAGATTGTCAATGAATATTTCATGTTATCATCAACTCTAAAGAGCAGACTGATAAGAATCAACTTAACAATTTGCAGGCACATCTTTCTTTGAATAGACAACACAATAACCCTGACCATACTAAATGCTCCACCCACAGTAGAATCGGCTGATTGCACCTTTCTACGAGTTGCGTTCACGAGAAGCGATTTTATCGGGTCCGATTATATATCTTTTTAATTTACTTATTAAAATCGAATTTCTCTCTGGATAAGAATTTCAGTTAAATAAATGAAAACGCAAACATAAATTTTAAAAATAAAAAACATCATAGAAAAAGAAGCACCTGGTGGAGATTTGAAGCCTCATTGGTTGAGGTGGCGCGGCGGCGGTTTTCAAGAGCGGAGGAGGGAAAGAGAGAGAGCTCAGGTGGGGAGAGGTGAGGAATGTCGGACCAAAGTGAACAGAGCTTGACAGATGACTTTATTCTTTTCCAGATTCGCTAACAAACTAAAAGAATTGTATTCTTGTGCTGCTTCACTGTTCATAACTAACAAACTTAAAACTATATATATATAATAAAAGTGCTCATTAAAACACGGTGCACTATGTGTGAATCCTGTGGCTTCACGGTCTTTACCGCGCTCCCTCTCTGTTTTTCGTGTTTCTTCTCGCGCGGTGGGTGTTACCGCGCTTTCTACTCAGCTGCTGAGGCTCCCTGACGTCTTTTCATTGACATTGTCTGGTACATGTTCAGATTGAGGCGGTTTGGCTGGTGCTAGGCGCATAAGGGGATGTCAGCCGACGGGTAATCACCGTGGCGGGCCTTCTCTTTAATGAAAAAAATTATATTCTAACTGAGACATTGTTTTTGTTTTTATAAACTCTTTACTATTATATTTGTTTTATCAAAAATTTTATAAAAAATATCATATAAATTCTGCTTTGTTATTTATTTTTAATTGTGATATCAAAAATAAAATATTGAATAAATCAAGAAATAATATTATAATTACTCTACTAGCACTAAAGATCACATAATAAATTATTTTTTTTAAAACAAGAGCAGAAAACAAGAGCGGAGAGGAAAAAAAGATAAAAACACAGCAGTTTTGAAGGAAAACGCAAGAGAGGCAAGCGACGGGGAAACCAGTTATTTACCAGCATATAGCTGAAATATTTCGTCCGTTTCAGCATCTCTATTTTCGTCCGTCATTTTCCAGTAGCTAAGGAGGCATACATGAGCTGTTTTTCGGTCTTTGGCTTTTATTTTCTGCAAACAGGAGCTGCAGGTATAAGCCCCAATCTCTCCTCCTTTGTTATTTTTATACTAGGCATTCGGTTGTAAAGCTGTTTCTTCCCTCTGAATAATTGGTTTCTGTTTAGAAAAACCAACGCTTGCCTATTATTTCCTTCATGATTTTTGAGTTCAGTTGTTGTCCATGTAAAAAGGGTTTGTCTTTCATGTTTAGGAACTTTTACATTTAGGGACTTTCCTTTTGTTTTCCTTACACCCGCTGGAGAAGAAATCAGCCGGCATTTGTTTTTTTAGTGATTGCTCCCAGTTTTATTTTGTTCTTGCTGTCTGCGCATTGAGTTGGCTTTGAATTTTTTTTATTGCTTTAAGCTTATTATAAATCTTAGAATATATATGATGGTTGTTTAGCTTTTATTGCGATTTTTCTTTTGAGTTTAATTGTGATGCTTGTGTTTCGATAAAAAAAAAATTTAAAAGTTTTCTTGTGTGTTATATACGGCTATTACCCTCACATGTTTTGAATGTTTTTTTAATATATACAAAAAATATTGAAAGTTTTGAAAAAGTGTTTTCGCATGGATTTCTTAAACACAACAAAAAATTATTTTCTTGCATTTCTGGATTTTACAACATGTTTGTAAAACTCCAAAGGGTATTGGCCAATATTCAAAAAAATATAAAAATCTTATTTTGGGGGGAATTCATCTATTATTCACCACTAATGTTTGGATAAAGAAATCCTTAAAGGATGAATATCCAAAATATTATTAGGAATAATAAATCCGCACACATTCTTGAAAGAAGCCTTGATTATAATCGAGGATATTTTAATTTTTTTACTCCACAGTTTACGAGCCGTGAGAGTATAAAACACTAAGAAAAAAAGTAGGTTTTTAAAGCACCCTAGATTTCTAAATCTTTGTCCGTCCTCCTTGCGATTTACGAGTCGCAAACTCTTGAAAAACTAAGGGGAAAATGAGCTTTTCAAGCATATGGAACTTCCTTGGATTTCTATCTTAATAAATTTAGTTTGAATCAAACCTAGAAAAACTGATGGGATTAGAAAACACCAACACTATAGCAATTATAAAACAAACCAAACACCAAGTAGCTTACCTTAGGTAGGGCATACTAGGGGTGCTAATACTTTCCCTTTACGCAACCAGTCCCTTACCTTAGAATCTCTGAAAGACCAGTTAGGGTTCCAAGTAACCAAAATACTAGGTGGCGACTCCTTCACACAAAAAAAAACCTGAAATCAATCGAGGGTCACCGCTCCGCCGCGAGGGTGCGACATGTAGATAAGGGCAAAAGGTAAATATATTGTGCTAATCCATGATATTTTACCTCACAGTCTACAATGAATCACTTGAATCATTGATCTCTTTTAAGTTTTTTATATATATATAATTCCACTTTGTTTTAGTTCATGTTTAGATTTTTAGCATGCATTCTCAAACCAAATCTCTCTTCTCTTGCACACATACAATTGTTTTTAAAATATTTTTTTCTCACACAATGCTGAAAACTTCTTTTTTTTTTTGCTTTTAAAAAAATTAGTATAGTTGATAATGTGGGCCACTTGTCTAGTTGGATACTGTAATAGTATTTCAATTTTATATAAATAGTGAAACACTTTGTTTTTTTTAAAAAAAATTATTTTTTATTTGGTTTTTTTATACAAATTAGTCCTTATTTTTTATTTAATTCTTTTTTTGGCCTCATTATATGAGATAAAATTTTTAATTTAATTAGAAATAAACTTGTGAAACCCTGAAAATTTATAATTTAAATATGCAGATGTGTAAACCCTCATGTAAACGTAAGACTGAAAGTTGTATGATTTTAATGAGTGATGGAAACCAAAAATTAGAAATAATAGATAAATAATAATATATAATGGAAGGGATGACCTCCATAAAATGAATTTTGGTTTAGAATTCATAAGGATAGAGAAGATGCTAACGTGTTTTGATGGATAAAATAGTGAGAAAAATGACAAAATATTTCTAAAAAATAAGTGAGGTAATATAGAATACATTATAATAAAGGATAGTGCAATGAAAAGGGTAGGACTGAAGGTGCAAGCACCGATTAAAAATCAGTGATATTATTTTGAAACGATAATAAGTTCAATAAATAAATAAAAGTGTAAATTCTAAAATGAATATATTCTAAAATAATAAAATGACCTTAAAGGTTTAGAAGGAAAATTGATATGATTTTATGTGAAGATTGAACAAGAAAATTTGGATCGTTGATGAAAAAGTCATGAACTGACACTGTGATGACTTGCCTCTCTCTTTTCTTTACGTTTTTAACTGTTTGTTTTATCTTTTGAGTAAATTATAACTTAGTCCCTATATTTTAATATAAATATTTAATTAGTACTTACAATGTCAGAATATGTATTTACTATTCTTAAACTATTTAAGAGAATAGTTGATTTCATGTTTTTTTCCATTTTTTTCAAAAAATATAGTAAATAAAATAACAGATGTAAAACTTATCACAAAATAAACTTCGAAACAAAACGAAAAGCAACTACATTGAGGATGATCAATGCTGATTGAGGGACGTTTTCATTATTAATAATACTATAGGGATTAATTAATTAATTTTGATGAGCGACATGGACTAAGCTGTAATTAACTCTTTTTGCGCTTTTAAGCTGAGTTGGTTTATTCTTTAGTCGCATGTTTGTGTCCTTGTTCTTTTAGGTCTTCTTGGGAATTGTGTAAGGAGATGGTGTTGGAAGCGCGTGGATTGAGATGGTAAGAGGGAGAGAAATGGGTCAGAAACAAGATCCGTTTGACAGAAATCATCATAAAAAATTTCCTAGAAAACAAAAGGAAATACACTTGTAGGGCAAGTTTGGTCATCGACCAATTTTCTCTCTTTTCCACCGTTGGATCATGCTCATTCTTGGATATGTGGTGCGCCTAGAAGTTGCCTTCATTATGGACAGTGGAGATCGGACACTCATTCTCCAGCAAGGTTTCGTGCCTGTTGAACAGTAACTCGTCCATTTTCAGGTTAGCTTGGTTTTATTCAGATCTAGGGCGATCCAATCGTTGGATCATTTTGATTTTGAGATATATTGGGCACAACTCTATGATATATAGTCTGATCGTTGGGTTTAAAACAATAATCAGAGGTTGATGACTTATGGCTTTTTGAATCTATTGCTAGTTTTGGCAAAATTTAGTAAGCTTGATTAAATACATGTTTTGATGAAATTAGAATTGTGTGGGTGTAGGGTTTATGAAGACGTAATGGTAAAATATTTTCTTGTTTTTAGTATTGTTATAGATTAATTGTGTATTCTTTATATGAGGGGAAGAATGATTATTGTGTAAGAATAAGAAGGAACATTGCTATATAAACATGTTGATTGAATAAAAAGCTAACTTGTTGGTTGTGTGGATATGAATGGGGTGAAACCATGAATAAATTGAAATGAAAAAAATTTAGAAAATAAATCTATTTAAAGCAAGCCACAAGTATTTTTGGCAAATTAGTTAGTTAATGAAGATTGTCATAGATTCTGACTAGTAGGGTGAAGTTATTGTTGTGATAATGATCTAAGAATATTAATTGTTAAGGTTTGTCATATATGTTTAATCGCACAAGGAGAAAGTGAAAGAAAATGAATGGTTCATCATTTTGTTGTATTAATAATGCTAAACAAGGATAATAACATATATAGTGTGTGTAAAAAAATAAAAAAATAATAATAATAGGAGAAATTTCAAAAGGATGAGTTTTCTTATTTTGATTTAATCTTGCTATATTGTAGAGGTAGGGAAATTGTTTGAATGTTTTTCTTTAAAATTGGTTTGAATTTGTGATTTAATTATGCCAAATGACCTTGGATAATGTTGTTTTTGCATGAAAATAAGTTGGAAGTTGAAAAGAATTTCCAAGGGATGAAAATCCTCGTTACCCAAAATTTTAGCTATAAAAGAGGGGATATTGTGATTGTTGATTTTGAGCCTTAACCGTCTTTGTGCGAGTCAGGTATGAGCCACTTCATTAAATATCAGGAGATGAACAAAATAATTTAGAGTTGGCTTCTTCATAAAAGTTATATTTCTATGTTTTAGCCTTTTATAGAGATAAATCATGCCTAAAACTAAATTTTACAGCTTTAGTTATGATTAAAACACTAGGTAATGTCTTGGGTTGGTTAAGCTAAATTGATCGGAATTAGATAATTTTTAATCTTTGCTTGGAATTGTTGTTGAGTGATGGTTTTGATAACAAAATTATAAGAATGAATATAAACATGAAAATGGGTAAGAGTATGAGATCCTAAAGAAATTCCTTGTGATTGGTTTGAGAATACTAGTTGAATGAAAATTAAATAAAGTTGTGATGTTAGTTGTATTGTTGATAAAAAGTGAATCCCTAGTGGTACAGAGAAAGCTGTGGGGACTAGACAATTGCATGGAGTGAAAGCACATACACATACTCTAGGTAGGTGCATCGCACCTTGTCTTTTTAATTTGTGTAAACTTATTGATAAATTTTACAATTTATTGTTTTATTGCTTCGATAATATTGGAAT
>Ga0325403_1001889_pt1 | contig 18056 bp, 15 predicted proteins | sample PopdelMetagenome_19_FD_205665 | JGI IMG/M metagenome (GOLD analysis project Ga0325403, IMG submission 205665) | Populus deltoides microbial communities from Bellville, Georgia, United States - Xylem-PdKOR-R4 | ecosystem: Host-associated > Plants > Phyllosphere > Stem > Wood/Secondary xylem...
AGAAGAAGCTGGAAATGAGGGCTGTGTCCGTGTGTTGCTCCTGCAACTGAGAGGGAAGAGAGGGAGTTGGCTTCAGTTTTTTTTCAGGAAAAGGGGGGGGCCCGCTGCCTCTTGGTTTTGGCCGAGACGAATGAGCGGCTGAGAGGGGAAGGCAGGGACAAATGTGGAGGCAGATGGAGAGAAAGGGCTGGTCTGTTGCTGTTGGCAGGATGGTGGAACCGGCTAAAGAGCAAAACCCAAAACGTGGGGGGCGGCTCCTCTTGAAAAAAGATGGGTTTAGGGTTAGTTTTTTTTTTTTGTGTGATGTTGTCAAAATTGCCCCCCTTGAAAAATTCAGTGTAGCATGGTATTTATAGGAAAAGTTTTGCTAGGTTTTCAAACTAGTCCCTCAACTTTTCCTTTCCTTCTCTTTTCCTTTTTTTTTTTGTAAATTTTGATTTTTCTTATTTTTTTGTATTTTTTGAAAGAGAGCAATATCAATGTCGACTCAATGAGGAAAATCAATGATTTTAAAAATTAACGCGTTAAAAGTTGAACGCGTTCGAAAGACCTTTGAAAATTTAAATTCTTTTTAGACGACGCTGAAAATGCTAAAAACGATGCAAATGTATTAAAAATGTATTTTTTGGGTTTTCAATGCTTTTCGCTATTTTTGGATTTTTTCTAAAAATTTATTAAAACATGGGTCAAAAATTGGGTAGCAACAACTGGTGTTAATACTTTTAGGAAGGTAGCCTCTCCTGAAGAATTAAAAAACCATTGTGAACAGGTCATGTTGCATCAGCTCCCAGAATTTCTTATAAAAATTGACGTTGAACCCATCAGGTCCTGGGGCTTTGAAGCCTTCACTGCTGAAGATGGCCAGATGAACCTCTTCTATAGTAACCTCTCTTTCAAGCCAGGCTGCCTGGTTCTCACTGAGCTTTATAAAGTTTGCATTGCCCATCGTGGGTCTTGTAGTCAAAGATTCAGAGTAGATGTTTGAGAAATATGCTTTGGCTCCTTCTTTGATATCATTTAGATGGAGAGAATCTTCCCGTTGTATATAAGCTGACAAATATAGTTTTTGCATCCCCTAACTTTCGCTGAGATGTGAAAGAACCGAGTGTTTCTATCCCCCAGCTTGAGCCAAGACTGTCTCGCCTTTTGTCTCCATATGGATTCAACATATCTATAGAGTTTCCATTGCATTCCTTTCAGCTCATATAGCCTTTTTTGTTATGAGTCAGAAATCTTACCACTTTCAGCCTGATCCTCAAGGAGCCGAATAGAAGACTGGATATTTTGCAGAGCCCAATCTTGATTCCCAAACTCATTTTTATTCCACTGGCTTAGCTTCAGTCGCAGAGCACTAATTCGTCTGATCACCTGAAAGTCACCAGGGATATCATGCACAATTTCCTGCCAGAAAACCTTCAGAGTGTTTTGGAAAGATGGTGCCATGAGCCAACAATCTAGACATTTGAATGGCTTCCATCCCCAGTTAACTTGTTCCTTACCAACAATCAAGGGGCAATGATCCGAGAGACCATGATCCAGTCTAATTAGCTTCAATGAACTAAAGTGAGATAGGCATTGTGTGTGAGCAAAGGCTCTATCTAGCTTACTCATAGAACCACCTCTAAACCATGTAAAATGATGATTCACCAGCGGGTATTCTACCAATTCACAACCATTAATGAAAGTTTGGAATTCTGAAGCCCCTCTCCTGTCTAGCAGACCACTGCTTCTATCTGTCTTGGATAGGGTCTCATTAAAATCACCTATTAAAAACCAGGGGTAATCCGAAAATGCATGTTTGAGTTCAGCAAGTTCCGACTAGGAGGCTGCTCTTTCAGCTCTAGAGCCAGCTCCATAATACCCAGTGATCACACAATCGAAAACATCATCAACAAAGGAGCCATATAAGCTAATCCAGCTCCCAGCATATTCAATTGAATCCACCCTGAAGAGATCCTCATCCCACATGGCTAACAACCCATCTGATCTACCCTGAGCCTCTATACTAAACCATTTAATATTCTGTCCATGCCACAGAATATAGACCATAGAGTCCGAGCATGAAAGTTTAGTTTCAATAATAAAACATACAATAACATTAAAATCTTTAATGTATTTGTTAATGGCCTTTCTTTTAGAACTAGATCCCAACCCGCACACATTCCAGCTAAGAATCATAAAAGGAATATAAAACCATGCACAGAAGCATAATAGCCTACTGGACATACCTGTCCCAATAGTGCTGTTCTGCGTCAATGGCCTCTTGTATCGTGACTTCAATACTCTCCCCAGTTGTACCAAATTCAATACCCAATTTCTGGCTAATATCTTTCATAGCCCCAACCTCATCACAAGCTATAGGGAGGTCTGATGGGGGCTGAGATAGTTAGAGTCTTTGGTTGACAGCTCTAATGCAAGAGTCGATTGAGTCTTCATTTCCAGCACTACTATTTGAATCAGTTGAAATGGCTGCCTTCCTGTGACCCTCATGACATTTGATGGCACCAAGCTGTTTACCATTTCTGAGAGTCATGCTGCGGGCTAGGTTCGATGTAGGCCAACTCTGCTGATCTTCTTCCATGACAAACATGTTGTCTATTCCTTTTTCCTTATCTTTACGAGGAATATTAGAAATCTTAGGGGTAGATGTCTGCCATTTCACTCTTGCAGTCAAATCTTGAATCATGTAATCATCTAGGATTTCTAGGAAATAAACCTGAGCTTCATAACCGTGTTCATCCCTTTCTTTCTCTACCTCACATCTGCTAAAACACTGCATCATAATCGCTTCTGTGACATATTCTAGGTTCGTAAAGGAGGAGTTCTTGTTTGCAGCCATATATGGTTACTCCTTTGTAGCCACTATCTCAGAATCACTTGGTGATGAAGTGCAATCCAGCTCAGAATCAAACTCTTGATTAACCCCAATGGAGTAGATGAGCGAGGCCAAATCCATGCAGGCCTCATATTTAATCTCCGAGATGTTAATTTCCACTTTTTCCTTATCTATCATGAGATTAACTGTTCCATTAATAGAAACCGTGGGTGGCTTGCCTACCAAGATTGTTAACCCCGATATAGTTCCTTTATTAACAAAAGTCAAGTCATACCCAAGGACCTTACAGCCTCCCCCCATTAGTCGTTTAATGCATTCCATATTCCAAGCTACAATGGGGAGACCAGAGATAAGTATCCAAGAGAAAATGTCAGAGGCCTTATTGGTGATGCACCAGGGTCTTAATTCTTCAAAATATTGTCCCTAAAATTCCTTCTCTTCATCTGCCGCAAGCTACATATCTTGTTGTGTTTTGAAGGTGAGGATTGCTTTCGACGCCCCTAGGAACCGAAAGCCTTCCATGTTGTGCAAAGTCATCAACATCTTATTTTTAATCTTAGCATAATCCGTTCCATTTGAAAAAAGCCCAACCAGACTACGACTCAGCCATTCACGATCTTCCTCACTTGTTTGGTATGTGACATTCCTTACTGGTTTCTCATTTACCACCTCTTTGTAAGAACGCCCATCCCTTTGCTTTATTGGAACTTTGATGGGTGAAAACGTTGGCACATGGATTGTCCTTTGTTTTACAACCTGGCGTTGATACTTTGCAATGTTAACACGGAGTTTGTAAGAAGAGAACCATATCTTGTTAAGCTTCTCTGTGATATCTGCTTCAGGGTCGCTGAGAGATAAGAAGCCAAACCTTTTCCCAGATTTGTTGAGCCTTTTTGAGACAAAAAGCTCTGTGATTGTTCCATATCTTTGAAATTCCTTCCTAAGCTCTGTGAAGGTGAGCCATGAGGGGAAACATTCAAAATAAAAGGTTTGCGCTACTAGATGATCGAAATTTTTGTGTGAAAACCCCTGAGTGGGTAAAACAAGAACTCGGGTTTGAGAGGGAACTCTGGTTTGATGCAGAGGAAAGGTCTGGGTGGATGATGGAGGGGCATTTTTGTATTGGGTAAGTGGATTTGATGTTTGGGTATGCTTTCCCCAGAACGGTCCTTTGAGGGTGGGGCTTGGTGTTAGCGTGTTTATTGGTGTCAATGTGGGGTCATCAAGGTAAAAAAGAGGTGGCGGCGTAGATTTTGTGGGGAAGTGAGCTTTGGTTGGGATAGGGTTGGTGGGGGACAGGGGAGAGGGGAGAGGGGGAGGGAGAGAGGGAGAGCATTTTTTCTATTTGTAATAGAGATCAAATCTAAAAATATAAAATTAAAAGATGATGAAATAATAATAATAATAATTTCATTAATTATTTCAAATAAAATAAGTAACAATCAAAAGAATGAGGATTAAATTTCATAAAAAAATGATAAGAAAAAAGAAAATAACAATCATAAAATTAAGAACCAAAGTTAATATAAAAATCAAATTCTAAGGGATGAAATTAAAAAAAAATGTAAAACAAAATATATAGCAATCAAAAGTTTGAGGACCAAATTTGATTTAATCAGTAAATAATATGACATTTCTAATTTTTTTCACAATTTTTGGAAAGTGTTTTTCGCTAAAAAATATAAGGAAAATACTTTTCTGAAAACTAAACTAAATTTTTCTTTGACTGTAAAGTGTTTTCTATTGACCAATTTTTCTAATGACAAACAAACATAGAAAAGTTTGAAAAGTGGTTTTCAAGAAACCACTTTCCAAGCAAACAAATGCCCCTAAATTTAGAATAAAAAGATGTTATTTGGGTTAGTTTGTTATTTTTACTTTTATTTTTGATTTTTCTAATTTCTTCAGGACTTTTATTATTTTCTACTATTTTTAGGTTTCTTAGTTGGTTTAGATCAGCTTTTAAATTTATTTAAGTTGTAATTTTTTAAAAAATATTTAATAATAAAATTATAAATTAAGGTTTTTTAAAGTAATTATATTCAACATAAATTTTTGTTGCTTATAAATTTTTTTTTCTATTGTTTCCTTTAACCATTTAGGTGATGGCCCAGTGATAAGAACTTGAGACCAAGAGGTTTGCTCCCTCTGTGGTCTCAGGTTTGAGCCCTGTGGTTGCTCATATGATGGCCACTGAAGGCTTACATGGCCGTTAATTTCAGGGCTCGTGGGATTAGTCGAGGTACGCGCAAGCTGGCCCGGACACCCAAGTTAAATAAAAAAAAAAAAAGAGAGAGAGATTAGTCATGTACTGTAGTGCATGAGAACTTTTAATTGTGGATTTCAATATAGTTGAATGGCTGTTCTGCCGTTTGTTTTGGTTGGTAGAAGGCTAATGCAGTATATGAGATCAGGTGCTGGGCTTTCGGCGTGTTAGAGCTTTCACACGTGGATTCAGATTGTGCAATAAATTTAATTGTTAAATAGCTGATTTGCCCTTGGTTTGTGTGGGGTGCTGGATGCTTTAGGGAGGGTATTTAGGGTTCTTTGCTTAATTGAAGGTTTTTGACCAGTAGTTCTTCTTTTTCTTTGTATGCACGTGGTGGCTTCTCTGCCACATCTTCTTCATTTTTATCTCTTTTATCTTTTTATTTTTTCCACTCTGCAGTCTGCACCTTTGTTTTTATCAAATCACACCCTAATATTATGCGTAGCATCTTTGCCTCATGTTCTTCCTACCAAACTTGAAGCCTTTTTCTCTAAACAAGCTTCCACCTCCAAGAACTTCCTTTTTAAGTACCCAAACAGGTAATTATATTGTGTTTTAACTCTTTTATATTGTACCAGAGGCATTGCCTATGCTTCATCACGGGAATGGACAAATCTGTCAGTTATATAGTTCTTAATTGCTAAAAAAAACCCTAGAATGATAGGAAAAGAAGGTTTCACATTACAAAGGAAACATTATAAACTATATATAGTGGTGGCTTAACAATTTAGCGATTGAATTTGCTAGGACACGTAAAGAATCAAAGAGCTCTTATATACGAATAAATTAGTTAGAGAACTAATTTAAATTAAAAGATAAAAAAATAGTAGGCTGAACTTAATATATGTTTCCATATTAAAATAAGTTTGGACCTAAATAAAAGATAAGACTTAATTATGAATTTAACCAGGTGAATATTATATATGAGTTATGAAGTTTGGATTGAAGAAAGAAAAGACATGTTATAGGAAAGATACATACTTGTATAAGAAATTAATTAAAACACATAATTAAGATAATATAGATGGGTAGTTTAGCTGTTCATCCCTAAAGTGAGGAGTAACGGAGAAAATGAATGATTAACAAGAAGTTATCCATCAAAATCCACCTAGAATCTGTTAGGGATTCCGGCTCCCCATGCACGGACCGGTGGTGTTCTGATAGTTGCTCAAAGGAGGCTAAACACACTGAAACACAATATTTAACGTGATTCGGCAAAACTGTCTACATCCACGAGAGAAATCAATATTATTAGAGACAGATAGAGAAAGGATTACAACACACATGGAGGAGGAGGATCACTTCACTCAAACTCTACTTCCAGCTCTCTCACACTGTTGCACATGGCAGCAGGGTTGCTGCCCTTGACAGCCCCTCACTTTCTCTCTTGATCTCTCACATTCTGCACTCTCTCACTCTCATTTTGCTCTCTCTCTCTCGGTGTCCTTTTATAGACAACCATGGCATCTCCTCAACAATGGCTGCACATGGGTTGATACATTTGTTAATGGTGGGTGCAACTACCATTGACAAATGGTAACCCTACTTCTTAGGATAGGTTGCTCATTAATGGCAAATCCCAACAGAATCTTCATATCATTTTTTGGTCAGATGTGTCCACACTTGGAAAATTTGGTCTCGTTTCCTATCTTGATAGGGTGTCAAATGGATTATGTCGCAGTCGCTATATCAGTTAATTTTTCAATGGCCTTCTCTTGCCAAAGGAAAATTCTAGAGGAAGTTTTGGATCAATCTCTCTTATGGTATAGCTTGGGGTATATGGCTAGCGAGAAACGACTTGGTGTTTTATGGTCGAGCTCCAATCTGGGATAGAATTTTTTATCTCATTTTGCATCGATTGGTTTTGTGGTTGCGATCAAAGAATAAAGAATTTCATTACACGGGGCTTGACTTCGTTCATAATGCTGAGGGTATTTTTCTTTGGACTAATTGCTTCTGAGTCATTAATTTCTTGGTACATGACTGGTTGTATTATTTGTCTATGGTATTCTTCCTAGTTGTTGTTTGCTCAAATTAAAACGAATAATTGGGCTTGTTTATCTCCTTATTTGGACTCTTTTTTCTTGGGGATATTGGTGTATCAACTGAGTGAAGCAACATCATCTGATTCTCTGAATTTGGTGTTGGTCTGAGAGGACCTAAACAAAAATGGCCTTTTACTTCTACATTCCATAACATCTGACATATTAAAACCTTCTGAATATCCTCCAGTCATCCTTCTAAAATATAATTGCCAATAATTGGTCATATAAGGAACTAAACTGATTGAGTCTTTCGTCACCTATTCTGCCCTTCCATTCCAGAGCTCTCTTTTTCTTTCAAACCATGGTAAGGGAGAGGATGATATATTTTCTTGTAGAGTGGGAAGAAGCTAAATGGTTTAATTTGGAAATGAAATGAATGAAAATGTTAAACAAGTTCACCGGCTTCACAAAGTCTTCGAGGAAGGAGGAAAGGTGATTGCTGTGAAACTGAATATTATGCTACTGTTTTTAGTTGTATTTTATTTATTCTATTGAGATATCTCTCAAAGCAGTTAACATTCCTAAAATCAAGGGACTAAATGGCATGGTACGCCAAGTGCTGTGATTGGCCCAGGGAAAACAGGCTAATGCTCCTGGTATTTCCCTTCTTTAGTCCTTCAATACCAGGCATTGAAGAGGGAAATCATGTCAAGAAGTATTACTCCTAGCAAATGCAAACTTGAATGTCTTTTTCTGGGCCTTTCTGCTAGCTTTCTCTCTCATTTCTGCGCGCAAGGCAGCTTTCTTTGGACACTCGAATGGTATTTGATATGGAGCCTATTGGTCCCCTTTGAGTGTGATTGAAAAGACTCAACATTGCCCTTCACTCTAAAATGTGTCTCGGTGGTTAAGGGTTGATTTCTTTTTCTTGATTTCTTAAGAGTTAACATCAGAAAAACTTATAATTTTTTTCTAAACCCATTAGATCAATGTGGAACTGATCTATTAATGTTGACGTAAAGCTAATCCAAAAATATCTTTTACCCATGAAACAATACAAAGTTTATTTATTTTTGCTTTTAGAAGTTTCTTTTGAAAAAAAATGATTTTTTTAAATTTTTTTCTTTTCTTCAAATTAACTTTTTTTAATATTTTTAAATTATTTTAATATAAAAAAGTTAGAACTAAACCTTTTTTAAAATATATTATTTTAATATATTTTTAAATAAAAAATATTTTAAAAAATAACATCTATCCTGATATCAATTATCACAGTAAAAAATTTTGTCGTGATAAATAGAAATGGCTTAACTGTACTGGACAGTAAACCCAATCTCCAAAGCCAATCCATATCTCTTTGCATATCCTTATCTTTTGGTGAAAAATGTCACATAGAGACGCCGAGTATCGGTAAAAGTAATTTGAAAAATGACCAATAAATGTGGTGACTTCTGGTGTTTAGAAGTGTAAAAGTTGATATGTTTTAAAGTATTTTTTATTTATAAATATATTAAAATAATATTTTTTTATTTTATAAAAATTATTTTTGATATAGCATATCAAAATAATTTGAAAGCATAAAAAAATTAATTTAAAATAAAAAAATTTTAAAAATACTTTTGAAATAAAAGACAAACAAGCTATTCATGGTAAAAAAAAAAATGGTGACTTAATATATAAAGTCTTCAATTGAAGCTAATTAGCATATACATAAATCTATTTTGAAAAATAAATAATAGCAGTAAGAAATTGTGATATTAAAATATATTATTTTTTTAAATTTTTTTTATTTTTAAAAATATTTTTAAAACACGTTTTCAGATCGGAAAAAAAACACCCTTTAATTAAAAGAGTGAGAATATTTGCTTGCTCCAAAGAAAAGGACAACAACAGCAGAAGAAATGACAGCAAATGAAAGTAACATAATCTTCTCCCATGGTAAAAAATGATGGGTAGAAAGATAAACCTGTCTTGATGATCATTTCACTTCTTTAGTACAGATATCTTTGCTTTAGTATTTATTTGGAAAGTGGTTGAAATCGTGTTTTTTTACATTTTAAAATTTTTTTATTAAATTTTTTTTTTATATTTTTAAATCATTTTGATATGCTGTTCTAAAAAATAATTTTTTAAAAAATAAAAAATATATTATTTTAAAGTATTTTAAATAAAAAATACTTTGAACCACAATCATTATCACAATCTCAAATAGACTTTTAAACTACAATGACAATCTAATATGTAATTTAAGGGGTGTTTGAGAAAATTGGAGAAGTTGTTTTTTAAAGTGTTTTTTGTTCGGAAATACATTAAAATAATATGTTTTTTTTTATTATTTTTAACATTAACACATTAAACAATATAAAAATAAAAAAAAATAATTTAAAGTAAAAAAAATTAAAAAAAAATATTATTTTTTAAAAACACTTTTGAAACACAAAACCAAACAAATTATTAAACAATATAAAAATAAAAAAAATTAATTTAAAGTAAAAAAAGTTTTAAAAAAATATTATTTTTTAAAAACATTTTTGAAACACAAAACAAAACAAATTATTAGTAGAGAACAGATAAAAAGAATTAATTTAAAGTAAATAAAAATTAAAAAAAATAATCTTTTTTAAAAATACTTTTAAAACATAAAACTAAACAAATTATTAGTATAAAACAGATAACAAAATTAATTTAAAGTAAATAAAAATTAAAAAATTAATCTTTTTTAAAAAACACTTTTAGCATAAAACTGACTACAGTGAACAGTAAATTGGAATTTGCCTCATTGCATTGGCACAACACTCCCTTCATATGTCATTGCATTGGCACAACATTCTCCCTTCATATGTCGTTTTCTAGTACAATCATAACAACTTTCTTTCTCGTACTGAAATTTTATTTATATAGCTACTTCGTACTGATCCATATTCAGCACAGCAGCAACAAAAAAAAAAAAAAATTCTTTATCGCTTTCTTTTTTAATTTTTAAAATTAAGATCCCTTGAATTATTTTCGGTTATTTTTTCTTGATTTGATTTCATTCCTAGTTTAAATTGAGTTCCACAAAAACTAGACGGGGTTTATTGGATCTGATCAAAACCTTGAGCTAATTGGTGTTGACAATATTTTTTAAATATTTTTAGTGATATTATATATAAAAAATATTGTTTAATTTATCATTTTATTTATATTTTTCATTTGAAAAACAATAAAAAAAATTGTAAGGAAAATTAAAATCTTTAAAATGTGTTTGTAAAACTCAGAAATCTAAAAAGATGAAAAATTGTTTTTCAGTTCATCAGATAGAGAAATATTATATTTAAATAGGAAATTCTAGGTAAAAAAAAAAACCCCCGAATATGGACATCAAACACGCATATGGATACTTTGGTATGTCGATTATTAAAATATTAGAATAAGATACATTATGGATATGCTATTAAAATAAAATTTTATACATTTTAACATTTAAAAATAGATAAATGTTAAACATTTCATAAAATATGGAAAAGAAATCATTCAAATAATAGCAATAAATAACAAGATTACTAATTAAATAAAAATCATCATTTTGATTTTTCTTAATATTATAGACACATACGCAATTTTAATTTAATGTTAATATATATAAACTATAAACTATATTAATATATTGTATTCTCTCGATTGTAAAAATAGCTGAACTTATGTCACTGAAATATCTACAAGTATCGGATACATATATAAAAGTGTTTTTCAAGTATGAGATGTATCTACAAGTAATTAATTGACTATGTTCCAAGTCACATCATTTTGAAATATTTGTTGTTCCATTTTTAATTTTATGACTTTAATTTATTAAAAAATTAAAATTAATAAAAACTTTAGAAGGCATAGCAAAAATATTATACACCTAGATACGGAAAAAACTATTTGTTGTTATAATGAAATTAATTTTTTTTGCGCCTCAAATAAAAATGAAACGTCTTGATGTTAGAGGTAATTTGATCTTTTCTAATGGTTTATTAGTTAATAAAGAATTTTCTAGGGATATATGCATCATTTTTAAATTTTCAAAACAGTAAAATGACAAGTGTTTATGTTTTTTTGCTATTTGAAATACATTAAAAACACATCTTTACCCTTTAAATCATGAAAAAATACGCCATGCATCTGCTTGAAAAATTAATATTTTAATATAAAAACATGTTGGTATGTGCAGTACACATATTAGCATGCAGGAGCGCTTGTGCCCTTTGAAAACACAGTCACATCCTCTTCTTTCTAATGCGGCGCGTGATGGCAAGGCGGTTTGTTGTTAGTGGACTCTTTTTTTCTTCTTTTCTCTCACCTTTCCAAAATATGATAGGTTGACCCTCTTTGTTTTTGATATTTTAATTTTGGTTTTAATTGTTTTGATTTCTAATTTTTGCTTTCAACCATTTTATATAAGTTTTGTTTGTTTTTAATTTAGTCATTCAATTCTAATTTGACATACATACATACCTACATACATACATACATACGTATTTTCAATTTGATCCTTATTCTTTTAATTTTTATTTTTTCCCTTGTTCTTTTGTAAAAGTTTTATTAATTTTCAATTTCATTCTTCAATCCAAGTTTTTGGTGTATTATTTTTTTCCAACTTGGTCCTTGTTTTTTTTTTTATCAAAAAGTTTTGGTTGCTCTTTAATTTATATTTTATTTCAATTTTCACTCTCATTATTTTAATTACTATTTTTTTTATTTCAGATCCTTTTATGTAATTGATTTTTTTATTTCATCCTTCAAAATTTAATTTTATAGGGATTAGGCTTTGTGGTTTTTTCATGAATGATGCTTCTAATCTATTGACTTCGATCACGGGCTTGAAAAGTTAATGTAGATCGATATTTTTTTGGCTTATTTTCTTTTCTGATTTCATCATTCGATACTTTTTTTTGAAAAAAAAAACTAGCTTTGTGGTTTTCTTTAATTTTCTTATATATTAGGTTATTCTAATTTCTTGACCTGAGCCACGGGTTTTGCTGGTTAACCTTAGTTTGCTCACCTTATATTACCCAGATTACATGTTTATTACGCTACTTTGAGTTGACTCGAGCTGGTTATTTGTAACCATTTTTTATCCACTTTGTACTTTCAAAGATTTCTTTACCATGTTATTGTGATTTTTTTCTGATTTTTTTTGTTTGTTTACTATCATTGTCTATTTTTTTATTGTCTAATTAAAATAAAAACAACTTATTAAACTCGGTTAGGGTTATAACCCAAGTCATATTTTTCTTATTTCTTTGAAATGTGCTTGTGGCACCTCAACTATCTTTTCCTTTTTCTTATTTTTTTTTATTTTGATTTTGGTTTTTATTTTAATTGATGCCTTCTTTTAATGTTTCTTTTTAAATTATTTTTTAATTTATGTTTTAATCTCTCCTCTATGATTTTTTATTTTGCTTATTTAGCTTCTTTTTTTTTTTTGGATAGAGAGGTTTTTTTAAAGTTATTTTATATATATTTAATTTTTGAAGATATTATTTTGATTCATTTATGATTTTTTTATGTTTTATATTGGTGAAACTTATTTTTAAAAATAAAAATATTTATTTTTAGATAATATTTATAATATGTGTAGCCTTATATACTATTGTTTTTATTCATTCAATTTCACGTGTGTATTTATTTTTTTATCGTTTTATTTAATAAATAATTAGTTTTAATAAATAAATTCAATACACACGAGGGGTAACTATAAGATATTATGAGATCAAATATGTGATTTACTTATGTGTTTTGATTTTTCTAATTTTATTTTAGTTATTATTTTTGACTTTTTAATTTCTAAATTTTTTTCTCCTTATGATTCCGGTCATTGCACGAGTCAACATTCAAAGGGAGCCCAAACGCGGGATTATGTTTCTTTGTTGAGAAACCAGCTGTCCTTATTAGAGGAGCTTCACACTACCTTCCTTTTGGCCAGACAGACTTGCTGCTCTGGAAAATTTGCTAAGACGTGCTTGTTGGGTTCTAGTTGTTTGATGGTAATCCCAGAGCATGGGGTAAGTAATTTATATTTTTCATGTTTATACAATAAATTTAATGTTTAAATCTAGGGCGTATACTATAAGACTTATCTGATTTTATCTATTATTAGAATTTTTTATCTGGAATAAATCATGAATTATTCTAGAAATTATTCAAAATCTCATCGAAAATTTTTCGAGTTAATAAAAAAAGGTTAATTAAATAAGTTTCAAACTTGAAATTTGATTTTATTAATTATTAATAATAATAATTAATTATATTATTAATAATAATCTGTTTGGTTTTATCTTTTTTCCCACCTTCAAAAGAATAAAGTGTAATTGTTCTACTATCATTATAATTTTCTGAAAGATAATTATCTCAGTTTCATATAAATTTTTTTATTTATATAGAATTTTTTAAAAAGACCGTCTCTCCTCTCGTAATATTTATAATATGTGTCGAAACGTTTTTATTTGTTATTATAATTTTTTTTATATAATATTACTGTCAAAAACATTTATGATATGATTCCGGTCATTGCACGCGTCAACATTCAAAGGGAGCCCAAACGCGGGATTATGTTTCTTTGTTGAGAAACCATCCTTTTGGCCAGACAAAGACTTGCCTCTGGAAATTTTGCTAAGACGTGCTTGTTGGGTTCTAGTTGTTTGATGGGAATCCCTTGACTGGCTGTGTTTTTTGTTTGTTTACCTCTCGCATTTCTTAATTTCTTCAAAATAAATTTGATCCCGAAAAAAATAAACCCTTAAACATTACGATCAATTATCCATGTTTGTGCATAATATCTATTGAAATATTCTCAAAATAATCCTGACTTTGTATCATAAATATAGGTACAAATAGGTAACAAAAGTAAAAGCAATTATTTGTGTGTTTTGTCTTGCTTAGCAGATGATGGTGTATCTAACCGCCAATACAGATAAGAAGAAGAAGTGGTGATATCCACCCATGTTTCGCTTCACCATCAACGACACATAAATTCATGTTTCGCTGCTAGTGGTGGTGGTGCGTGGATACATGCGTCTCTACTATTTTGCCATTCCCGGAAGCTTTCAATGTGATTCCTAAGTTTCCCGCAATCTCTCCAACATGTTCCCTAACCTCTGGAAGGATAATTTTTGCAAATTTTAAATTTTTAGTATGTTTAAATTTATTTTTTAAAATTTGAGTTTGTATTATTTTGTAAACGTGTGTAAGTAAAATATAATAAAAAAAGAATGTGTGTGTATGATTTTTTTCTTTTTATTACTTTTTATTTTGTGTTAAATAAATGATAAAAAAATATGAAAATATATAAAGCATAATGTTTTTTTAATTAACTCGAATGTTTTAATTGCATATGACCAAAAATCCTAGAATTATTTGAGCATCTTTTTTAGAAAAAAAATTAAAATACTTTGGCATGTTTTAAGAAATATTGCATGGATTTTATAATAAGTTTATAAAATTCCAAAGGATTTTGACATACATTTCAAAAAATATCAAAAAATTTACTTTGTTCCTTTTTAATACGTGAGAATACGACTTTATATGAAAGATATATTCTCGATATTAAATAAAAAGATAGTTCTTTTTATTTTTATTTTGGCATTAGAATGAGTAGATTTTAGTATGATAAGATAAATATTTTTTTACCAAGAAGAACTTTCTTCAACTTTAAATAAACTAATAGTTAGGACACACAATATTTTTTTAGTTTACATCAGACAAATAAACAATGCAGCTTATATCATGTAAGACATATTAGGAGTATTAATACCTTCTCTTTTTGCAATTAGTCCCTTTACCCGAACTATGAGACCAATTAGGGTTCCTAGTAACCAAAATACTAGGTAACGATTCTCATTCTTTTATTTATTTATTTGATAAAGGACAAGAATTCTTTATCCTTCCCACGTCGTGGTATGCTCGTTCAACCATTTTATTTCATAAGTTATTATTTTTCTTGAATTGAATATGATGATTTCTATTTTTATTTTCAGGAGACCTATAATAGTCGGTTGAGGGAGAGATATGGGGACGATCCTTCAACCCATTCGGATTTCGATCCGGAATTGTGGATGGAGGTAGGATCGTTCGGTGGATCCGATAAAAATCAGGTGTACGGGCTCTGCAACACTACGGCCGAGAACTTGCGGACGACTCGTAGTGTCTCAACCGTCGGGAGCTCCCAATCGATATCAAACACCCAGTCTAAGGAGTTCATGGCCTTGAAGCAACAATACGCTCAACTCTCGGTGGATTATCAACACCTCCACCAAATGATCATGGACATTAGATCAAAGATGGGTGATGAACATGTGCGCCTCCTTTTTTGCCATTTCGTCCCGAGAACGACCAGCCTCAACCACCTCCTCCTGCTCCACCATTGTTCTAGTTTAATTTTTTTTTGGAAACACATTAAATTTGTTATAAATATTTGGATGAATATTATTATTTAACTTTATTTTATATTTTTGATGTTTAATACAATTTTTTTTTGCATAATTGGTTTTTTTACTATTAATTTATATAATTTATATTATTTATTCTAAATATTTTTTTAAATTTTTTTTAATAAAACATTACCAACGGAATGTTTCCGTCGGTATTTTACTGAGAGTTGAGAAATATTTACTGCAAATGCCATAATTACCAACGTCTTCACAAATGGATTCATTCCGTCGGTATTTCACTAAGAGTTGAAAAATGTTTACTTCATATGCCACTATCACCGAAAAAATATTTCCAGGGGGGATTTTTTTTTGTCGTGTATTTTTCATCTTTAAAACCATCAGTAGTTTTTTTTTTTTACCGACAGAATATGGAATTACTGATGAAAGCTATGCCGACGGACGCATTCTATTGGGGATTTAGTCGGTAAAAAAATTACTGATGAAGTAGTAATCTCACACCAACGGATTTTTTCTGTCAGTAAAACTGTTAAATGTTGTAGTGCACCCACACCATTCCCGATTATATTAATCCAAGAGGATGATTTGCTGCGATGCCACATACGTATAACAAGGTTATTGGGACTTTCCTCATATATAGAAAAAAAAAATTAATAAAAAAAAACACACATGAGAATGACCAGGGTGTTACATAGGGATAGCTCTCTGATGTTATCTTTTCCCTTAACAATGAGCTAACAGCCTTATCTCTAAACAAGTTTTATATAGTTCATGACTATATAAATATCCATGAGCCATTTGGTATCTAACATGGAAGCTCACATTTTGTTTTCCAACCTCTGATAATCTCTTACAGCATCCTTGCAAATACAAACAACATAGCCTCAGAGGGGTTTCCTCCTTCTATTCTATATTTGTGGTAATTAAGCATCTTATTGGCCTTAAGCCTAACAAGAACACTTATTTTACAAGTGTTTATGAAACCCAAACCCCCTGTCCTAATCTCCCAGCTATTTCACCAACCTTTAAAAGATATTAATCTTTTCATGATCCTTGTCACTAGCGTATTTAAAAATGTGGTTATGGTTGTTTTTCAAAGTATTTTTCACTCGAAAATGCATCAAAATAATATATTTTTTTATTTTTTAAAAATTATTTTTGATATCAGCACATCAAAATGATCTGAAAACACAAAAAATTATTAATTTGAAGCAAAGAAAAAAAAATTATCAAATTTTTTCAAAAGCGCTTTTGAAACGCAAAAACAAACAGGGCTTAGAATATGATGTAAAAGCATCACGGGGTGTTCAAAAAAACCCTATCAATTTGTAATATTTACATTATCTTACAATACACAATCCATCAAAGTTAAATAATATGGATAATATAGATGGTAGTAGGTTAAAAAACCTAAGAATAATATCATGAGTTGGGTGACAGGTCAAGATTTTTGAAACTCGGTCAACCTAACCCAACCTATATATCCTATACTTATTTTTTTATATTTAATAGTTTGTATATTGAATATTTATTTTTATTTTATTTAGAAACGTCTAAAAATATAATTAGAAATGTTTCGGCTCCAAAGATATTGTTAGCGTACTTCTAATTATATTTTCTTAATGTAATAAATAGGAGCTTGTCTCTTTGCTAAAGAGAAAAAAAAAAAACTAGAATTTAATGATGATATAAAGTATAAAAATTATATCTAATATTAGAGGTTTTATTATACCTACAGTTCATGTTATAGATCTATTTCTAAATAAAAATTCATGAGAATTAGTGATATAAACTCAACTTGTATATAGATATATGTGATATCTATAAATTTTTTTTAACTCAACTTGATATATCAATTGCTGGGATTAAAAAAAAACTAAACGAGTTATAAATGCATTACGCTATTTCACCTATCACAATAAATAAATAAATTATACTAATGACTTTGAAGTCTTGGAGTCGTCGGTGCTTGCTGGACAGCTGTCCATACAAAAAGACTTGTTGGCGTTCTCATCACTCACAAACTGTGCAGTACGAATATTCATAGTATTTAAATTCTCAGATTCCAAATTTTCTTGACACTTCGAATTGCGTTGTTAGCTCATAACAACTTCTTTTTTTAAAACTCCCTCACAACGCAAACTAAAATCGCCAGAACAAGACTAAGGATGGATGGTGGGCAAATACTGCTTTCTTATATAAAAGTATGGGTGATCCTCCTTTTGCTCTCAGCTACGTTTCCGAACTCAAAACTTGCAGCCAAAAATACTGAGCAGGATAAAAAAAGAAAGCTTGCTGCAGAAAACTCAGGTACTTCTGCTAGCTTTAAGACTCTAGAATACTGGTTCTTTTTTATTGTTGTAATTTTATTTGTGCTAAGTATGTTTTTCGCTTAGTTTCTCCTAGCCAAATTACTCACACCCTGCATGGTAAAAAAAATGCTTAAGTTCTAAGTCTATACTAATTATTTGTATTATACATGGCAACGCGTATCCATGGTTGATTTTTTTTTTTTCCAATTGCTTGAAACTTTAAATTTGAGTTGTAAATAAATC
>Ga0325403_1001891_pt1 | contig 18054 bp, 7 predicted proteins | sample PopdelMetagenome_19_FD_205665 | JGI IMG/M metagenome (GOLD analysis project Ga0325403, IMG submission 205665) | Populus deltoides microbial communities from Bellville, Georgia, United States - Xylem-PdKOR-R4 | ecosystem: Host-associated > Plants > Phyllosphere > Stem > Wood/Secondary xylem...
TACTATTACGGTGTTGGTTGTTAAAATAATATTAATATAATAGTTACAAGTCATTTTAATCCCTATATTATTTAATTGTTTAATTTTTTTGAATTGCTTTTTTAATCTTGACAGTATGAAAGGGCGTCGCTTGGCTAGCCGTTGATTTTATCTTACCAGCATGACTCGTGTTATATATATATATATATATATATATATATATATACACAGAGAGATAAATCATGGGACTGCTCTCTGTGTGTTGATGGTTCTCCAATTTATAAAAAAATTCCGAGGGATTAATCTTTTATTAGAATATCTAGGCTTTCTTAAAAAAAGATTGTTTGTCTTGACCATTCAACCACTGATCAGCTATATCTTGAATTTTGTTTTTTAAAATTATTTTTTAAAATTTTTAATATTAAAAATATTTTTTAAAAATAAAACAACAATATTTTTTTAATATTTTTTTAAAAATACTTTAAAAAATAACACTCCACAATCCAATTATTAACCCACTAATTTCCAATCACAGTTTCACTGTGCATTGCTCTACCAATGGTAATTAACGTGTAATTTCAAAATAATAAATAATCATAAATGGTTATAGGTATCCGATTTGAACCCGTTTGGTTACATATTAGCGTTGATGTTTTCTACAGTTTTATTTTGCAAGTTATTTGGTTAATTAAATAAACGTTCTTACTATTTATGGGTTTCACCATCTACTACATTTGAAACGCAAGAAAAAAAAAAAAATAGCTAGGAGTTGTTTCTTGCACGGTAAAATGCTGAACCGTATTCTATTATTCATTTAATAGTAGAGTATCATTTCACTGTTTACGTGAACAGTTTTTTTAATTTACGTGAATAATAATTTTTTTTTAAAAAAATTAGTTTAAGATGAATTAAATTTATTCGCACTGTAAACTTAATTTTATTCCTGATAATATTTTACCTAATTTTGTAGTTCTTGTCGGATGAATTTTATATGTAATGAAATTGTAGATAGTTTAATGGAACAATAATTTTTTTTATATATAAAGTATGATTTATTTCATGATGTAATAGCAATAGTTAAATCCACAATATTTAAATTAAAAACAATGAATATTAATATATATATTTTTAAATTATTTTATAACCTCAATTTCAAAAGCATTTTTAACCAAACACATTAAATTACTTTTTCTTCAACCTCAATTTCAACCACAGTTTTAAGCAAACAACTATTTTTTCAAACTAACCTCAACTAAAAATACTTTTTATAAAATAATTTTTTTCATACCACAACCACAAAAGCTACCGTAATATCAAACACACAAAAAGACAAGTCCAAGAAAATAGTTTTTATTCAAACCAAAGTTATTGATATCGGCCTGGTTTTGAATGGAATCACATATATGAATAGTACGGGTAGGTAAAAAAACCAAAAAACCATTAAACCTAAAAAATCAGAAAAAAATAACTGAAAAATCGAACCGTGAAAAAAAACCGATTAGAATTTTTAAAAAAATTGACCGGTTTGGTTTGGTAAGGCTAAAACTGAAAAAACCAAACTGAAAAAAATTTGGAAAAAACAGAGCCAAACCGGAAAAAAACCTGACCGGTTTGGTTTGGTAAGGCTAAAACTGAAAAAACCAAACCGAAAAAAATCTGGAAAAAACAGAGCCAAACCGGAAAAAAAACCAAGCCAAACCGGTTTGAACTTGTTTTTTTAAATAACAGAACCGAACAAAAACCAGTCAGTTTGAACCAGTTTCATTTTTTTAAACAGGTTTGGTTATTTTTTTGATAAAAATCCAACCAAACAAAAAATAATCACCCCTAAAAAATAGTTAATTTATGTTCAGATTAGTCAATCTAAATTAACTTTGTTTCAGGATTTTTTCAATTACGCTGATCTGGTTTAATGAAGTGTGATTTGGTTATTTTCATCAATTTTAATTTAAAATCGAACCCAAATCAAATTTTAAATTAGCAAGTTGAGTTATTAAATTGAGTAATCTTGGTCTTGAACTTGATAACGTTTACTAACCAGGTTTAAAGGGTGTTTGGAAGTTTGTGGTAAATGTATTTTTTATTTAAAAATATATTAAAATATTATTTTTAAAATCACTGTATCAAAATAATTTAAAAATATAAAAAATTAATAATTAAAATAAAATTTTCAAACACTACCTTTGTAAAACTGATTCAGAGTTCAAGTTCCATGAAATAAACTATCAATAGAAATGGTCCAAATGAATTATTTTTCAATTCAACAGGCTTGACAAGGTGACAGTGACCTCCCGTACGTTGACTAATGAGGAGTAAAAAAAGAAGAAAAAAGGGTAAAATTGTACTCCGAAGGTATTAGGCAGCAGTTGTCTTTCATCGCCACATGGAGTACAAAAGAAGAGTGGGTAGGGGCCGTAGGGCAAACCATTGACCAATAATATGTTTAATTTAATTATTAGAATTTGAAAAATAAATACACCTATGGTGAGTTCTGTTTAATTTAATTATAAAAAATGATAACTTTAAGATATATAAATCAACTGGTCAGATTTTAAATTTATTTTTTAGAGATTATCAATTTAAGTTCCACAAACATCAAAGCCACTAAAAGCTTACATGATTTTTAACTTCAGGACCCGTGAAATTAGTTGATGAATAAGCAAGTTAACTCGGACATCTACATTAATCTAAAAACAATAATTAGAAATGGCTAAAAAGGTTACTAAACATTCAATATCAAAACTATATTATATATATATATATATATATATATTTTTATGGGGTTTTTTTTGTTCACATGTCAAGTTGAAAGCTTGAGATCTTTAAATAAATTAAAATAATTAAATATAGATACACTATTTCGTAGAAAAATTCAGTAATGGGATTTGAATATGAAGCTTCTTATTGAGTGATTTTTGGACCATCCTATTAAAAATATTCAAACTTTATGTTTCATCTCACCGAATTAATCCCTTGCATGTATTTTTCGTACATGTTTTTAATTATATTTTTAAATGCTTTCTAATAATTATAATAAAATGATATTAAAAATAAAAAAAATAAAAAAATTATTTTGTAACTCATATGCTGCAGATAATAACTGTAACTTACGTGTCGCAAATAAAAACTATAACTCCACGTGTCGCAGGTAGCATTGTAATTTTTAAAACAGTGCTTTATTTGCTTTTAACCTTTTTTTTTTGTTTTTTACTGTGCTAAAAACTTTAAAAAAACTCTGATAAATATGGTTTTAATTTAAGTTTTAACCGGTCAACACCAACTGGACCCACCTTCTTGATTACCATGATGTCCTTTGCGTTTTGAAACAAACCAGAAAGATCCAAGTTACGTACAGCTCCAGGCATTCTATAAAGTCAAATCTTGAGACCGTCCATCTTCTTCAATAATAGAGTACCAACCCAGTTCCCTTTTCTTGAAGACGAAAGGACTGTAACGTTTTCATTTTCAAGGGAAATTGGCTTCCCAAAAAGGACATGAAAAATGGAGTACTGGGCACAGAAGCCAGTGGAAGTGAGGGCAATAGAGGCTTTAGGAAAAGGGTTCGATCTGAGTAGTGATTTCAGATTGAAATATGCTAAGGGAATGGGTAGTAATAATGAAAGATTGGTGCTTTTGGATGAAACTAACAAAAGAGATGTTGTGTTTCCTGGTGGCCTTACTATCTCTAACGTTTCTGAGGATATTAGATGTGATAAAGGTGACAGGACTCGATACAAATCTGATGTTCTTGAGTTCAATCAGGTCAGATTTTGTATTTTTTTCTTTTTTTTTTCAGTTGGTAAATTATTGTATGGTGAGTTATATAAATTTTCTTCTCTTTTTTGGGCTAACCAGCCTGCTGTTGTTTTTGTTGCATGAGTGGCAGTGGCTGATCTGTTTTTCTATGTGATAATTGTTTGAACTGTGTTTGCTATGTGTTTTAGGCATTTAGCATGAAGCTTGCCTTTTGCTATTCTGGGTTTGTTTTATTGAGGGGGATTTGGAGTCTTGGACTAAAGCTGTCATCTTTTGCTAGTATTGGAATTCAATTTATTAAGTTCGATGAGCAATCGAGGGTTATGTTGGAGGTCTAACTTCTTTATCACTTGATGCTAGACTAGATTTAACTTCTGCTAGAGGTCCTTTTCTTCCCCACTAAAGCGACAGGGTGGTATTGTTTGGAGGGCCTAGTGGCTTTAGTAATTTAAAAAGCACTCAAATTTTGGTGCGGTTGGTGGTGGCATGCGATGTGCGAACATGATAAGATTCAATTTATGAATAACTGAAGTGGAGTGGGCAACAGAGATTGAAGAAAGTAAAAACTACTTAGTTAATCTACTGAAGTGAAAGGATAGGTAAGTTTGGAATTTGGAACCTCTGATATTTTGATGGAATATAGATTATGGGTGATGATGAAACTTCTCCACGAGTTTGTTAAAGCACTTCACATTACAATGAAAAGATGTACTGGGAAACTAGCTAGTGTGGAGTGCCATTATGAACTCATGGAGGGGCATCATCGCCACCCATACTCTATGGACAGATGATCTCTTGGAATGATTTGGTATTTTAAAATGAAGAATCTATGAACTAGGTTTGGAGTCTTAATGCTCGTAGAAACAGTTAAAATGGGAGATTTAGAGATGCTAGTAGGTATAAGCATAATTTCTTGTCATAAAGGTTCGTTTGGATACAGTTTCCTTGAGATGATTAGATGAGAGGCCTTATTCGATTTACAAAATAATGGTCCCAAGAAAAGTATTTGGTGGTAATTTTGCTGTTAGAGCAGAAGGTCAGTGGTTATATCCCATACTAGCCCTTTGGGGTTTCCTTTGACTGATGGACATTTTGCAACTGAATTTGTCGATGTCAGAAAAGTAGTAGCTAAGAAAATGATGTCCTGGAAAAGCTTATGTTATGAGTTTGTAGTGAAATGAAATTTGAGAGCTTCAGCAAAGCAGTCCGACACAATGAGGTGTCGGTGAGCCTAGCTCAGCAACTTTTCAAATGGAAAAGTTCTTTCCAAAAGTAAAATCCAGATTTCACAGAGCAGAGTATTATAAAGGATTAAGCCTAATATCAGATTATAGTGCTCCATAGGAGAATTATTCTGGAATAGTGTTGATAAAAGCTACATGAATCATGCAAAGGTGGTCAATCGAGGGTAATATAACAAACTGATTAGCAGTGTGGCTAGTAAAACTTCTTCTTTATTTATTTGTTTATTTTAAATTCTGATAAGCACCTTCTTTTTGTAAGATCTATGGATAAGCAGTACCCTTAATGCCTACATGTCTGCAACGACTAGTCCCGTGAACCATATTTCTCACTAAATCGCGTCTCTGGAACTATGTATTCTTACATGCTACTTAAATGACAGGCAACATGAGGTTATTGATTTGATCATGCTTGATTCTTGTCCTCACTTATGCAATTGATTTTGGATTCTGCATGCAATTTAAAAAGTATATTTTCATACTAAATGTCATTGAAATGTTTTTGTTGTTCTGTTTACATCTGTATCCAAGTCTAAATGAAGTAATTCATAATAAGCATCATGTCCTGGATCAGTAACACAATCTGTTTCAAGTTTTCTTTCTCTTTGTCTTCATCTTCCCTTGCAGATGTCAGAGCTACTTAATCATAAATCTTCAATCCAAGGAAAAGTTCCTTCTGGCTATCATAATGCTATTTTTGATTTAAGTGGAGACTGGCTTCATGATACTACAGACTCCAAGTTTCTTGCTTTTGATGGCTACTTCATCTCATTGTACTATTTGCACCTGACAGCATCTCGATTAACACTGAAAGATGAAGTAAAGAAGTCTGTCCCTCCTCGTTGGGATCCTGCATTGTTGTCCAGGTAGCTTTTCAGTATTTATGAAAATAAATCATTTTTTTGATATTAACCAAGGTCGTTCAGAATATATGCTAGACAACATTTTGGATTCCTTGTGTTATAGAAGAACAAGAAAAATATACAATTAAGGGAGAATAAAGAAGATTGAAAGTAGGGGATTAAGAAGAGAAAGGAAAAAACAATACTAAACCCATGGTGCATAGCCTGCAACAGAACTTAAAGATCAGAACTCTAATTACAAATAGAATGTTATAGCCCTTAGTGAGACTCCAATTTTAAAAATCATCAACATTAAACCTAGGCCTAGAAAACATCAAATCATACATTAATCTAGAAATTACAGGGGTGAAAATCACCTTGTGTCCTCTTACTATTAGTTATTGCTCGTTCTAACCCCTCTACGGGATTCTGTCCAAACTAAACCCTTTACCTAAACAATTCGGTTCATGTTAGTCCTTCCATCCAACTCCATCACACATTTCTTTGAGATTGACTTAACGATGTCTGTTGACTAATGTAAAGCCAATTATTTGATGACACATCACCAGTTGGCTTAAAATGTAATTTCCAGCGGAGAATAATGGGAAAAAATAAAATAAAAAAGGTGAAAAATCAATATAATTAATGAGACCTGATATTATATTGATTTTTCACATTTTTTCCCTTACTCTTGGATGGAAATTTCATTTTAAGCTAATATGTGACGTGTCATCAAAATTAGTTGTGCGGTAGTCAAATGGTGTCGTTAGGTCAATCTCAATGGAATGAGTGACGTAGTTAGATGGAAGGACTAATGTGGATCAAAGGGGCACAAGGTGATTTTCACCTGAAATTGCAGGTGTCAAAAAGACAAAACTAGCTGAATTTGTTCATTGCTGTGGCACATTACCTTAAATTTATTTGACTTGGTGATGCAGAAACTGTTTGCATGCATATATCTTTGTGATTTTCTTAGATACAGGAAACCTAATTCTACAACAAGCATGCCTTTTTGGCTAGACTCCTAGTTGGAACTAGCCTAAATAGGATTGTTTTGCTGGCTAGTATTGTAGGATTTTAGGGATTTCAACTGCCAGGGACAGTTCTTTTATTTTTGTTTTTAGGGAGGTAAAATTGTCATTTTGTAAAGTTGACCAGTCAACTACTTCACCTTTAAGAAATTGATTGGCCAGCTAGCTCCACCTATGGAGCACCTCGTTATTAGGTCACCTACTTTCTTTTCCTAAATATAGGTTTGTAACCCCACTTTAAAAAGGAATGCACGAATAAAATTAAGATTTTCAGCTAACATTGGTGAGATGTGTGATGGATAAAATTTTGTCAGGAGTGATTTTCATCATTATTGCCATCATCCACGGAGAGTTCAAATTGTCTACTTCATCACTTGGATGTATATAACTTCCTCAATAAGTTGAAAACTCAACTAAACTATTTTAAAGCAACCATGGGCACTTATATTTAGAACTAAAGATTTATGCTTCATGCTGGGGTCCTTAAGTTTGGCCTCAGATTCTCATAAAGCGCAATGCTTTCCCTAACCATGACGTTGTCACTGCATCACCACCACTATTCAGTTATTGCTTGTTGGGTAGTGCGATCGAGGCTGCTTTTGGCCTCAACCTCACTATTAGAAGTGTTTGGTAAATACAACTGATTTTCCCACCATGTTTTCTAATGTGAGTAACACCGTCAGCTAGAGAAGTCTCACATAGCAGTCAAACATGATAATTACAAATATTAAACAATACGAAATTTCTTAGCTGTACAAGCTCTTTATTTAGAAATCCCTATACAATCAGCCACATGTTGAAGATTTTGTTGAATACATAAGACAGATAAGTATAAACATATGATTTTTTCATCCATTTTGACTTGAGTCTTGATTGTCTACTTTTATCATTCTAATAGTTTTTTTTACCAAACACGTTAAATTTTTTTCACAGCTGCAATCACATCAAAAGCAAAAGCTAACAGATACCAAAATAAGACTTAATCATCCATGGACAATGTAATGCATGATAGTTCTAATTTAAGCTTACCTCTTCTGCTCTTGGAATCTTGTGTTCTTCAAATTTCCAGCTTTGTCTTCTACTGATGCTTTTATAGTTATATCTGATCCTTGGCATCATTCTAGACTCTAAAATGGCCATTCTAGACTCTAGAATGAAAAGGAACTAAGGAAAAAAAAAGCACTCCATTCCCACTGAGTTTCATAGTTTGTAATTTTTTACTACCCTACTCTTCTCATCTCTCCACCAGCTTTGAAGTTTGAACCCTTGACTGATGGTTTATGGTCAAACACAAACCAGCAAGCCACAAGAAATGCTGATTAATCCACTACACCACAAAGAAGCTAGAATACAATCTTTGAATATCTTGTCATTTTTCTTCATGGCAAAATAATTGCATAAATAGCATGTGTTTCCTAGGTTGGCAATCCTTCCAAACCCAAAAAAAGATCATTAATTCTCCATCCTACTGGTAATCATCCATGATTCACTATTGAAAACAAACAATTGTTCTCCACAAATTCGAGGCTACTAAGCAAATATGACTTTGTGTCCCTTTCTTGTGAGCGTGTGCAATAGTGAAAACTAATGCTCTTTCATGCAAGTTGTTAAAGAATAAATTCAGAAAGTATTTTATGATGTCTATCATACCATTCCTTCATAAACTCACCATGTCCCATTGTTTTAGTCCTCTTTGACTTTTCACATAAATTAAGATAGAGCAATTCATTGTTTTTTTTTCCTTATGATGTACACCACAATATTTTTTTATATCACACACTATTTTTTTTTAATAACTCACAATATACATATATAAAGATCATAATGAAGCCTTAAAATTTTAATTAAAAAATTGAGACATTTACTCTTTAAGTCACCACAATTATGTTTCAAGAATACAACAATTGAAGATTTGTTTTTAAATTTAAGTTGATGAGGGAGAAAGTAGTTGGATTTAAAGAACTAAAGTGAATTTCAATTGGGATGTAACAGGAAAATCAAACAGTTATGAACTTTTTTTTATCGCAGACAACAATTTTTGGACATCACAAAATGGAAAGGTGGACAAACTCTTTGGGGCAGAGGGAGTATCCTTTTCTTGTTAGGCTTTTTGAAATACCTTATTCCTTGGTTCTTGTTTTTTAGCCATAATATGGCCTGTGGAAATATTTTTTGTTGATCTGATGCAATTTAGACTCCTACTTGATTTGTGTTATTCTGGCACATGGATGCTTATTAATTTTATTAGGCAGGTTCATCCATACATATGGCACGCACATAGTAATAGGGATGGCTGTCGGGGGTCAAGACTTAATTTGTGTTAAACAAAAACCTTCCTCACCAATTCCCCCTGCTGAGGTGAGAAAGCACTTGGAAGATCTTGGAGACTATCTGTTTTCAGACAGAAGAAGTCCGTCCCTTCTACTGGGGAATGCAAGAGATGGAAAACAAGTAACTGTTGTTCTTCTACATACTAGAATTTCATTTCTTGATGTTTTATATATAAATTGCTGAATGTCATGGTTTGATATAGGTTCCCGAGGTCTTCAATCGTATTTTGCAGTCAAACACTATGCAGCTGACTAGCATTACAGAAACCTCAAGCAAGGATGTAAGTCGAACAAGATGTACTGTGAATCTCCTGAGTAACAAAAATATTTCTTTTCCTGAAATCTCATTTTTAAGTTGGACAGGGCCTCACCATCATTTGTTCAAAAAGAGGAGGAGATGTGTTCTCAAACAGTCATTCCAATTGGCTCCAGACAGTACCAGCTAAACCTGAAGCAATTCTATTCAAATTTGTACCTATAACATCTCTTCTTACTGGGATTCCTGGAAGTGGTTATCTTAGTCATGCAATCAACTTGTATCTACGTTGTAAGTGCTCCTAAGACCAAACAGGGGGAAAGAGCAATTATAATATATGCAGGGTTACTAGCCTATGTATGAGAGCTTTGGCAGTCACACAAATATCATTCAAAATGAAACTATTATGAATTCCATTGATGGTTATGCAAAAGTACAAGGCTAGCATTGCAGAGATTATAACAAGATTGTGATGCCTTGATTGGATTTTCGTAATAAAGAGGATGCCTTAACTAATTAGTGTCAACTGCATTGTGATCATGAATTCCTGCTTCTTTTCGGGTTTCAATGTGCTGTGAAGGCATCCAACATTCAGCAAATGCCTTGTGGGTGAAATGGTGAAACTACATAAAACCTTAAATACCCAAATCTCAATCCGTAAGAGGAATTGCTGGTTATATAGGTCATGATCGTTTGAGTTGAATTCATGGTAATTAGAGCAGGGTTAGAATGTAGAAGCTGAAGCTCTCTCTATGTGGTCCCTTGTTTTGTTTTATTATTTTCCAAGGTCAGTGGGTACAGACCAGACCATGCATGTTTTCTTTCTTTTCTTTGAGGTCCAATAGGATTGAGTTGCATAGCAGGCGATCGCCCTCCCCTTTCCATAAGCCTCCATCTTTGGTTTGAGTAGGTCTTGAACCAAGGTCACTTTGTGCAACACGTGACACAAGTGACTTACATGTTAAACTAGCTAGAATCCTTTAATATGTTTTGTATGTACAGCTATTGTGTTGTGTCTCTCTCACCTCTTCTATTTTTTCTTCATCTTCTTTTTATTATTCTGTATCATGCAATCCTAGCTCTACGGGTTTTAACTTCTTGATTTAGTTGCCATTTCCTTGCGCACATATTGGATCACACGTGTTCATAAAGTGAAAATGATCTCTCATGGATTCGTTATCTGTGTGTTCAGACAAGCCTGCTCCGGATGATTTACAATGCTTCTTGGAATTTCAAGTTCCAAAGCAATGGGCACCTATGTTTTGCGAGCTGCCTTTAAGGCATCAAAGGAAGAGAACTTCTTACCCTTCCTTGCAGTTCAGCTTTTTGGGACATAAGATCTATGTCAGCCCTAGCCAGGTACTATAAAAGTGGAAAAAAGGATTATTCTCTATATAGTAGTCAGTTGTGTTACCTCTGATTTGACTTCACTATATATATTTAGCATGATATCTTCATATTGTGTCAAGTAATTTAATGTTCACTAATGCTTAGGTTTCCATGTGACCTTAATATGGTGTTTGGCCTCTCCATCAAGCAACTTAAGTTCTTGGACTGGATGCTAGTATACTGTTGCATTTTGTTGTTGTTGTCATCGTCGTCGTCTTGCATGCAAGATCTATTGTTGTGGTGTGCAGGTCAGATGTGGTATTGAGTGATCCTACATAAGTTGTGAGAAATATGGTCTTCTCTTCTATAGTATTTTGATCTCTCGTCCAAGTTTTGGGATTTTTATATTTTTTAATGCTAATAAAGGAAGTGATCAAAAGGCATAATTACTTTTTTTGAATAAAGTTTTCATTAATGTTTAGTGTGGAAAGTTTTGCTTTTAAGCAAAAGAATTGCATGCTCATTTTGCAAATGTTAGGACTTGAGCTGCTCTAGCAGTGCTGCTTATTAATATCTAATGAGGATTCATATCATTAGGATATTTCAAATCTAATCCGAATATTTTCCATAATTATTGCAGATGAATTTTGTTTGTATCAGTTTAGCATATAAATTGGAGAAATCAATCATCACATTTCAGATTTCAAATTTAGCAAAATAAATGGAAATATCAATTACCATCCTAAATTTTTCTATGTTACACATCATTTCAGGTTTCAAGTGATAAAAAACCTGTGGTTGGCCTACGTTTGTACTTGGAAGGGAAGAAATGCAATCGATTAGCACTGCATCTACAACATCTCTCAAGCCTTCCAAATATCATGACCTTCCCATCAGCCAACCCCATCACATGTATGCCATGTCAATGGCGAGGCTCTGATGATTATAGATCTAACGACCAGTTTTTGGAACCAATTAGATGGAGGAGATACTCAAAGGTGTGCACGTCTGTTGTTAAGCATGATCCCAGCTGGTTGCAGGGAGATACAAGTGGTGTGTTTATTGTAACCGGTGTGCAGCTCCTTTGCAAAGGGCGGTGGCCTAAGACAGTACTTCACCTCCGTCTTCTTTTTACGCATATACCCAACTGTACCATTCGGAAGACAGCGTGGGCTGCTGCTCCAGAAGCATCTCAAAAATCAAGTTTTCTGACAAATCTCAGCACAACATTCACATTTACTCAGCGAACAACCACTGCTCCTGACAAGCAAGGTCCTGCTGCAATTAACTCTGGTGTGTATCCAGATGGTCCTCCTGTTCCAATTCGCTCTAAAAAGCTGCTTAAATATGTGGATGTGGCTGAGGTTGTGAAGGGTCCACATGATGCTCCAGGACACTGGCTGGTTACTGCTGCTAAGCTAGTCACAGATGGTGGTAAGATTGGTTTGCATGTGAAGTTTGCTTTGTTGGACTATGGATTTCACTGTGCATAGAGTGGATTTTGTTTTATTGATTGATTTAGTTATCTCCTGTCTAAAAATCCTTTCCTAGCAAATTGGTTTTATGTGCCGAAGAGTTTTGCCATGGTTTGTACAGAGAGAGACAGAATAAATTTACTTGCTAGAATTCGTGCTGTACATTTGGTTGTCTATGTTAATGGAGCCTTCTGTTTTCTTCGTGGTTTAAGAAGATTTCAACTAGGGTAATGAGTGTCTATAACGTAAATAAATAAATAAAAAAAAGATTAATGAATTGTTTCATAGAGGGAATGCATATGCATGTTGGTGTCACGTCTTACCTGTTAGGGTTTATAAATGAAAAGTGTGCATGAAGAAGAGTGGAAGCACGAGACTGGAGGGCATGCTCAAATGAATCATAAGCATTTACGACTCGAGTAAATCTAACTTGAGAAAAGCTAACATGAGAAAAGTTATTTATTTATGGAGAAAAAATCTTACTTGAGGCACAAGCTACGTTTTCTATGACAAAAATGAGCCCTCGTAAAGACTTGTAGTGGTAAATTTCTACTCTTTGAAACAGTAATTGAGTACAGGAATTCACGGCTCATTTTATTTTATTTTTTTAATTTTATCTTTTAATATAAAGTTTATTGATTATTAATTTTTATTTATTTTATTTTTTAAAATATTTAATTGATAATAAATTAAGTTTTATGATTTGTTTTAGTTTGTTTTTTATTATGTTATATTAGTTTCATGACTTGAGTTATATATTTGGAGGGTTAATTTAGATTATTTGTTTTTGGATTTTTCAAATCGATCAAATCATATCAGATCAATTTTTGCATGTTATTTTTTATTTTACTATAAAACATATTAGCAATTCCTAAATGTTTTTTTATATTAAAAAAAATTAATCTGACTCACAATGTAGCGTGAAATAATATATTTCTAAAATTAAAATTTAAATCTAAATCTTTTTTCAAGAAGGAAGCTAATTAGCTGGAAAATGATTTTTCCTTTAATTTCAGATCAAAATAACTCAAAGAATAACTTTTGTAATCTTCCAATCATAGTTTTAAAATTCAACCCGAGATGAAACTCAAGTTACGGGTTGAAAGAATCAACTTGAGTTAATTAAATCATGGGTTAACTTATATTTTTAATTAGATCAGGTCAAATTAATTTTTTTTTCTATATTTTTAAACTCATTAGTCCAAACCTTGAATTCTAGACTGACTAGTTGATTTTGTTCCAGTTTTATAACTAGATTCTAATTTCTTGTTGATATATATATATATATATATATATAACACAATAAAGTGTGGAAAATATGGTCATAAATCAAACAAAAATCCAAAATGGCAGCCAAACCAAAAAAAAGTTGAAAAATGAGTGGAGTAAGCTAATTAGGAGATAATCAATTAAAGCTAAGTGTTTAGTGCCCGAATGATTGTGGATATCCCCACAGTTATGAACACCGAAAACTCAAGTCTGTCTCTTAACCACCACAATCATTGCCGAGGCTCAGCAACAACTGCTAAATGGGGCTTCCAAGGCAATGTTAGCTCTGAAATTGGATTGTTCAACAATTCGTAATCAGTTAGGGCATCTGTTGACACAGCATTTTCTACGAGCTGACAATCTTAATTTTGGCCCGCCTGGTTTAATCATCCCTTGCAACAAAATGAATAGCCATGTCCTTTCTTCTTGAATAATCCACATGGCCAGGCTCCGCGGTTGATTTGAAATCTAGTTTTGGTAATGTTGTGGGGGTGTTTTTGAATTAAAAATGTATTGAAATGATTTTTTTTTTTTCAGAATGTTTTTATTTTTTATATTAGTACGTCAAAACCATCGAAAAATATCTAAAAAATATTAATTTGATATTTTTTCAGCGAAAAACACTTTGCAAAACAGAAACTATCATAATAACAAACGTACACTTATAACAAAACTTGGTGAGAGTTGACTCTATCAAACTTGAATGACTTGACGGATCAACCTGCGACCCAATCTACCTGATTAAAACACGGTTTGACTTTTATTTTTTTTCAAAACAACATTGTTTTAAACTATTTTTTCAATTAAAATTAACATATCTAACTTGTAACTTGTGACTGAGTCTTGAAACTGATCATGAATCAAGCTAGAAATGAATTTAATGACTTTAATATGTAATAAACCTATAGTCAAGAATAGGGTTGGGAATTAAGAAATCAATAAGACAAGAAAGTCTCTTTCTATCACATGCACCCTTTATCTTCACAAACAAACCATTGAATACATAACATGTATAATCATGCATGGTAGCCTCTTAAATTGACTCCTTTTCTCAGTCTTATTTCTTTGTTTTATCCATCCAACATGCGATCATCATATGTTATATATATATATATATATAAAGCATTGATTGGACCACCAAGAAATTGACCTAAGCTTTGGCAGCATGCCTTTCATCAACTTGGGAGCAAAAGAAACTCTCCCAGCAAGAGTTGGATCCATTAATCATGTCACATGCATCTGATGTGGTCCCCTTTCTTCTCACCTTTAATTTAATTTCACCCCTCCAGGCCAAGGTTTATAAATACATTCAAATCTTGGAGATCTATGCAATGAAGGGGAATCTATAATTACCACTAGAAACAGTGTTAGTTTACTTGGGATGTTTTTTTAAAATATTTTTATCTTGATAAAAATATATTAATTTTTTTTAAAATTAGTACATTAAAATCATTAAAAAATACTAAAAAAAATTAATTTAATATTTTATTAAAGTAAAATATATTTTTAAAACGCATAAAAAGACAGAGTCTTTAAGAATATCAAGGCTATGCACCCAAATGAAGCAATGATCATTATACAAAGAAAGAAGGATAGATCAACAAATGAAGAAACTAAAAGAAACTTATTTTCATACTTTTCATTACACGGTATGGGTTGAGATTTTTAATTTTTTTTTATCATAAAAAGAGATTTTATCTCGGTTATTCAGATAACCCGTTAAATCCGCGTCAAAATATCTTAAAAAATAAGAAAAGAATTAATAACAATTGAGTTACAACTCATTGTCTGATGATTTTAATCAGATATTACAACAACTAACATACCAAAGCAACAAAATATCACTAACTAAAATATTGGGTTACATGCACGATCAATCAAGTACTAGTGGCAATTAAGCAATGGAGCCGATGTATAGTGATGGATGCGCAAAATCTTCTAAAGCTAGCTCGAAGGCCAGCGTTTTTGGATTTCAAAGCAGTAGCTGACATCCAAATAGCATTTCCCATCATCATCCACGATCTGAAGCCAAAAGAAGTAGAAGAAGCCAACTTTGTCAATCAAAATCTTTAATTTTTGAAGCAATCTGTGTAACCAGTCAATTATATACTAGTATTTGTTATTAATTACCTTGGTTCTAGCAGAATAAGAGCCCCTAGCAAAAATGCCTGAAGGAGTAGTTTCTTCTTCTAGTTCATATCTGTAAGGCTCCTTTTGTGGGCTAAAGGTACCGAGCATCACCTTTGTACGGTCCACTGCATGCCAGAAGAACCTCTGAGACTAATTACTGATATATGTGTGTGGTATGGCATGGTTATTTAACTCACCTCTCACGCCTGTCTTCCAGACAGTATTGGTGTACTTGAGACCAGATACAAGGTTGTTGGAGACAGTGAAGCATAACTTGAGGTGGTACAGGCTTCCCTCCTTGAGGGTGAAGAGGCTACTGCTCTTTGAATTACTATTGAATGGAAATGGCAATACAAGATCTGGACGGCCCGGGCATAAGATTGAAAGACTTAATATCTTCACTTCTGGTTCTTTGCTTTCTGATTAAATCCAGCAAGAGAAGATTATAGGCATCTGGCTAGATTTCAAGATTATAATTAAGTCGAAGCATGAAATGAGATGGTGCTTAAGCTGCTATCGAATTATCTTGTTTGCTACGATGTTGTGTTAGAGAATAATATAAATAATACCTCGAAACTTTATCTAATCTTCTAAGTTTTCAGATTGAGATAATTTTTTTTTTGTTATGGCATTAAAACTTCAATGATCAAATGTTTACAAGTTGGCTGCTCTGTCGTTACAAATTTGTACTTTGAAGGGATGGTTATTGAAAATTCATGAGGTCAAGGCAGAAAGAAAGATTTGTGTCCTGAAAATTACAAGGATGGAGAAGAAAAATAAATGGGGCAAGATTAATACCTCCTACAGCAGACATATCAACACTCCCAAGTAGCTGTTCCTTCCATCTCCTTAAGCTGTCATCATCCTGCAGAGAAATTGTTGGTGTATGATCATAATCTAAGATTTTCAAGTATTTATAGCGTTTACTCCAAATATTGAAAGAACGATATCGTGCCTTATCTTTTTCAAGCTGCTCCTTCAGGGAAACTTGAGGCCCAAGATCCAATTCCTTATGATCAGACTGGAGCCTGGAACCATCTTCTTCAATGTCATCAACAGAATCATCTTCTTCATGGTCCTTCTCTGCTTTTTCTTCAGCTGCAGCAGCAGCAGCCTTGATGTTGTGGTCATTTAGTCCTAGATTCTCCATCTCATTACTGAAAGAAACTTCTTGGGATGCTGAGCGAGTCCTTACAGCAGCTGACATTTTCCTTTTCCACCAAGGATTTCACCACCTAATGCTGAGGAAACAAATGCAGGTACCTATCTATCTAATCTTCTGCATGTTTTCTTTTATAGTATTTACCTCGGGAAGGTATATAATGGAGGTTGAGATGGGATTTATTGCTTGTTTTAGCGATGGGATTTCGGAGGATGTGAAGTGGTGGTGACACATGACACGGGACCTGAAAGGCAAAGGAAAGGATGGATGGGATATATAAAGCTGAAAGAGGAACCGCTAAAGTGGAGGCAGGTGGGGCAAAGTTAGCCAGCAACTCTCATCTTCCCCAGTCTTTGCTGTTTGCTCCTTTTTATCCTCTTATCAATTTTTACCAATGAACTTGACATTTTTCTTTAATTTTGATAGTGAGTGTATATATTTATCAAGCAAAAATGCTAAACATGATCAAGAAAAATAATTGCTAAACATTAGCAAAATTTAAAATAATTCCAATTTTATATTTTAGCTAAAAATAAAGTTTCCATCATTTTCAATTTAAATCAATCTAGATAAGATTTTGAATTGGAGATTTTTCGAGTTAATCTATTTAGGAGGTGCTTGAGAATGTGGTAGCGGTAACTGTTTTACAAAGTATTTTTTGCTCGAAAATACATTGAAATAATATTTTTTTAAAAAAAAATTATATTTTTTATCAGCACATCAAACCGATTTAAAATATAAAAAACATTAAACAAAAAAAATTAAAAATTGTAAAAATACTAGATAAAACCCATGTGGAATTTAATAACAACAGCAAAACTTTAACAGGGGTGTGAAAGAAAAGGAAGGAAAGAATTTCACAAACAATTTCTCCCTGTGGAGGTGGAGGTTGGTGGATTTGAATGACTACTGACTGAACTTATTGTTATCCACGTACTGGCTGGCTATCATCTCTTTCCCATAATCATGGCTTTCTGGAAATCTCCTCTTTAATCAAATCCAAAGTGATCAAACTGTGAGTTTATATTATTGTTTTTGGGTTTTTTTTGAAGGAACAAAAATTCTCTAATCATATGCAAGGAATCATTTTGCTTTCACTTTAAAATACTTCCATGTCTATTAACACCGATTTTCCAAACTAGAGGCCTCTTTTACCTCTAATTGTAGCTTTTCTTTCTTTTCTTCTACTTGCTTTTTTTGGAGTTTGTTTGATTGATTTTTTTAATATATATATATATATATATATATATATAT
>Ga0325403_1001892_pt1 | contig 18054 bp, 9 predicted proteins | sample PopdelMetagenome_19_FD_205665 | JGI IMG/M metagenome (GOLD analysis project Ga0325403, IMG submission 205665) | Populus deltoides microbial communities from Bellville, Georgia, United States - Xylem-PdKOR-R4 | ecosystem: Host-associated > Plants > Phyllosphere > Stem > Wood/Secondary xylem...
TGTCCATTTTCTTCGAACTCGGAAAGTACAGTGTACAAATCTGACTTCTGCTGAACAAAGAGACATCACTACGGGTGCATGCGTGGTATTTACTATTTGTTTTTCTAGTGGCTGCTCAAAGGAAACCTTTAACATAAAATTTACGCAGATGATGCTCTCAATCCAGCAGATCGGTCGACCGTCCACTAGATAGCGTGGACAGTTGTTGCAATCTGAGTAATAAGTTGAAGGGGATTGACAGATGAGATAACGTGAAGCTATAGTAGGATACCCAGGTCGTGACAGCTTGAAGCACAAATGGTTCAAATTTTCATCTTGCTCCATAGCTTAGTTAAGGTAGCGAAGTACAAAGACAGTTTTTTTTCAATTTATGCTGAGATATCTTGACAAATGCATGATCGGGATTATATAAGCTACAGTAATGATTTACTCTAGATACAGAATGGTCAAACAATTAAGTTTATGTCTTCATTCTTTGTATAAATTGAACACAGACATTTCAGTTACAGATTGGTGGGTTTCTACATTTATATACAGCAGAGGCAGGTTGTTTATAAGTTGGTATGCTGCTGATATCAACAAATCTGACTTCCCCAGGGGCAAAAGAAAGATCTCTATGCCTGCAAAAGAACAAAGGCAAACCATCACATACTGGCTAAGGATTGTTTATTCTTGACATATTCACATTTATAGTAAATCTGCTTTAGACCATACACTAGAAGCTAAAGAGTCACATGGCTACCTTCGAAGGTCAAGACCGACTAAACCAGCTTGGAGGATTGTTAAATTATCAGAATCTGGAGATACAATGATGATCGTTTCCTCAGAGTACTGAGTTTCAAGAATGGACATCAACTGTGTAACACGGACAAACACGTCTGCAACACTCTCATTTGGGGTTCCATCGTCGATGGGAGGGGGCTTGTTTCTTGGAGAAATAGTATCTGATGCATATACCTGAACCATAGCCAAGACCTCAGCTATTAACATCCTATTCGCAAAAAGTTCTTAAAAATATATTTGCAACATGATTAATTGCAGCTCAGAGAGAGAGAATGAGATGGAAGGAATGGATCTTTTAAGACATTTGGACTGAGGGCCTGAAACTTAGATGAGTTGACTTGAGCAGAGAGAGCTCACATGGTCTGAAGTCTGCAGATGCCTTGTTAGGTTCTCAATCAAATTCAAACACCCCACCACCCAAGACTCACAAAAGACTTAGAATTTTATGGATCCCACGAAGACAGATTATTCAAATTTTACCTTCTGTCAGTAAAAGGAAAGAAATCAAGTAATAAACCAATGACCATCACATACACATATTTGCTAGTATTGTCTTGAAGGAAAACTTGTTTAAACCAAGAACTAAAACATTGAAATTGCATCCATATCATTTGGTAAACAGGGAGGGATCTTACTTCCGAAACAGCTTCCAAATTCTTGCCTTCATAAGCTCCTAAACCACGGGCATCCAGGAAGCTGTACTCTGGAACTATATAACTGCAACAGCGGAGGACTATTTGAAGCAATAGCAGTAATTAATGCACTATCGCAATAGATTCTGAAAACGCCACCATTCCTTTAAATGAATAAAACACTAATATCATCTATATATTAGCCTTTTAAAAAGAAAGCCTCTCTAAATTTCCAATGGAAACACAACAATGTGAATATGAAATTATATGTCCAATTCCATTGAGCGGCAAATTGGAGCCCCATGTTTTAGAAAAGCTCAGCCACATCTTCACTTTCCCACATTGCTGTCAAAATTAAGCATGGAGCAGCCGACCACAATTAAATAAAAAAAAAATCTATTTTTCTACAAGGAACTTGATCTTAGCCAAAATAGCTAAATGGTCAAGAAAGCTAATTCAGGTAAGAACAAGGGGCCTTATAACACCACATTCCATTCGTGCTAGTACTCAATTTGCCAAATATACTCAATATTAATATGCATACCTCCTACTAATCCTATTAACAGAAGCAATAATCTCAGCAGTTTGGTAAGCTCTCTGAGTAATGGAAGGCCAAATCCAACACCCTGTATCACAAGCTCCCATTTCTTTCAACTGTAAAGCAGCTTTCACAATCTGTTTCTTCCCTTTCTCTGACAACCCACTATCAACTGATGTTTTTGCTACCGGATTTGTGTTGATAATCCCCAGGCTCTCAAACTCAGACTCCCCAGCTCTCACCAAATAATACCTTCATACACCCACAACACAATGTAACCACAAATCCAAACAAAAAGAAACAACAGTGCTAACATCACCAGACCCCAATGAAAACTAAATCCATAATTTAGCAGTGCCTTAATACAACTGTGAAGCTTAGTAAGGTTAAATAAGTTTAACATCAATTCATCGACAGGCAAGTACAAGAAAAAGTTCTAAACTTGACAGTGTTCCAGGTAACATACAATTTCCTTTTTGTTGTTTCCTTTAAATTTATGATCTACAGACTATAAATTAAAAAGAATGAAAGAAAACAGGAAACGGGTTGATGGAGTTACTGGTTGGTGAGGCGGGGAGGAGGCATTTGGAAGAGGCCACGGGCATCAGCGACTGGTGTGGATAAATGGGATGTGGAGATTGAGATAGAGAGTGCAGTGAGGAGGTGGCGGCGGTTTATGTGGTTAAGGAGGTTTTTCTGAGTGGTGGTGGTTGTTGATGACGAAGACGGAGATAAGTGTGGAGGTGGAGCTGTTACTGAAGTGGTCGTTATTTTTAGCATTTTGGCGGGGTTGTCTTGACTGATGACATTCTTCTTCTGCTATTAAGCAGCATCATTGTATTCAGCTTCTGCTTCTCGTTATCCTCAACAATAGCAGTGTGATTTTTATGGTATTTCGTGGGGTCATCATTTCTCTCTTTTCTTGACAAAGGATAATGAGTTTCATGACTTTACTAGGCAAAGCCCACAGTGCAATCAATTGGCCCAACTGAACTCCTAGATGGAGCCGAGTTACTTGTACAAGGCCACCTTATTACTTTATATTTAACGAGACATGAAGTGAGGGAGGAACCAAAGTTAAAGGAGTGTATACCAGTTTTCCTCTCTCTTTGTTACTGAGGAATTTGGGTACACTTTCTTCATTGTCAACTCGGTGCAACTGTGAGTTGAAACGGACCTTGCAGCCGGCTAGTGGCCCATAAAGATGGAAAGGGGAATTCTTCCACATTTATGGATGGTGAATCTCATAAATTTTTATCCCACCTCTTAATCCAGCTACCTATGTGGGTAAGTGTTTACCAGTTCTTAGTCATCGGGTGCAGAACATATTGATCTTTCAAACAGAGAGTCTAATGTATAGTAAAAACAAGCCTTGAAAACAATATAAACGCAGTAAGACATAGTTTATTGGAACTCATTAGTCACTTACTTTGTGTTTAGTTAGTGTTGCAGAAGAGAGGAAATAGATACATGAGATATAAAAATATGTATGGGTGGTAAAAACATAAAATAAATCTGTTTCTAGAACAATTTTATAGGGAATTTTTGATTTTTTAAAACAAGAGAAACATGAGACATGTTCCTTTTATCTTGTTTATATCTCTAGATAATACCTTAATATTGTTTCAATAAATAGAGTTTAATTTAGTAACGTGTTGACTTCACTTGTATATCTAGGATATTTGCAATATACCTCGTAAGATTCAAACAACTCCACCTCATTTAAATACACTTCCAAACTAAGGTTTTTGAACCAAAGTAAAATGACTCAATCATCTCTTAACAAAATAAACTTAATCTCTAGATTTTTAGAAAGAAAATAAAAGCATTAAAAGACAAGAAAAACACTAAAAATAAGATGAGAAATAGTGTGTAAAAAAAAAGTTAAAAACTCTTTATTCACCCCTTTTTTATAATGAATTTTGAAAGCTGAAAGATTGAAAAATTAATAAGAATTAATTCTTACAATTATCAAGTTTTGATTACTCACCATAAATCAAGAATTAAATATAGAAAAATCAAGGGTTTTTTAAGTACGAAAACCAAGGGTTCTTTAAGATTAATTTCTCATTCACCTATAATTTATTTAAATCATGTTAAGTAAACAAATTTTCAATAATCTCCCATATGAATGAAAATTATCTCATTAGTTTGAAAACGAGTTGAAGATTTGTTGAGAGATATTGATTTGGTAGATTACTACATCAGGATAGGTAGCTTTTAGCTTTGAACCTTTCTTAATAAAATACTATCGGATTTACTCGGCTAAATAGTGAATGTGATGTTTTGAACTATTTAACCTTTTGTGTAAATAAAAACAATAGTGCTCATATAGTTCTATATCTCAAGATTTCCTTTGATTCTCACTGTTGTGTTTATTTTGGCCTAGAACAATTCTTGGATTCATCAGTGCTTTAGAAAATTCATCATTTATTGAAATTCTCAAAAACACGATCACATTTCTCACTTATATAGGTGATCTTTCATTAATATTATTCTGATATACTCCACTTGGTGTACCAATATATAAAAGTTATTAAGAGCTCAACTCACTTTTTATTACGATGTAATTATCACTTATTTCACATAAGAATAAGCAGAAAATAATATTTTCCTAGTGCTACCAAAAATATTATATAACTTAGTTTTCCTTTTGAATCTAGATCTTAGGATCTCCTACCAACTAGGTATGGTTACCATTATGATACCTTTTCATTTTAAAGGCCTTAAACCTATCCCCTAGATGAATTATACACAAGCTCTTTTGACAAACCTTTGGTTAATAGATTCATGATATTTTTCCTTTGACTTTATATAGTCAATAGAAATAATTTTATTTGAGAGCAAACATTCAATGATATTATATTTATGATGTATATGTCTAGATTTATCATTATACATACTACTTTGTGACTTTTTAATTTGCCGACTTACAATCGTAATAGATATAATAGTTGACACTAATTTTGGCCAACATGGAATATTCTATAAGAAATTTTAAATCAATTTGGCTTCCTTTCTAGCTTTATCAAAAGAAATAAACTCTAATTCTATTGTGAATCTAGCGATACACATTTATTTGAATGATTTTCATGACATAGTTGCTCCACCAAGTGTGAAGACATATATACATGTAAAATTTGAATCCTTAGAGTCGGATCTTCAATTAGCATCACTATAACCTTTTAGTACCGCTGGGTAACCAATATAGTATAACAAATAATCCACGGTATACCTTAAATATTTGAGTACTATTCGTATTGCTTTCCAATGATTCATACTTAAAATAATTGTAAATCTACTTAGTTTTCTAATTGAGTAAACAATATCAGGTTTTATATAGTTCATAACATACATCAACTCCTAATTACCAAAGACATACAATGACATAACCTTTATGTGTTTTCACATAAATACATTTACCAATTTTGTTGATTTTAAACTTATTTGATATCATAACTTTGTCAAATTTTTCATGCCATAGTTTAGGTGCTTATTTCAAACCATATAATGATATGACAAGTTTAGACTTTCTTTTCTTGTCCATTGACAACAAACCCCTCGGGTTTTTCCATGTAAACCTCCTCATCAAGGTCACCATTTTAAAAAAGTTGTTTTTACATTTATTTGATGTATTTCAAGCTTGTAAATAGCTACGATGACTATTAATATTTGTATGAGAGTTATTATTGATACAAGTGAATATTTGTAAGAAATAATCCTTACCTTCTTGTTGTCTAAAACCTTTTACAACAAGTCTAGCTTTAATTATCAATAATGCCATCAATTTTCATCTTTCTATTAAAGATCCACTTATAGTCTAATGATTTACTTTCAAGAGTAAGATCTAATAGTTTCTATGTATGCTTATTCATAATGGATTCAATTTTACTATTGATTGCCTCCTTTAAAGAGAAAGATTCCAAATAGGATATTGTCTCGGAATAGGTTCAAGGTTCATTTTTTTTAACAAGTATGTATCAAGACCAAATGCTTTGGTCATTTCCCCCCTTTCTCCTTCTAAACTCAACTTCATCATATTGTGATTGATGATGATCACTTGAGCTAGCCTTAATCGTTCTCTTAAATGAATAATTTTCTCATGCTTCCTTTCATGAAACCATAATTTCAAAGGATGTAGCATTTATTGATTCTATAATAGTATTAAGATGAATATCCTTAATATTTAACTTGTGTACAAGAAATTGATATGCACTATTATTGTATGCATATCTAATAAATACGCAATCCAAAGTCTTAGGTCCTATTTTTTCCTTTTTTAAGATTAGGCATTACTACTTTTGCAAAACGCCCCTCATAATTTAAGGTATTCAGAAGAAGCTCTCCTACCTTTTCATAATTCATAAAGTGTCTTATTTAATTTTTTTTAATGAGATATTTTGTTAAGTATATTATTGGAAGTTAGGATTATCTTCCAAACACAAGTTATGAGGTAACTCCAAACTTATTAACATAGTATTCATCACATATAGTCTGCAATTTTATTTTATTATGGTGAATAAAAGCGATATTTTGGTGGATAATACCATTTTGGAAACAAAATTTGCTAAATGACGATCACTTATTATTACTTTTATTTTTCTTATCAAGTTGATTTGTAACATAATTCTTGTAATGTTTAAACATTACAAAAGTTGTATCTTTTCTTCCAAGCAAATAGATATAACAATAATTTGTGAAATCATTTATAAAAATAATGCAAGACTTTTTTCTATCTCTCGTTTGCGCAAACTTTAAATCACCGATATTCGAGCAAATTAAACCTAGAGATTCACTATTTTTTTCAATTGTTTGAAAATAATGTTTTATGAATTTTTTATTCTACACAAATTTCACACGTGTTTTTTCCCTCAAGAATCATACTTGGTAATAATTCATAGTTTATTAACCTTTGTATATAATTATAATTCACATAACCCAACTTGTCATGCCATACATAACAAGAATTAAGTAAATAAGAAGAAAAGACAAATCTTATTATTGTTCTAATAATTGGTTACAATGATTATTATATTCATTTAAAAGAAGCCATCATGGAGATACACTTTTTCTACAAACATACCACTCTTGGAGAACATAAATTTATCACTATAAAAAAAATCATCTTAAAATTGTTTTTGCTCAACAATAAGAGAGACACTAAGTTCTTTCTAATAATAGCAACAAGCAATACATTGTTGAAGGTGAGATGCTTTCCAAAGGTCAGCTTCAGTATGACCTTTTCAAAATCCAGTACTTTAGAGGTTTATGAGTTCTTTATGTATAGGTTTTTTCTATCAACTTCTTTGTAAGTGAAAAACATCATCTTCTCAACATATACATATCTTGTAGCACTAACATCAACCCATCATTACTCATGATTGTTTAATAAGGCTGACTTTGTAAACTATAAAAATGTTTATTTCCAAAACTTCATTAACGAGGTAATCAACCTTATTGATATTGGTTTCAACAATTATTTTCTTTCTTATGTTGATTTATTGATCCCTATTTTATTCACAATTATCACAATTTCACTTATAAACTATATTGTATAAGAAAAGGGTATCATGTGAATAATACTTTCTCTAAGTAAGTTCACTAGAAAGATTGGAGGGGTCACAAACCATCCCGTTTAAAATCTAATCTCCTTATACAAAACTTTCTAAGTTGTATTTATTCACTACACTAACTTTTTGTATATGTGAACAATAATATATACATGAATAATGTTGTATGCATGAACAAACCTGACTAAATAGCTTTGATGTCATTCTTACATTTAGAAAATTTTCACGTATGAACTTTTGATCCAAAGTTTTTCAAAGTGCCTTTTCACTCTTGATTGAACTATACACATCATACTGTGTATGGTTTAATCTATTCAAAATGTAGTTTTTTACACAAAAAATCACTATGATTCCATGTCTAAAGCTACCATAATAATGAAATCAAATTCATTATTTGACAACTTTAATATTTTTTTTCCTACAAGAACTTAACCAAGTCTAAGGTGAGCACATGAATCAATATTTTATGTTATTACCGTTTAAAATCCAATCAATTGAACTTTTCAAGTTTCTCACTATACAACATAAAAAAATGATTGTAGAATCCTCACTACCAAAGTAGTACTTGTCGAAGCAATATTGGTTGAAAAAACTAATTATCAAGTTAAAAATATGATATAATATTATAAAAACAATAGCCAATAATATTTATAAATAAATATTTCGATTCCACAATAAGCAAGTAATATAAAAAATAATAATTGTAATATAGCAACTTGATAAACAAAAATAGTTAAATTATACAACATAAAAAATAAACTCTTTTGTTTATTTTAGTTTAAGAAAAACATACAAAAAAATATGTTTAAACAAGAAAGACTAAATGCATGATTATACCAACAAGTTGACAAGAACATATATAAACTAAAAAAAAGATATATATCATGCAACAACTCAAAGAGATTCAAATAAATTGCATAAATTATAATTTTAGAAGATAAACTATAACTTTAAAACAAAGATATATAAAAACCTTCTAAAATTAAAAAAAAAAACATAAAGCTATAAACAAACCAAGAAGTTATAGATGAAAACATATAATGTGTGTGTGTGAGAGAGAGAGAATATATAAAATTAAAAGAGAGTTACATTATATCTTAAATTTTAAAGATACTAAAAACCTCTTTAACAATAATCTATATAATTAATATTTTTTCACATGATAAACTAAACAAAGTCTAATATATGTGCTTTCAACAAACTAAACAACATCAATAAACAAGCAAAATAAAACTCATGTCAAACATGCTTTCAGTATAAATATAATAATAGAATACTAGCACACATATTAAACACATATATTCAAACTTATAATTGATATAAAATCAAAATTCTTTTCAAAATAAAAAAAACTTAAATAATAATAGCAAGAAGACTCACATTTTGGCAAAAGCAAAAAAAAAATCAAGCTACAATTTTGAAAGGAATCGAGAGCTTAATTGTATCCTATTTTTACCCGAAACTGAAGATACAATAAAGATTCATGGTTAAATTACATGATTATTGGACGAATCTGCATAAAAATTAAGTCCGAGGATATAATTATATTTTTAGTAAGCCAATTTGATTTAATCATGGGCCAAATTAAATTTTAATTATGTTTAAGAATTAATTTGGGTTTAATTGAAGGATTTAATTAGGTGCAAGGACTAATTATACTTTAAATTGATCAAATTAATTTTATTAGGGGTTTTCAAATTTAATTTTTACCAAGTCAATTTATTGAAATCAAGGGTAAAATTGTAAGAAAATCAAAGTTTTTGGGTCAATTAAGGACTAAATTGAAGAAATTTACAGCCAAATATCATTTTGAAAAAGGCGTCATGGGGCTTAATTGATTGAAATCAGGGGTGAAATTGAAGAGATTTGAAAGTTTAATTGTCAATTAGAGGCTAATTGAAGAAATGAAAGACTAATGACCAAAATGATAAGGACAGTGAAATTTTGGGCTACAATTAAAGTTTGTCAGGGGTAAAATTGCATTAAATTGGAAGTTTAAGGTCAATTAGGGGTGTAATTGAGAGAGATTACAAATAAAAGGACTAGATTGAACTTTATTAAAATGGCGCTGTTTTGTTACTATTTATCTTCTTTTTCAATTTTCACCCGAAGAGACTGCTCAAGAGACTGCTTTTTAAGGGTATTTAATGCTTCATCTCTGCATCAAATTTGACAAAATTTGCACAAAAACGATCACGTGACATTTGACTACACCCTGGTATGATTCTTTTTGGCCTATTGACACCACAAAAGTCATGACGCCGACCCAAAAATGCCAAAATTGACAGTTCATGATACATAATTTGAACCAATGATTGAGATTCTTTGAGGCTGAATCAAAGGCCAAGATTTGGTACCATTAAAGACCAAATGTCCCTCTTTATCCTCTTATAAGAGGTGAATTTCATGGCCTGAAGAGGAAGAAATTCAGATCCAAAGTCGATAAAAAACTAGTTATCCCCAGTTTTTTCCAATCGCCAAGCTTCCACTTTTCTCCTCCATCGCTATAGCTTTGGCTTTTTTAGCCACTACAACCTCCCCCATGCCATGACTAACGATGACTCAACATCCCTACAAACCCATCTCCTCGCCAGTGATAGGGACAACCACCATAAGCTTTGCCTTTTCCATGACAAACTTCTTCTTCCTGCACTGCAACAACCCAACCACCAACATCTTTAGCCTCCACCATGAGCCACCAGCATTTCCACCATCCTTATGCTAGACCAGTGACGGTAGCTGAAACCCCTACACTAGATAAGTTTCTTCGTCTCCTTCACCCTTCCCAACTGCATGTAATATGTGAAATAATTCATATCCTGCAACTGTTGGCTTCTACCAGCAGATACAAGATGGGCTGGACCTGTTTTGGCCCAACCCACCCTAAAAAAAGAAGGGTTTTTTGGGTCACTTGTCTACAAAAAACAAAAAATTCCAAGGGTTACTTCAAAATATTTATCATTTTCTCACATATTTATCCAATAATTTTGCATAATATCAAACTATATATTTACACTGTAAGATACAAATTTGATATTAAAATACTCGATTTTCTCCAAAATGTTTCTAAAAATTTTTGAAAATTAAAAAAAATCTCAATTTTTTTAAATTAATTCTCTTTCAAATAAACAAAAAAATATTTTATTTTCATGTATACGGCCAAATCCTAAAAGTTTTCTAACATATTTTTATATATAAAAAATGCATCTTTCTTATATTTTGAAATGCAAAAATGGATTTCGTAGCTAGTTTATGATTATTTGTTAGGGTTTGGCCAAAAATAAAATATCTTTCACCAATTATTTTGTTCACTTTATATTTAAAATGTTAGTGTTTAACTGTAGACTTTAATATTTGAGGGTGTAAAACTACATGGTAGAGTATACCTTCAAATATTAAAGATACAAAGAAATAAATGTGATTCTAAAATTTAGATCTTAAAATGGTTAAGATCTAACCCAAAAGGTAGAGATCTCTTTACGAAGAGAGATCTGCCTTGAATCTTAGACGAGACCAACAAATAGAAGCATAACCTAAAAAAACAATCAAATAACAATGCAACTTACCTTAGGTATGGTGCACTGATGGTAGTGCATCTTCCCCTTACACAACTAATCCCTTACCTAGACTCTTGCAAGTCATAGATTTCTTAGTAACCTTAATAATAAGTGGCGACTCCTGAATCTTATAATCATAATATTATGATTATACCCAAAACCCTTTTCCTGTCTCAATAACTCTCACGAGGCAAAAATATGTCTTTTGTCATTTTAAATTAATAAATTAAAATTTTTGGATACACTTGTTGAAATTAAAACAAAAAAGGCTATTTACTTGTTGAAACACTTTAAATTAATAAATTTTTTGTTGTCATTAATGATGAATCCTTTGTCATTTAAGCTTTATTCCTCCTCACTTGTGTAATTAGAATATTTGCAATATGTCCTCCAAGATCTCAACACCATTACCTTAGTCTAGATGTACTTCTAAATAAGGTCTTTGAACCAAAGTAAAATGACTTAATTATCTTTTAATAAAGTGAACGTAAGCTTTAGATTTGAGAGGAAAACTAAAACATAGAAAAGAGAATGAAAGCGTTAAAACTGAGGTGAGGAAATTTTGTAAAAATCTAGATAAAACTATCTTTGAACTCTTCCTCCACCCTCCTTTTTATTGTGGGTTTTGAAAACTAAAAAGTTGAAGAATTAATTATGGTAATAATCACAATTAATTTCCATTATGATCAACTTTTGATTACCCATTATAAATCAATAATTAAATCTGAACATAATGGTTATAAATCTAAATTTTTTGAGTTGAAAAATTGTTCAGATTTGTAGCAAAAACTTTTAGAAGAGACTGTTAATATTTATAGGCCGGACTAAATAAACAATGAGTTGGAAGAAATAACTCTTCATGGACCAAGCCCAATTCTAATTTCAATTTGCAAAAATTAATTTTTTAAAAGTATAAACACTAGCGAAGTGTTTTTTTTATTTTCATGGTGGGATAAAGTTCTTTAAAGGGTTTTGAGTTTTACCAAAACATGTCAACCAAGGGTTTATTAAGATCAATTTCTCATTTATCTATAATTTGTTTAAATCATGTTAATGTTGATGAGGATATGTTGAAGATTAAATTCTATTAATTTTTTAACCCTGAAAATGAGTAGATTCTAGTTTTAATTTGACTTTAATTAAATATTCTTATTGATCATGTTCTTTAAATAAATTTCCAACATTTACTTGATGAACATTTCTAGATGGAAGATTCCTACTAATATCAGTTTGCACATTTAGGAAAACAATCTCTAGATAGAGTTGTAAGTCAAGCAATAATGTAACAATGAGTGTGTTCAGTAATAGAAAACAGTTTTCTGGACTGAAAAATATTGTATTTGAATATGAAGTTTGTTTTTTTTTTTTTATGAATTTAATTTTTCAAAAAATTAGAGTATTATTCTTATTCTGAACAGCTGTTGACACAATCAAATGTTTAATAGTCACATGGGAGAATGGAGACAGTTCTTAGAAAAAGATTGCAGTTCTAAGAAAATCCTAAAGAAAATTGAAACTTAACAAATTTTGAACACATCAAGTAACGAATACTTGATATTCAATCAAGTTTGTGAAAAAATTACAAGATGAACCAAGCAAAATTCTAGGAAGCTGCATGTCTTGTACAAAAGCAGGAGAAACTTTGAGGAGATATACCCCGGTAAACAACTCCATGAAATATCAAAAGATTTATTTTATTTTTATTTTAAATTAATTTTTTTCATTGTTCTCGTATCATTTTAATATGCTGATATTAAAAATAATTTTTAAAAAATAAAAAAATATATTATTTTGATACATTTTCAAACAAAAAAATATTTTAAAAAGCAACCGTTACCGTACTCTTTCTCGAGTGTTTGAGAATTTGGTTGCGATTGCTTTTCAAAATGCTTTTCATTCGGAAATGTATTAAAATAATATATTTTTTTATTTTTTAAAAAATATTTTTAATTCCAGTAATCAAAATGATATGAAAATATTAAAAAATTATTAATTTAAAGAAAATAAATTTTTTAAAAAACATTTTGGAAAGATTGAAACAAACAACTGGTACGGTCAAAATCAGTTTTTTAACGTTAGAAAGCCAACTGTGCTAGAGTATTCCACAAATAAAGGGCCTCCAAGTAATAACGATTAGCTTCTAGAGGGATTAAAAGGCACCATCTTCTTTTTTCGAAAATCAATAAAAGCATCTGGTAAGATCACTCATTTGACCAGGTCGTCCTTTTATTTTATTATGTTATTACAGGTAATGTACTGAAGACCTCGGGAGGCTATGCTGTAAACAGGCACTGTGGGGCTGTAAATGTGCAATATACCTGACATCAGGTGTAAGACTTGGTGTCTAAAGTAGTAGGTTTTAACGACAACAGGGTACCCGTGCAGTGACTCTCGGGGGTTTTACAGCGGCCTTGGCCTGATGTTGGCGGAGTGCTGTGAAATCTGTCATTTTGTTCGGGAGGAAGGTGTTATGTTTTGAAGTTTGAACTGTGATATATTTTGATAATTAGACGAGGGAATATTCTCTGACCCTTGTCTTGTACTTTTCTTCTTGTCTTTGAGGTAGACAAGAAATTCCTATTACACGCCATCTCCTTATTTCTTAGTAAAACAACGATAGAACAAGATTTAAAAAAATGGGTTGTGTTTTACCAAGGAACTGTGCTGAATTGCTCGGATCCTGTAAGGTATGAATGTGATCCACTTTGTAAGGAGAAAAGGTTAATTTAAGCACACTTGCCACATGCCCCCTAGAGTATTTGACTATAGTTTCAGGCTTTGAGCAATATTTCCCCTTTCCCTTTGATGTCCTTGCCTTTGTTGATTTTTTTTTATTAAATGTTGTCAAGTAAGATCACAAAATTGAAATCTTCATTCCTCAACACGCATATCCGAACATATCATAGATGGGACATCTAGCAAAAACTCAAAAACAGGTTGATGTTGTAATGGTTGTCCACCCTCTAGATTTTATTCCTGCTAGCTACTGATCCTCCTGATCCATCTTCACCTACATAAACGATTGTACAAATTGTGAAACTCTTTGTACTTTGCACATATTACCTTAATAATTAAACAGAAAATGCAGACATGTACCTTCAGAACCTAGGAGCACTGGTCTCTTGGTGAAACTTCTCTCTTACATATGCTGGCTATTATAGCCTCTGCAAGTTTGGTTCTTTATGCATCCAAGCAAATCGTTTGCTGTGTCAATACCTACCATCCAAGAACAAAAATCAGTGTTGGTAAAGGTCATCTTGTTAGCACAATACACCAAATGAGAAAGCATATTTGGGTGTTTAGGGAGATCGAACCTGTAAAGTAAGCACCAGTGACATATCCTATGTATTTATTGCTATTATGCTCCCCGGTGAAGTAAACTGGACCAACAGGATCCTGTAAAAGACAGTATTTCTAGCTATGTTTCTGAAATCGCCTTTTCTTACATCAACATTAGGAAATTGAATTTGCTAATTTTAGGCTCACCCCTAATTGGTCGTGGCGGTTTTGGTTGTACTTGTCAGGCCAATTGGAATAGCTGCCTTTGTAGAATCTGTTTAAGCCCCATCTAGGTACAAGTATGTCTTCTGGCTTAGGAATGTTGTTACCAAACAACGTTTTCAGGACAGCCATGACCTCTGCTTCAACTTCCTGGTCTGATAATTGCTCTACCCTTCTTGATTCTTCAGCGGTTACTGTCACAAACAAAATGTTCGATCCTGGATATTCATTCTCTAGATGCTGCATGAAAAGAAAACATCAAGACATCATAAATGTGGAGCTAGGATGAATTTACAGCAAAATAGCTAGCTACTAATTTAGATGTACATGTTAGTTAGTACCTGCCAAAGTGGATAGTATCCGCGCCTGACATGCGTGTAAAGGAAGAACTCAGTTCCAGGACCAGATGGCCAGAACTTGTAAGGAAATTTTAGGAATATCTTGGTGTATATGGTCATGCTAAAATCTGATATTGCAAGCCTTTTCCATAGCTGATTCATATTCAAGATAAGATTCAGTACTGGAAATACCAAAATGAAAATAAAGATATCCATAAAAGTTAGAAAGGAAATTGATTTGAATATCTCGTGAAGATTGAAAAAGAAAATCTCTCAATAAAAAAAAATCAAGAAAGAAAAGAAAAGAAACCAATAATCATGTATACTCACAGGTAACTTAGGCCTGAAATCAATGAGGTCAGTTTGGAGGACTCCAACGCTTACAGAGACAATAGCATACTTAGCTTTGTAAATGGAACCATCTTCAGTTTTGACTGCAACTCCATTCTTTGAGTATATTATCTCTCTAACTACCTGAAATAGTGTTTAAAGCACAAATCTACATCAGGATTTAGTACCTTGCATGATATAGCTAGCTCAGCTACCTATAACCGAGTACATTAGTTCAAGATCCCAGCAAAATGTGCTAAAAGGTTACCTTATTTAGCTTGAGTCTGGGGTCGCTCTTCAAAGAAGACAAGAACTGCTTAGCAAGATACTGTACTACAATCTCAAAACCCCTGGGATCTGCTACAAAGTACGGATCCTCTCCATGGTCCACGAACTCATTCCGTGGGTATGTGTGCTTCAAACTTGTCACTTTTGGTGGTTCTCCATCTTCGTAGTCATTGTGGTAGTAGTCTATCACCATTTCTAGTGGGGTTTTCGGCTCCCTACAGCCATGTCCATTACTCAGTTAATTTACTCTTAAAAAAAAAAAAAACTTAATTAATGTATGAAATTCCTAGCGCTTACTGTTTGAATAGACGCTGCCCTGCCAATATTGAGATATCAACATCGTTCTTGACTTTTTTTGTAAGAAGGGTCGAAAACTCTGCACAGAAGTCATCCCTGGCTACAGCAACTTTGTCTATAGCCTCCACCAATCTTTTTGGGTATAGCCCACCACTGTGGAGATCAGTGGAAAAGATGTTACGAATGGTATGCCATTAATGTCAGCAATTAAGATGATGGTTTTTAAGAAAAGAAGAATATCAAAGAAGAGTTGTTTAATTCAATTACTCTTGTTTATAGGTATTTGATGTAAGATTATCATAGTCATTAAGGGAGGTTTTGAGCTTGACTTTCTTGGCCATTTCTAATACAGGATTATGAACAGGCCCCCCACCAAAAAGCCAGTTGGCACCCATTTCTACTGCATATCCACTAAATTGGGTTTTCATCACACGGCCGCCAATCCTATCTGTTGCTTCCAGTATCAAGATATCACGTATGCCAGCATCTTGAAGTGTTTTTGCTGCTGAAATTCCTGAAATGTTAACCAAGATTAAATAAAAAGGCTCAGCATACAAAGTAGTTTGTGTAAAAACTATGCAAGTCTTTCACCCAAAAAAGAATATGTATATATGGACAATGAAAGTGTTTTACCGCATGATGTGTGCGCCTAAATACCAGAAAAAAACATTCATAATACAGAAATGTAAAAGGGCAAGTGAAATGCATGCATATATCTAGAGCCATTTTTGGTAATTTTGAAGATATGACAACCTGACATTCCAGCTCCAATGATAATGACGGTAGGAGTTTGCGAGGCCGAAGCCAGAGAGAGGAAGGAATGGAAAAGGAGGACAAGCACCATTCCGAAGAGCTTCGTCATTGTTATGCAATACGCTAAGCTTTTAGTGTTTGGCTTGAGTTGTGAGATTAGGTTACTCTTGTCTCCCATTTATATGCAAGACTAGGTTCGTGACTTATGCTATAGGCTGGTCTAAAACAATTTAGTACACAATAAAAAACTACTTATACAAAATAATATTTAAAAAAAAATTAAAAAAAATATAATACTCAAGTCATTAACTCGATTAGATCTAATAAAATAAAATAATTTGATAATTTTATTTAAATTATAGACAACAGTAACAGACGAACTATAAAAAAATATTTGATAATAATTAACTAAAATAAATGAGTTATCGATATCATACCTGAAAAGAGAAGAAAAAAAATCATTGAAAGCTCATTGTCATTTTATTATGGACATCTTCCATCATAAAAAGCTTGTTGAGACGGTTCAAACCTAACTGCAAAAATCTTAGTGATGATATTAGAAGCCGCATGGGTTGCTAGAGCAACGTCCCGAAAAAGCAAACGAATAAACAAAATGAAATGAGCATCTGTCTATATTCAATAAATCAATTATATTTAACTCAATAATAAAATTTAATTAAAAAATAAATCTCACAAACTTCACAAAGCAAAAATAACAATAATTAAAAGAACAAGGATAAAATTTAATAGGAAATAAATTTACGGAGGGTGGAATAAATAAAATGTAACTCTAAAAATTATTTTAGATTATAAAAAAATCAAAATCAAAATAATATGGACTAAATTTGATAAAGAAAAAAATTGAATGAAGATGAAATCAAAACAAGAATCTAATTGAATGAATTATTAAAAAAAAAATCATAACCAAAAGAATAAGGACTAAATAAAAAAGAAGTTTAGGGGTTGACTTGAAAAACCAGGGGCATGGCATAAACACCAAAGAAGAGAGAGGAAAGAAAAAAATAGCTGCCGACGCCAAACTAGAGTTCTTATAGGTGTATACACCACATATCCATGGAAGAGACGTCGAAACAAAGCTGATGTCATCTTATAATGGCTTTTTTGGCCCTGAAATCAGTCACACATGATGTTAAAAGACGACAAAGCAGCTGATGTGTGCATCAATAATTTTTTTAATTTCTTTCTATTTTTTAAAAGATCAAATTGCCCTTCCTCACCTCAATAACAACAAAAAGACCAGCAATGAATGAAATACCCTCTGACTAGGCTAAAAATATATAAATTGTAAGGGCAAGTAAGTCTTTTAATGTATTTATAAAAATGAAAAGAAAAACAGAAGCCTCATTTTCATTTTAATTTTTTCTTGATTCTAAAGGTAATCTAATAATTTTAATTTGCATAATAAAACAAAAGGAAAAAAAATACCACAGACAAATATTTTTTTTT
>Ga0325403_1001894_pt1 | contig 18045 bp, 8 predicted proteins | sample PopdelMetagenome_19_FD_205665 | JGI IMG/M metagenome (GOLD analysis project Ga0325403, IMG submission 205665) | Populus deltoides microbial communities from Bellville, Georgia, United States - Xylem-PdKOR-R4 | ecosystem: Host-associated > Plants > Phyllosphere > Stem > Wood/Secondary xylem...
GACAGAGGAAAGAGATGGTTAGGATCTTCTACATGGGGTTCCACCTTTGTTGTCGTCTGTGTCATCGTGGATACTCTTGATTGGTTATTGCTTTGCATCCTTCTTCTTTTTTGACATCTTCTTCAAGTAAAAATTAGAGTGAGTAAAAAAATCGAAAAACTGAGAAAATCGAGAAAAATAAAAAAAAATAACCGAAAAAAATCGAATTAACCGATTAAAAAATCACAAAAAAATCCGATTCGGTTCGGTTTCGGTTTTCAAAGTCTGAAACCGAACCGAACCGAACCGGTTCAACCAGGCCACCACTTAAAAATAAAACAAGTATAAATAGAAAGTTTCCTAACTCTAAACCTACATTCAGCCGCGCCCCCTTCCTTTGCTCTCTACATCTCTGCATCTCCCCTCTTCCCCCCTTCCTTTGCTCTCTACATCTCCCCTTCATCTCTCCTTTTTTATTTTTCTTCATGCTCAGCTTCATGATTGTTACTCATTAGTTGTTAAACTCCTGCTTCATGCTCCTTTGCTTAAGCTCCATCTCCTTCAGCCGCCCCCTCTCCCTGTTCTCTGTCTCTCATCTCTCAAATGATTTGAGTTAAATCTGTTTTATTCTCTTCCATGCTCTTTATCTTTGTCTCTCATCTCTCGGATCTGCATGTTCTTGGCCCAAATATTGTGGTTTTGTGGTGCTTGACAGTTTTATGTTTATCTCTTAGATCATGCTTCTGATTAATTATTTCCCTGCGGCGATGTTTAGTAATTGCTTTTGAAAATGCTTTTGATTGAATCCAGTAATCATGGACTGATCTAATCTTTGGTGACCTCAATATGATGAGATTTGGGTGCATGCATGATGCTGGGAATTGCTTTAATGCTTTCTATTTTTTTGCAATTAGTAGGCCTTGTAACATTCCCTGGAGAAGGAGTGGATTGAATCTGAAATAGCTTGAGCATCATAATTTCGGTTTGAACCGGTTTGGAAGAGAAAAAAACGAACCGAACTGAAATTAATCGGTTTGAACCGTTTTCGATTCGGTTCGGTTAAAAAAAAATTCGGTTTGGTTGTTTTTTGTCCAAAACCGGACTGAACCGAAAATGCTCAGCCCTAGCAAAAATATAATAATTCAGCTAAAATTAGTCTTTTTAGTTTTTTTTTAAAATTAAGTAATCCCTCTAATTTTAGAAACTATTTATTTAATGCCTTCATCATTGCTAGTCAAATTTAGTTTAATATTACTTTTTTTTTTTCAAAAAATGTCTTCTCCTTGATCTTTCTGTATTATTTATTTCTTTTTTATTTTTCTAATAAATTGGAATGAGCGTGGCCCAGTTTAATTATTCAATATCATTTCATGCACAATGCCCGTTATCATTAAAGGTGTCGAATTTAACTTTTTCTTAGAACTAAATCTAAAAATCAATTTATTTTTAGGATTGGTGGCTTGATATTAAAGCGTGACCCTCAAAATAATTTTTCAAGTTAAATATATATAAAGTAATTTGTTTTATGAGATATTTTAGATTATTTTTTTTCTCTTTTATATAACCATTCCTTTATTATAAATTAAACTAATAATAGGTGTTCTCGTTACCTTTAAAACTAGATTACGAATAATATTACTACTGTCTTGTATTTAATTTTATTAATAAAATAAATAAAGGGAGATTTGAACTTTAAATTATTTGGTATTAAAACTTCAATATTATATTAAAAAATCATTATAATTTAAAAGCTAAAATTGTTAAATGAGATTTTAAAATATAATTAATATTATTTCTTAACATTTATCTTCTATTTGCTCTTTTTTAGTTTGCCTAAATATCCTTTTGCCGTATAAATATGCTAAAAAGTTATTCTTTTTTTATTTCTTAATTAATTATTTTAGTTTTTTCACTATTATTTTTCCTTCCTTCCCTCTCTAGATATCTATCTCACTTCCAATGCTTTCTCTGTTATTAGTTTTTGACATCCAGATTCACTATTGGAGCATCTAGTAGTCAAGGACTTGCAAGGTTTAATAGTTTTACTTTGCATGCTTGGCTGAGCCTTTTCAGTTTGTTCATGTCTCCTTCTCTTGATTACTAGTTTTTCCTTCCTTAATTACTAGTTTTTCCTTATCTTAGTTTTTCAATTAAAAAAATGGTGCATCAATTTTAGCCAATTTATATGGTTAGGAAGAGAGCTTACCCTTTTCTTAAAGGTGGCCAAAATTAAAGGTACCCTTTTAAAAAAAAAAAAAAAATAGGTATAGGAATAGGAATTAAAGGTCCATATGATAGTTTTTATGTTTTTGGTAAAAAAAAAACAAATGTTAAAATTCATAAACTTGTAACTTAATTCTTAGGGTGCATAAACTTGTACCTTAATTTTTTTTATCACTTGAAACACCTTTAATGATCGAAAAATATGACAGGTAAATAATGCATAATTTGTCTATGTGAAAGACATATTGTTCATGCCATTTAAAAAAAAATATACAGGCAAAAGATATATCATCTATCTTTTTTTAAATAAAAAAAACTAGGCAAACGAATTTGGCCTTCCAAGCCCAAATGATCTTGGATTTTATAATTTCGGGTCAGACACGCATATTATTTTTTTTAGGCTAGTCACACCTATCTTTTTTTTAAAAAAGGAAATGGCCCTAATTTGTTTTTAAATTTTATAATAGAATTAACTTTAAATAAATTTATTCAAATGATATTAAAATAATTATATAATTATGTCACAGTTTTCAAACTAGTTATTTGACTCACACTTCGTTGCGGGTCATATAATTTTTTTCAGTAAAACAAATGAATATGCAAGTTTTTCTAACATGTTTTTGGATATAAAAAATTTTCAATTATAAATTGAAATGATTTTACATACATCTAATTAATTAAAATTAATACTTGATCAAGAAATAACTAAGATTAAGATATTTGACCTCACAATACAAGTCATGTACTCGGTCATGCTTAATAACTTTGTTTCCTATGATAAATATTTTATTCAATTAAATGATTATTTGTGTCAGTAAAATGTAAAAACAAATCATTAATGAAAGCTATTTAAATAAAACTGTGAAGCTTAACCATAAAACAACTCAATGTTGAATAGCAAAAAAAAAAAACCAATCTAATATTGGAAGATAAAAATATATATTTATTTAAAAAAACCAAGACAAACTAGGTGAGCCTCTTAAACACAAGTTAATTTCTAAAACTAGCAATTGTGAAATCTTAAACCCGGGTTCAACCAAGAAGCTTGATTTCAAACCAATTTCATGTTGAATGATGAAATAAAAAAATTAATTTAAAAAAATTGTTAAAGTGAAAAAAAAACAATCAAAAGAATAGAGATTAAATTTGATAGGAAAAAAAAACCTAAGGAGGATGAAATTATAAAAAATTAAATTTAAAAATTATTTTAAGCTAAATAAATAGTAATCAAAAGAATGAGGACTAAATTTGAAAGATAAAAAAATTAAAAGGGGTGAAGTTGAAAAAGAATTCCAATTCTATAAATAAATCAAGATAAAACAAATAGTTATATATAAAAAAGAGAAAAAAATCCAAAAAGAAAAAAATTTGAAGGGCCTCTCTGATATTTTGAAAGGGCATACATGAAAATAAAAAAGGAGAGAAGGAAGAAGAAAAAAGAAAAGGCCTTCAATGCTAAACCGAGCGGCCTTTGGCCACATGCACCACCTCTTTGAGGAGGTAATGCCAAGACGATTCAAACGTTATCATTAAAGACGGTGTTTGACCATCGAACGACCCCTTATATGCCGCCCAAAAGGCGCGAGGGCCATCACTCGCTGATGCGTGCAACACACGTGTGAACAATTTTTTTAATAATATTTATATATTAAATTACACTATTACCCTTAAATCAATTTGATAATTACAAAAAAGCCTAAGTGCAAATACAAAAATATCCCTGAGCTTAAGTTATATAAAATCCACTCTCAAGTGCATGTGAGTTATTCTACTATTCATTAAAAAAAATGAAAACACCCTTGGATGTAAGCGTTTTAAAAAAATGAATTTAAGGGTATAAAGGTCTTTTCCTTGTGCATTACAAAAACAAAATTACCCCATTTAAATTTTAGAATGCCAAATGGACCATTGTGAAATCATTGAATTACCCCTAATAAAATGGTTTCTTGGTTTTTTTAAGAGAAAAACAGGAATTACCCCAAATTCTAAAAATGCCACCTATTTCCTTCGCTTCTTTAACTTTGGTCACATGTCTTTTAATCTCACCCTCCCCTACAAGATTAGCCTAAATTAGCCTACAATTTGGTTCAATAAAAGCTAAAAAAAAAAGAAAAAAAGAAAAGGAATGAAAAAAAAAACATTGTAAAGAATCTGTCCATAATGTCTTGCAATGGGATCCACAATACATTTTTCACAGTGAATACTCCATACTTTAGATTTACTTATAATAATAATATTTTAGCTTTTAGGGTAATATTAACAATTACTTTCTTAATAATTATATATAAACCTAACATGCTTCATTGTTTTTTAAAAATCCCTTATAAAAATTTAATGCAAATAAAAAATATATTTTTTTTAAATATTTTAAATATTTTTCTCATATTTTGTATTTTTTTTGATATTTCGTATAAAAATTATTGATTTAAGATGCTTTTTAATTATTGAAACTTGCTTTTAAAATTATAATAAGTTTTAATTTTAAAAAACAATACTTCTAATGAAAAAAAACATGTTATATATATAAAGGTAACATATGAATGAGAAAACAAAGCTTTGATTAGAGGGATACATTTTTTTACTTTGTATTTCCAACCAATAGAACTTTTTCTAATTTGTTTTCTCATGTTTTGTTTTATAAATCATATTGCTAATAAAAAAGTATTTGATTTTTTTAAATAAAAGAATACATGAATAAAAAAAGAGATTTTTGACTAAAAAATATATTTTCTACAAAATTTAAATCATTGTATTTCTTATGAATATATGTTTTTATTTTCACACAATTAAATAAAAAATTTGAAAAGCTACCCACATCATTAGGTTAAAATATTTACAAGTGCATTTATTTTTTTGCTTCTTGCAATGAAGATCAACTTCTTACTCTAATCTTTAATTAATGTTAAAAATTGTTTCTATGATTTATGAGTTCATATATTTTTCAATTTGTTTTATAAAATGCAAGCATCATCTTTTTAATTTTTCAATTAAAAATGTTTATCTTACCGAAAAACATATCGATAGTGCTAAAACCTTCTAATTTTGTGTAGGAAATTAGCTAGGAATCTTACCAGTAATGTAACGCGGGATGTACTAACTAGTTAGTTGTAACTAAATAATTTGTTTGGATTAACAAATCGCAATCTACACAACATGCTATGTGCTAAAGAAAACTTACAGAATTTGACTCAATTTTAGAAAATTAAGAATTAACAAATCATATTAAACAAAGTGATGACAAAAAAGGGAAGTTTTTCCAAAAAAAATATATTTCGTAAGTCATTTGTGCTTGACCGAAACGATTGGAGTTTAAACCTAAAAATCTATCAAAGACTCAGTTTGTCCAATCCTACCCAGCATGCCTTTTTATGGATTTTTTTGGTTTCCATGAGTCATTCCCACGAACATTTTATACACATGATTTTTTTATGCACACGAGTTTTTCTATTCAGACCATACACCATTTTTTGAACCAATAACATTCTCCACCACCAACATTTTCATCACTTACATGTGTGGCACAACAACCACTATATGACACATCAACTAACAAGAAACCATGGCTGGCCAATGGCGACATCGAGAGCACTAACAAATCAGAGCAACTTAACAACCAATATCAACACTAATTTTTACATGAATGATACGTATTTTTTTGCCATGGAATTGTTTTTGACACTAGGTGTATAAATACACCTAGTCACAAAGGCAAGCAAGCCAGAGCACAACCAAGCCTACAAGTTAGGGAGAAATTTCTAACAAGACAAGTCCCATTTAGCCAAAGACCTTAAAATCCAACTTAAACTAGACTAGGCTATACAATTTATAGGCCAAATACACACTCCATTACCTTCATTTTATTTTTCTTTTTTTGTATATTTTTTTCTCTATATACACATATTGACTTAAGCATCAGGAAATTTCCTATGCCTTACAAGACTTTTTTTTAAGCAAATCAAACAACCACCAATTAAGCCAATCAACTCAGCCATGGAAAGCTTAACATTTTTTCATGATTATATCAGTGGTGTTGTTTATAGGAATTGTTATAACCTAAATTTTGAATTTTTTTAAAATAAAATAAATAAAAAATAAATGAATTAAAAATAATTTGAGAATTGGGCCAAGACGACACAAATTGAAAGTTTGAGGAATAATAAGGATGAATTATAAAATTGAGAGTCAATTTGATAAAAAATTAGAAGAATTGATAAGTTTATGGACTTAATTAAACTATAATTTATTTAATTAATGCAATCAAAGGCTTAATTGAAGAAATACTAAAGCTTGGGGCTAATTTGGGTCAAAATTACAAGAAATTAAAGTACAAGGACCATAGTGAATAGGTGAAGATACCATAGGGGGTTAATTGATTTTTCCAGGGGTAATTTTGAAAGAATTAAAAGTTGAAGAGCCAATTAAGGATTGAATTGATTAAATTAGAAACTAAGGACTGTTTTATAAATGGCATCAAATCCAGAGGTTCACTTGCAATTGATCCAGGGGTGAAATTAAAAAAAAAAGTTTCCATAAGGTCCCAATTGCTAAATGTCAGAAGTTCAGGGGCAAATTTAAAATATCCATTTTAGGTGAAAATGGTGCCGTTTCAAAATAAACTATTCATTTTTTTCAAGCCACCGATTCAACAGAAACTACAGCAGATCATCTGTCATGTCTCAGTTGCCTATGATCTCTCTTACGGCCACGATGTATGTCGTTATCGAGGCACGAACGCATGGCATTCTTTGGCTTTATAAAAGCTAGAGAAAGGCCACAAAGAAGGGAGGATAGAGAGAATGAAAATGGGGAGGGGGATCATATGTAGAGAACAACGAAGATACACATAGAACAGAAGAGAAGAGGGAAAACGAGCAAACACAAGGGATAAAAAAAGAGAACAAAGACAAGAGGCACAAGACAAAAAGACAGAAGAAAAGAACATAGACACATAAAAAAAAACAAACAAAAAACAGAGAAGAAACAAAAGAAGAGAGAGCAGTATTAGCTAGATAGATCCATAGAGGAAAAAGGGAGAGAATAAAGACAAAAAAAAACTAGAAGAATAAAGGGAAGGTCGAGACGGTTGCTATGCTACCAGTTTCTAGCGTCACCCAATCAGACAGAAAGAGCTTCACCATTGTCTTCATCCCCAAGCATCAGCTTCATCTCCAATTGCACCAGGTGAGTTTGTTTTGTTTTCCCCGCTTGCAAAATATAATTACCCTATCACTGTTGCAAGGATGCATGATTAATTCACGCATGCTTGCTATAGTGACTAGCTCGGTCTTGAGCCCGTGACTAGGTCGGGCTGGTTGGATCCAGCCCAACTTGTATGACTAGCCTAAATCCAAACCCTACCCCCCCACAAAAAAAAAACAAAGAACAGCTGAGGTCGGGATGTGCCTAGGCCTCTGGCCCAACCAGCTCAATTTGTTTTGGGTAAAGGGTCTGTTTGGCAAAACACACCTTGATGCTTTACCCCTTTTATTTCATCCCTTTTTGTTTTGATATCTAGCCAAACAGAGCTTTTTGAATATAAAAAAAATCCAAAAAAAGATTTGTGGACCCTTTTGAATTTATTTGTGGGTCCCTCATGTTTTTTTTTTATGATTTCACTGTATGTTTGATTTATGAATTTTACTATGAAATGTAAATCTATTATGCGATACATGCATGTCTTGTTTTATTCACAAAAAAATAAAAAAATAATGTAAGCTTTGTGCTTAATTCATTTTACTGGTTCATTCACTAGTGTCAGAGTCAGGAACACCGTATGTTTTTTTTGCTACAAAATATTTACCAACGCCAAAGTTGGAAGTATCCGTAGTCGAATATTTATTGACGCCAAAGTCAGGAATATTACAAGTAGACCATTGATAGCCTAATACAATAAACCCTTAACAATTTAAGACAAAACCACCAATACAGCCTAGTAGCGTACCTCAGGTATAATGCTTAAGGGGTGATAATATCTTTCATTTTGTGTAACCAATCTCGTACCATAGAATCTCTGGTGATCATTTAGGGTTTTTAGTGACCATAATATTAAGTGGTGACTCCTTAAACAAGACATTTCTCATCCAAGAACAAGATGCTAAAAAATTGCTATTTTTGCAATTTAATTTTTAAAGGTCGTCGCGACGTCGAGTGCGCAAGAACAAAATAAAAGCTTGTTCATTATCTTTCACTCTCCATTATAAATAATTTTTCATGACTAAGAAAACTCTAGGACAATAAAGAGTAATTGATCTCCTTACCACTAGGAACTAGTTCCCCTAGGTCTCTAACAAGTGCAGGTGCTCAACAATGTCATTCTAGCCATACAAGAATAACTTCATACCCTTCCATTCCATCAACATGAAATTCAATAGACAACTCCATTATGTGTACAAGATGCACAAAGATAACTTCAATTCCATAAATAATAAGACAAAATGATATACAAGTATACATAACACTTCAACTCTATGAAGAAGCTTATTTTTTCCATGAAAAGCACTCGTTCATAGATTTTAGCCACAAGTGTAACTATCTCCATCAATCCTCTTCTAACTCGCACTTGTATGTTCCCACCAGATGCAAGATGAGATTACTTCTAAAATTGAACATCATTTCCACCAGGTGCGAGACTCTCCACTTTGTCATATATCATTACATTCATCTCTCCAAAAACCTTATTGCTGAAAAGGCTAATTTAGATAATTATGATGGGCTTATCGATCTTAGAAAACACATACAAAATATTAGAAGCATCCGAGAACTCGTAACATAAAAGAGTGATGGCATGTATAAAACTCTCCTCACAACCTCTCATAGATCTACTAGGGTATGGTATCATAGCCTTGAACCTGGCTTTATCATTGACCTTCATGATCTCTGCATTAAGTTCATCTCTTGTTTTAGCACTGAATTCCAAATATTAGGAAGACCATTTAGAGATTGTGGTTATTGTAAAACTGAAGGGGTTTTTTTTTTACCTAAAAATCCAATTTCGATTCATTTTCATCTAAAAACACCTAAAAAGTTAGAATTGTCAAAAATCAATTTATCAACCTAAAAAACAAAAAAAAAATCCAAAAACACAAAGTTATACTGAGAAAGTTTTTTTTCTCTCAATTAGATTTACTTTTTTAGACAACTTTAAGGTTCAAAAAACATTTCAATGAAAGTTGCTAAACTAACAACTTTCTCTCTCTTTCTTTTTTTTTCAAGTTATTTTCTCTTTTCTCTCTTAAACTCAGAGGCTGAAATATTAAGAAAATGAATTTTTTGACCAAAATTAAAATTGCAAAAGTTATAAAGACTATAGAGGAAAGAAAATGAAAGTAAGGAACTAAACCAAATTTCTTTTAGTGAATTTGAGATTGGTTATGAGATTTCTTATTGTTTAATACTTTGATCTTTTTTTGTCAAATTTCATCTTTCTTTAAGATATTTTGACAGATTAATCATTAATTTAGACATAAAAAGCAAAGTTGAAAAAAAAAGTTTCAGGGTGATTTTTTTTTTCATGGCAATGATGTATTCCTACAATATTTTACCTAAGCATTTTAGTTGTAGTATATGTTGTAATAGATGTTTGTTGGGCCACTAAAGTTATTTTACATGTCTATGATTTAGGTATAAATTTAATTAAGGTTACGCCAAATTTTAATATCAATAATGTAACGGAAGATATAAATTATATATGAATAAAATTGATGAGAAAAAAAATCCTTTACAGCTTATAACCTCAAAACTTAATATTTGAAATATTTTCTCATATATCATTAACAATTTAACGTTTCATTTATTAATGTAACTCACCCAAAATTTATTAATGTACCTAATATTTTTTAAAAATAATTTTTACACCTTTAATAATTTTCATAATAATTAACCTTACAAAATTTTGCATTAATTTTCAATCTTATATCAACGCATCTAAGTATCACGGAAGCTTGAAGGATTTAGCTCATGTAACTCACCCAAAACCAACAATTAATCATTATTTGTTTTTCATGAAAAGCATACAAATCTAGCCCAGCTTATAAATGTAACGTGGTAATCCATTAAATCCATTTGTTTTATATAATGATATCAAAATCTATAAATATGATGATATCTTATTACATAAGTGTCCAACACTACGTGATTAAATCTTTCCTTACACAAAAAGAGAATTCCCCATGTGATGATAACGTTTTTAAAGGAGTAAAAAAAATTTAGTATCCAAGTCATTGATTTTAATGAATTCAATAAGTTTGGTTAATTTAATAATATAATTGTCGTACATATATGACATCGCGGTGAAAAATCCACTCTCATATAGTGTATTCTATTTATCTAGCAAACATGGAGAGACAATGAATTCTTGTCTTTTATCAATGGAAAAATGGAATGGGAGTCGCCACCAAGTATTTGGTCACTAGGAACCCTAACTGGTCTCAGAGATCAGGTACGAGGACTGATTGCGTAAAGAAAATGTATTAGCACCCCAAATACATCTTACCTAAAGTAAGCCGCATTATTTAATTGTCTGATAAAATCTAAAGTATTATTGTATTTCTAATTGCTGGTTTGTCTATGGTTTAAGAAAAGTTATCCTTGATAAGGAGATCCTTATCTTATTGGGTAAAACCTAACTGTTCTAACGTCAACCAAAGAAAATGATTTTAATATTAGGAGTACGTCTTACGTGTAAGTTCGTAATCCCAGATATTAAAAGAAAAAAAATAATTTTTTTGGATTTTTTGAAATGTTGGCCTAGTTCTCATGACTTTAATAAACTGGTTATTAAAACCGAAATGCATGTTAACACATATTTTGAATTTTTTTGTCGTATGAAAATACAATATGACTTTTTTTATTTCTAGACTTGGCCGTATACATGAAAACAAAACATTTTTTTTGCAACATTTCAATGAAAACCGAGTATTTTAATATCAAATTTATATCTTTACAATCACAAAATAAATACACGATTAAAAAAAACACCAATCTCATTTTTATTTATTTATTGGATTGGGTCCAGCTCGACCCATGTGGCTGGGCTGGACCCAGCAGGCCTAGTCGGGTCATTGGCTTCTAATGACCCGGATGGGCAAACAAGAGGTACGTGTGAGCTTCCTCACGCGTGCTTGCTCAGTTACTGTTCAAATGAATTATAATTCACTTGAACAATAAAATGCAAATGGAAATGCATGTATAAAGACGAGGAGAACAAACCTGGAGGCGAAAACAAAGTCGAAGACGATGGTAATAGCGTGCTCTAGACAACGCTTCCATCTTTCTTCTTTGTGTGTTATTGATTTTTTCTGTTCTCTCTAGTTTCCTTACTTCTTCGTTCGCTCGTTCTTGGTTCTCTGCTTTCTTGTTTTCTTTATGTCTCTCCTCTATATTTTACTTTTCGTCTCCCTCTCTCTCTACTGGTTTCTTTCACTTTGACTCTCTGTTTTTATTGCTCTAGTTCTTCTCTGGGTTCTAACTGCCTTTTTTTTCTCCTCTACTCTCTTCTCCCCTATACTCTCTCCCCTCCTCCTCCTCCTTCTTTTTTTTTTCTGCCCCCCTCTGTTCGGTCCCTTCTCTGGCTTTTCTAGCCAGAGAAAGCATGTGTTTTCCTTGATAATAAAGACATTAAGGACCATTATTGCAAGAGTAATGGTAATGGACGGTGATGGCAGGGGCGTACGTTTTTTCTCTGGTTTTATAGCTGAATAAATGCCATACGTTTCAGTAACGTATTGCATCGTGGGCAGCTGAGGCTAATTGTTTCTTTCTGCTGAAACGACTTCCCTAGTGTAATGAAGAAGGTGATGAACAATGTCTTTTGAAACGATGCTGTTTTGAGATGTGAAATGGCCATTTTTAGTTTGGTTACCCAAATTCTGAAATTTTGTAGTCAAGTCCTTGGATAAATTGTAATTGGACCCCTGAACTTTAATTTCTTCCAAATAAAGCCGAAATTGACTAAACAATTTTTCTTGTAATCGAACCCTCTATAAATTCAATTAAACCTTCAATAAAATTTAATTGAGTCCATAAACATCTGATTTTGGACTTTTCTTCTTCAAATTAAATTTTCCTTGTCAACAAGGCTTTCATCAGTAAAAAATATACTGTAAAATTTCAATCCTTGTATTTTATGAACCTTCTCAACCAATTTCTAGCTATTTTATGGGCATTTCAGCATCCTTTTCTCGCTGCTATTATTTTTTGGATTTCTTCCGAATATCTTTTGATATATATTTTTTATTTTCTCATTTTTGTGCGGGAACCCAAAAATAGGTAACAACATGATTATAAAAAAATTCAAGGAAAAAAAATAACAATGGCTAATCGAGAAAAATGAATGTTTGTCAATATTATAAAAAGATACTCTTTAAATTTTCTTAAAAGGTCTCAACAATCTCATTTGGTTACAAAGCAAAAATTTAATGAGAACAAAATAACCTCATAAAAAGAAAAAAAAGAAGCTTAATTACCAGCAAATCAAACGCTGGAGGACAGATTGAAAAAAAATCAATTTAAAAAAAACAAAAAAAACTATATTCGAGTTAGCATGTCAAATTTGCAACCAGATTGTGAGGTTAGATAACCTCATATAAAATAAATTGAATAAAACAATGGAAGTCAATTATTAAGCAAACTAAATAATAAAAGGAAAAATTGAAGAAAAAAAAACCCAAGTTAACCCGGGTTAACCCAACTACCCGCACCCTTATGAGATCATAATAACTTAATAGAAAGGAAAGTGATAGAAATCACGAAGTCGAAGGCCTAATAATCTAATGTCGAATGATGAAAATGAAAAAAAAATCAATTTAAAAAAATATCGATGACAAATTAAGGTAATCTTCAAAACTTGTAACTTGAATTATGAAACCAGGTTAACCCATAGAAGACAAATCTGAAATAATTATGAAGTGAAATTCTCAATCATTCAAAACTAAAAAACACAAAATAAATAGCAATTAAAAAAATAAGAAAAAATCTGGTATAAAAATTAAATGAAATAAAACAATGATGGATGAATTTGAAAATGAAATAAATCAAGAAAATGATAAAAAAAAAAACATGGCAATCAAAATAATGAGGACCAAATCTGGTATAGAATTAAATAAAATAAAATTAAATAATTCAAGATAAGGATAAAAAACCAAAAAAAATAGCAATCGAAAGAATATGGACCAAATATGATAGATGAACAAATTAAAGGAGGATGAAATTGAAAAATAATTTTAATTTTAAAAATTATCTCAAATAAAAAAATAACAATCAAAAGAATAGTGATGGAATTTGAAGGAAAAACTTATCAAGGGAGAGAGAAAATAATGAAAAAAAGGTTGTTATGCCAAACCAAAGGTTCATGAGCCACATGCGCTAGCCTGAGATGAAGGGTCGATAATGACGATTCAAATGACACCCTAGAAGTCGTTGTTAGGCCACCGAAAGAAGCCTCATGCATTGCCTAAATGGCAAAAATGTCTCTTATCCGTTGACATTTGCGTTGCATGCGCCAACCATTTTTCTTATAAAATAATATTTATATTTATTAAAATACCAAATTGCTCCTATTTTAACTTGATTATAACAAAACAAAAAAAAAAGTTGAAAATATAAAAAACCTCTGCACCCTTGCTTAATAATTTTTTATTCAAAGTGTAAGTATGTCATTTCATCATGCTTTAAAAATAAAAAGACGAGTAAGCCCCTGGATGCTAGTTTTTTTTTTTAACTTTTAAAGGTAATTAAATAATTTTACTATGCTAAACAAATACAAAAAATCCAATTTTTCCCAGTTAATTTGGTAATGACTAATGAGTCATGTGAAAAAGACCTTGTTATCCCATCAACAAGGCCTTTAATTTTTGTAGAGAAGGGAAATATCATCATTATATTGTTTCAATCCATAATGTTTTATGTCCTCATCTACATGAAAAATTGATTTTTTTAGGTTTTGTTTAATTTAACAATCCTAAAATTGAGTTTTTTTTTCCCACATTAACATAGTCGACAAACTTATTTCCCAAATTAGCATAGTTAAAAAAATAATTGTCACTTTAGCACATAAACAATGGTTGCATATGTACTGCATGTGTGACCACCTAGTTAAGTATTTTGAAGACAATTTCCCTTTCTTTTCTTCTCTCATTACTTTTTTCTTTCTTCCCTTGCTCCTTCTTCCTAATGGCGTAGCTCTTAACTTAAGCAAGATGATCTCTTTCTCTACCATTAAAAAAACTATCTCTCTCTTCCCCATGACAAACCTCACTTTTCTCTCTCTTTCAGCTGTGAATTCTCTCTTTCACTATCCACCCGTGACAACCACCGATTTCTCCCTATCGTCATTGCCATCACCACCCACAAACACCCCATTTAACCAATTTGAGGTATATTCACCTTCCCCTTTATTAATTTGTTATTTTACTTGGCTAATTTATGAATTTTCTAGGATAAGGGTTTTAGGGTTTAGGTTGGGGTTTTTGTTTATTTTGTTTAATTGAACTATAATTTGAGATTCATTAGGTATAAAATTAGTTAAGTAAGTATATCCATTGTCTGATTTGGTATGAAAAATAAATGAATTATGTTGTGTTGATTATGTTAGTGTTAGGGTTTAGTTAATGATTTTGTTAATTTTGGATTTTTTAATGTAACTTGAATAATTCGCTATATTGAAAAATTAACGTTGTGTTTTGTTTTGATTTTCACAAAACATGTCTTTTATAATGTGAATTCTATGTTATTATAGTGGTAAAATCATCGATAATAATAATAATATCATTTACCATGGAGGAAATACCGAGTTATGTAGCTTAGGATTAGATAGTTCATTTGATGAATTTAAAATTTTAGTTTGTGAAGGAATTTGGTGGAATTTGATGTTACTATTACTTGGAGGATGTTAGGCGGGGGCCATCCGAATTGTTTTGTCGGTGTGCCCATTACTAGTGATATAGGTTTTAATGCAATGGTTGGGTTGATCACTGTAAATTGGTTGTAAATACTAGAGCTTCATTTAAGTAGAAATCCAAAAGTATGAAACTTTTCGAGTTTGGAGTTGACTCGGGTCCTAAGTTACAATTAAATGACTACAAAATCATCACATGCAGCAGATCCATCTAGAACAATTAATGATGCAATGAATCTAACATCAATTCAAGAAATGATACACAAGGAACCTTGGTTGGGTATGGTAATAACTCCATATTGTTATGATGAATCTAAACCGAGGATGAGGAAGATGATTGCCATGTTGACAATGTAGTTGAGGAAGAAAAGCAACGTAAGCCAACAAACCAAACAATAAGACCCCCTATTCTTGAATTCAAAGATGTTAGTAGGTCTACTTATATGATGAGTTTTGATTGGGTTTTAAGTCGTAGGAATTCAAGCTTAAGTACCGAGTTAGAGGTTGGACAAATATTCTGAACCAAGGTTGATTTAACTAATGCAGTTAAGTGGTGACATGTAAAAAAATTCATTTCAATACAAAGTGAAACGTTCAACCACAACTTATGTGCAGTTACAATGTAAGTATAAACCATCATGTCAATGGTATTTGCGTGGGAGATATCACAAGAATTCTGATTCATTTGAGATTTCAGAATTGAAAGAGCCCTATATATGTCACAATAATTCTATTACTATGATGTTTATCATTGTCAAAGCTGAAATAAATATTAAATTTGCAACCATCCAGGCAACTATCCATAAAGATTTTTTGTATAATATATCGTATAAAAAAGCTTGGTTAGCTAAATAGAAAATATTAGAGAGGTTGTTTAGATCATATGAGAAGTCTTTTCAAATGCTGCCTAGGATGATATTAGTTTTGAAAGAATCAAATCTTATTGGAGATCGCATATTTACATAGCTGTATTCGCATATTAAGTTAAATCTCTACATGTCTTGGTACATAACACCACCATGGAAGTATGTTATGAGATTTCCACTTGACATTTTGTGTTAGCCAACACTTAATTCAGATAATTATAAGCTTTATGAACCAAGATATCATAAATTGGTATGTATGGATTAGTTTTTTTAACATGTAATAAAAATATTATTTATATCTTATAAATGATAATATAATCTTTTCTAATATATTAGGTGAATTTTTTAATATGCAAGAGTTTGAGAGTTGCGATCGCAATTCATGATGCTACCACCTATATTGTGCACTGTGCTTTCAAAACTTGGTTCTCATTGTACTGTTCTTCAATTAACAAGGTTGGGAAGGCTTAGGCTTTGGACAACAAAATAGAGGAGGATAGCCGTGTTTATCATGCACGATGACAACATGCTCATGGTTCTAATGGTGCATGCTTATCAACATGTTAATTTGTAAGATGTTTATCTATGTAATTTAACTAATTTGTAATTGAATTGATATTGTTTACTGTGATGAATTATTTGGTGTTAAGATTAAGTTTTTTCTAATTATAAATTTACCTGCTATAAAAATTAGGTGATTTCGTTGGCTTGAACTATAAATGTTGTTTTTATGATTTTGTAAAACTGTGTTTTTATCGGGCAGGAAGCTGAAATGGCTGAGACCGGCAGCGTGGTAGGTTTTAATTAGTTACATATATACTACATACACACGATTACTTATTATAAATTTACTATGGCCTCATTTGTTTGCTGGAAAGTAGTTTCCTTTTGAAAAGTGAATTATTTTCTTATGTTTAGTAGTGTAATGAAAAATAAGTTGGAAACTATTTTTCAGTGTTTGGTTATGTCATGAAAAAAGAGCTGGAAAATAACTTATTAATGTTTTATTTTTCTCAAGTTTATTAAAATAATAAAGAACAAATCTTATAAATTAAAAAGTTGAATGATAATGAAATTGAAAAAAAATATAATTTCATAAATTATCTCAAATAAAATAAATAATAATCAAAATAATAGAGATCAAATCTAAAAATAAAAAAAATGAAAGATGAAAAAATTAAAATAATAATAATTAACATTTCATAAATTATTTCAAATAAAATAAGTAACAATCAAAAGAATGAGAACCAAATTTAATAGATAAAAAATTTCAATAAAAAAATGATAAGGGAAAAGTAAATAACAATTATAAAAATAAGGATCAAAGTTAAAATACAAATTAAATTTTAAGAGATGAAATTCAAAAATAAATATTCAAAACAATATATATATATATATATATATAGAGAGAGAGAGAGAGAGAGAGAGATAAAATTTGAGAACCAAATTTGATATAATTAGTAAATAATATGACATTTCTAAATTTTTTATAACTTTCAGAAAGTGTTTTCTGTTTAAATTTTTCAGGAAAATACTTTTCTAGAAATCAAGCTAAATTTTCCTTTAACTGGAAAGTGTTTTTTGTTAATCAATTTTTTTTAATGGTAAATAAATACAAAAAAAATTTAAAAAATAAATTTTTAAAAATTATTTTTTTAAAAAACAAACACAGGACGACTATTTGTTGCAAATATAATACATGAATAATCTGTAAGTTGTAAATGTATTACGTGTGACCTAAAGGTGCCACATGTGCTCCATGCATTTCCATTATTTCTGTGCTAAAATAAAAATTATTTTTTTAATTGTATTAATTTTAAAAATAAATTTGTTCACTGTGGACCACCTTAAGTGTTTCTTTTTTACCCGATCAGTCAACTTGCCACGCCATTCATTACCAGCCAATTAAGTGTTCCTGTTTTACCCGATCAATCTGCTCGGTCAAACGTGCCGACTCCCCCACACGTTAAATCCACATCACTATTAGTCACACGTGGCATTCATTTATTGGCATGATCTCGTGGCCTCTACGCCACGCGAACACCTCTACTATATCAATCCCCTATAAAAAGTACAAAAAAAAAA
>Ga0325403_1001895_pt1 | contig 18041 bp, 10 predicted proteins | sample PopdelMetagenome_19_FD_205665 | JGI IMG/M metagenome (GOLD analysis project Ga0325403, IMG submission 205665) | Populus deltoides microbial communities from Bellville, Georgia, United States - Xylem-PdKOR-R4 | ecosystem: Host-associated > Plants > Phyllosphere > Stem > Wood/Secondary xylem...
ACCGACAATTTCTGGGAGAATCAATGTAGTTATTCGCATATGGATAGTTGTGGAATATTCTATGCCAGCAGCAGATAAGGTAATAGTAATGATGGGTTCCATGTGTCACTGTGGTACAGTACTATATATGTAATATGATTAATTTTTAAAAATATATTAAAATATTTTTTTTAAAAAAATTATTTTTAATATTAATAAATCAAAATAATTTAAAAAAATTCAAAAATAGTTTTTAACCTAAGAAACAAACACACTCTAAAATTTGCTACAAGGCAACTGTCGTTTCCTGAATTGATGTGCGGCTATGATCTGTTCTTCCAATTATGCAAACCCTAAGTAAGATACACGAAATTAATTAAAAAATTTCACGTGAGAACTCGTTTCAAAATTCAAAAATTTCACGAGAAAGAAAGATACTACAACAGTAGGCCATAAAGACATGGATAAAGGGGTAAAAAAAAAAACGCCATTTTTCACTGGGAGAAGATCAGTCATTGATGTGGTAAATTTGCTAATTTGAGCGCCGTAAATCTTGAGCAAGTATTGTTTTTGTAAATATAAATAAATATGCTGATGGGAGATGATGACACGTGGTGTGGCGGTGGTACATGGTCGTTGGTCAGAAGCAGAGACACACATTAATAATAATACACCAATAATCTTTAATCTCAAACAGCCTGGCCACTACAGCCGGCAAGCCCCTGTCGTGCCCTCAGGTTTTTTAGGGCAATTTACCTCCTCAGCCACGTCTTCACCTAACCCGAATTACATTTTATTTTTCGAGGCAATAAAATAGTACGCCTGATTGGACCGAGCTCCTAGCATATAAAATAAAAAATTAAAAAATTAGTATACTTGTTAATTAATTAAAAGATGTTTGGAATTCATTGTTGACTATCTCTTCTTCTTATTCTTTTCTTTGGAATTTTATTTTTTTGGTCACTGATTTTTTTAATTCTTTTTTTTATAATCAAGTTTAATGAGAAACTAGGTTGATAATTTATTTTATTTTTCTTATTATAAAAATATTTCAATATTAAATTAGTGTTCAATTTTCCCAAATAAAATTATTGATTGAAAAATTAAAACTTGAAGATCAAATTCAAAAATAAAATAATTTCATGCTATTTCTCTTCTTAATTACTATACAAGAGGCACATTTTTCGAAACTTAAGACCCAAAATTTTTAATTTTTCAAAGTCAATTCCTATTTCTTTAAGTCTTTATATCTTGGCATAAAACCTCATTTGTGTCACATTTTATTACTTGATTTTAAGAAGAAGAAGAGAGATAGTTGCCGGAAAACAGAAGAGGAGAAAGAAAGTGAATAATTGCTCATATCCTGATAATAAAAAAAAATATTTTTAATATCAATAAATTTTATTTGATAAGAGAAGTTTCAAGAAGATTTAACCCCTCATTTTGCTGAAAAAAACATATCTAGTTGGAGAGAGTTTTTTGTTTTCAGTTTGGTTTTGTATTTTTAAACCAATTTTTTGTTTTTTAAAAAGATAGTTTTTGGTTTTTAATTTGTTTTTAAGTGAAAATATATTAAAAATTGGGTTCTGAGATAAAAAAAACCTAGTCTAATTTTTTAATCACTTCTCCTATGATAAAAAACCAAGTAGACATACGATGCATCATCAACCTTTATTTTTAGTTAATTGTTTTTTAAAAAGTAGGAGAGATGACTTTAAAAGGATAGAAAAAAGATAAGGTCAAACATGAAGGTTTTTTCTTTCTTCTAACTTTGACTTTAAATTTCTTTTTTATTTAAATCTAAATTAATTAAAATAGATTATGTTTGTGTGTGAGAGAGAGAATTGAGATTAATTAAAATAAAATAAAATAAAAAAGTTGTGAAATTTTTAAATATAATATCATTTAATTTCTACTTGGTTTTTGAATAAGATTATAATATTATTTTTCTAATATTAGTAGGTGTTTATTTGGTGCATCCCTACATGATATTTGTTTTATGAATTTTATTCAATCATTTTTCTGTGTGTGTCTATTTTCTTTATCACTTGATAAAATAAAATATTAGTTTCAAAAAATAAAGTTATTTTACACAACCAGGCTCATGATTTGTGTTGTGAGATCAAATATTTTGATTTACATCTATTTCTTAACTTTCTAGTTTAGTCTTTAGTTAGTATTAACCACTTTCTAGGTTGGGATAGGTTAGGATGCCCAACCTAGTGGTATTCAAATTGAATTGAGATTGATTAAAATAAAATAAATTAAAAAATTATGAATATTTTAAATATAATATCATTTAATTTCTACTCGGTTTTTGAATAAGATTTTAATATTCCCTATTCTAATATTAGTAGGCGTCTATTTGGTGCAGCCCTACATGATATTTATTTTTTGAATTTTATTTAATCACTTTTCTGTGTGTGTTTATTTTCTTTATCACTTGATAAAATAAAATATCAGTTCCAAAAAATAAAGTTATTATACACAATCAGGTTCATGATTCGTGTTGTGAGATCACATATCTTGATTTACATGTATCTCTTAACTTTCTAGTTTAGTCTTTAGTTATTAACCAATTTTTTTTTACATTTATTTACGCATATGATTCTCGATTTATTTAATTGAATATATACAAAAACCTTTTGATGTACAATTATTTTTTTTGATGTCAGACAGATGCATTAAAAACACTTATATATTTATTTTTCTTAAATTAATTTTTTTAAGTCTAACCCACGGTGAATCATAATAATGGTAAATTGCATTTGGAAAACGAGAATAAGAAAAACAAGAAAAGGGAAACTAGAAGGAAGAGCAAGAAAAGAAACCAAAAAAAAAGAAATAAGAAAGAAAAAGAAGGAAATAGGGTATGTATTGGAGAAAAGATTCGGAGTTACTTACATGAGTGGGGACTCCTAAGATTGAGATGATGGTCGGCTATATGATGAGTAACCAATGTTTTTCTTGCTAGCCACACGAGTAACGGTATAAATTGATTAATTTGCCACGAGGTGCAGACAAATGGCATCAATGATACTGATGACCAATATAAATTGATTAGTCTACCACGAGGTGGAGACTAATGACATCAATGGTTACTAATGAATCAATATAAATTGATTAGTCTTTCACGAGGTGAAGATTAATGGTATCAATGGTTACCGATGACTGACATAAATTGATTAGTCTGTCATGAGGTAAAGACTAATTGCATTAGTGGTACTGATGACCGATAACTATTTTGATTAGTCTATCACGTGGTGGGGGACTAATGGTATCAATCTGTACTAACACCAAGATTTAAATGTTTAGTTGGCCATGAAAGTGGTGGCTAAGGATGTTATCTAATATTGACATCGAGAAATAATTTGATTAGTCTACAACTAGGTGAAGACTAATGAAAACAATTTATACTGATATCACAATTGTTTGATTTAGTTAGCCATAAAAGGAAACATTAAGGGCATCAAGACTACTAATATATGGGTAAATGGTTGGTCATGGGAATGAGGGAATATTGGCTATTTTGATTATCATTGTGATATTATTTAAGGGTTTATGAGATTTATTACTGGTGAGTCGTGTGGATTACTGTTAGAGGCTAGACATTTAGATGACTTGTCGTTTATGATAATCCAACCTTAAATCAATTATTCAAAGGTGAAAAGAATATTTGATCTTCAGGTAAGTAATATCTGTATAAATCCTAAACAACTCTAGAATTGTCTATAGGGATCAATGAGACCTGAAAAGTTTTAAATTTATCATTTCTGTTGTGTATGTCTTTTGAAAAACCCAACACCACAACTATAATAATAATAAAGGCATCCTATGAGAGCTAACCATGTTGTTACTCAATCAGATCTTTATTGGTCAGTTGAGAATTGTATTAACTAAGGTTGCCAATTTTATTATGCCTGGCATTCCATTTTCTTACTAGAATGATAAATTTCAGTCTTAGAACATTTTGATATTCCGTTCCGTATATTGTGTGTGTGCAATTCAAAATGTTAATTTAATATGCATCATTTCAATTCCAATTTAAAGATAAATTAAATTTAAATTGTGCAATACAAACATAATGCAAACATCTAAATCTAATTTTAAAATTTTAAATATTTTTAAATTCTAAATCCTAAATCCTAAATAGTCAAGAGTCAAAACTAACAGGTTGTTTAGAACCCTTGGAATTGAATTCAATTCCAATAATTAAATTATTTTTTATTTTTGAAATTCTTTTAAGGATATTGATTTGAATTCCAAATGGGATTCAAAATATAAAAAAAATAGACAAAAGCAAATCAGATAAAAACCCTCTGATTCGCTAATAACCTTCTTTTTCCCACTTGACTTCTCATTTACAATATGTTGAAGCAGAAAACAAAATGCAAGGCTAACTTGTATGGTTATTAATAAAATGTTGATGGCTCAATCTAACATTGAATAATTTTTATTTTTTTTCCTATTTATTGGTTAAAAGTAAAACACAACACTTTCCCCGAAGCATGCAACATAATTTTAGAAACATAATTTTAGAGGCAATGCTCTCTAGCTGCTCACGTAAGCAGGTGTGCCCACAAATCATATATACTGATTAGGCCTGTTCATGGTTTGGTTTGGTTCGGTTCGGTTTGAACCATAAAAACCAACCGAACCAAGCAACTTATATTTTTTAAAATTCAAACCAAACTGAATTGAATTCCGTTTCAAATCAAACTGGTTCGGTTCGATTAAATTTGGTTTTTTGGCTTAAAAACCGGGAAACCTAATCATGGATATGGTAATGGACCAGCATGCTTTCATGAACAGAGAATCCAAGGCTTTGGAAGTTTCCCTCTTCACATGCTTCCTTTTCCCCCTTGGTTTCCCTTTCCTCTATCGTCCCTCTCGGTCCCGTTTGGGTTTTCATCATCCGCCTCTCTACTCAATAATGGCTTCTTTTTTTAGTGGCTCCTTTTGATTTGCTTGTAGTCGACACAGTATAATCCATGTCTTGAGGATGGAAGCACTGTCAAAGATGATGAGCAATGTCAAAGATGGATAAACTTTACCTTGCCGTTCCTCCCTCTCTTTCTGCTGCAAGTGAAGAGAGAAGCCAAGAGTTTTTGTTTGGTTGCAAGTATACTAGATGGATGCGGAGACGTGAGTTAATGACTTATTATTCGGCTAGAGAAGAGACAAATGCAGGGGACAGAGACGCAAGGTGGATGAAAATTAAAAGGGAAAGAAGGCGATAAATCATCTCTAGGCGGCGACTTTTCATGTAATATTATCAATTAGGGTTAGGTTTACTGTATTATTTATAGGTTGTATATTAACTTTATTTTATGGGTGGACCGGTTTGGTTCACCGGTTTCAATGGTAAAATCGAAACCGAACCGAACCGGCAAGCTTTTATGGTTTTAAAAATTAGTTTAATCGGTTTTCCATCTCAGTTGGGTTTTCTCGGTTAATTTTTCATCATTTTTCTCGATTAATTAGTTTTTTTAAATACCCCTAATACTGATATCATAATTTTAGAGGCAATGTTGATTTAAAGTGTGGTTGTGATTGTTTTTTAAAATATTTTTTACTAAAAAATACATCAAAATAATATATTTTTTTTATTTTTTAAAAATCATTTTTGACATCAGCACATCAAAATGATACAAAAATACCAAAAAAATATTAATTTGAAGTAAAGAAAAAAATAAAAAAGTTTAATTTTTATCGAAATGCTTTTAAAACAAAAAAAATAGACAGTAAATCTCATTGAATAAAGAGTATAAAGGCATGGTGCGAAGAATTTGAAATTGATTATAAAGATTTTTCTACCATTCATATATATATATATATATATATATATATATATTTTGATTGAATAAATAATTTATAAATTCTATTTTTACATTCACAAAGAAAAAATGTTTTTTTTAACAAAAAAAATGAATTTTGAATTAAGAGTAAAATGATAAAGATTTATAATTCAATTTGATGTTATAGATATTCCAAACAGTATAATTAAATTAAATTTTAAATAAAGAGTATATAATGTTGAAACTCAAAAATCCCTCTCGATTCGAGGTCCATCATTTTTATATCTGTTGTCACATATTCCAATCAACAATTTTTTATTTTTCTTTTAAAGAAAGAAAAATGATGCTTCCAGTAGAGTTGTGGGAATATAATTTACAACCTTTGTATTGACATGTTGTCTTTCATATAATATAAAATCTTAAATGATGGTAGGAGGCGCATTTTATCGTATCAAACCTATAAGAATTTATGGTTTTTTCAAAAAAATAATAAAAAAAAGAAATTAAAAAAACCAAAATTGAGTTTATATTTTTATGGGTCTCGCAAACCGTCTGAAATCTGCTATTTCATTCTGAAAACAATTTTTAGTTTGTGTTTTTGGTATGTAAAGTATTTTTTTTTGTAAAAGTATGATTTTAATTTAAAATACTTTTGCAAAGATATATTTTTAATTTAAAATGCTTTTTAGATTTTTTTTGAGATCAATGTATTAAAATTATAAAAAATATTTATTTAAAATATTTTTAAATAAAAAAATAATTCATGTATTTGATAGTATGATTGTGATTGTTTTTCAAAATACTTTTTATTCGAAAATACATTAAAATAATATATTTTTTATATTTTAAAAATTATTTTTAACATCAACTTATTAAAATAATTTGAAAACATTAAAAAAAATATTAATTTTAAGTGAAAAAATAATTTTTTTTAATTTTTTTTAAAAACTTTTTAAAAACATAAAAACAAAAAAGGTTAACAAAAGTCGAATGAATGAATGGAGGACAGGGAAGTCTTAATCAATAATTAGCCCCGAGTGCTTGAGCAACTGGACAGGTTAATTGAGATTTAGAAATCAAATCCGTGTACGGATTTGATTAAACTGTATGATTAGTTGTGTGGGGTCCCCTAGATTAATGGTGTGGTTTTGTAAGCATGTGGGGTCACCGACACAACACTCTTCGAAAACTATAGATCCCATCGTTTCTAAATTAAGTTTTTATTTTTTTATTTTTTTTATTTTCCTTTTAAACTATGTGGTTTTGTTTTCTTAATCGCGAGAATGGAAAACAGCATTATCAATTAATTAACAAAAACAATTTGAAGGCAGGAGACCCACTTCAAAATAAAGGAAGAAAATAAGAGGTAGAAAAGTGCAATGCATTGTCAAAAAGGGGACTCGTCATTGTTACATGTGCAATGATGAAATGAAAGGAAATTTCCTCATACAACTAAACTTAAAGTACATGTAAATAATGAAGCTTCTCTCTTTTTATCTTTTTAATTTTTTTAATTTTATTTTTAAATATTTTTATCAGTCAACCAAGTTGTCTTTTAATTAATCAAGTTAATTAAACCATATCAAAATAATTTTTATATGGTTTAATTTTAAATTCAGACTAGGCAAAAAAATAAATCATAAAATTTTGAAGTTGACTCGCTAAGATGAGTTTAATAACAATACCAAATAGTTTTTTTTATTACTTATATATATTTTTGTTATGTTCAATTTTTTTAACCTAATCAGTAGTATGTTCTAAATTGAAAAAAGAATTGAACATCCATGATTGTTTTTAATTTTCTCTTTATGATCTAATGATACTAAAAAATAAAAACATGTAAATCCTTGGTCAAAAGTATGCTTAAGGCTACACACATTTTTTTCCCTTTCTTTGTACTAAAAAATAAAAAATTAAGATTTAAATCCCTCTCTATTTTTTATTGTATATTTATAATACCACATATCAATTATAAGTAAGTTTAATTGACAAGGCCACTCAAAAAAAAAAAATCTGTTATTAATTAAATAGAAATTATTGTCTTGATTATTCACCACTTTAGTAGGTCCATCATTAATGATGGTAGGCATCTTCACTTTATATGTTCGAAGGTGATGGATCAACGTGTTTTATATATGTTATTTTTTTTCCTGAATTCATGTTTAAAAAAGGCCAAAGATAGGATGATAACCCAACATCATTGGGCTCAGCTACGTGCTGTGCCCGAGTACATGTGGCGTCTAGAATGATTGTTAGTTCTATATATCATTTGGGCTCGACAAATGATATATAGAACTAACAATCATTCTAGACACCATATTAGGCCACAAGACTTCATTTATTTGTTCTTGTAACCCTTATCATAAAATGTTAAGGTCAAGAATATTCATCTCTCAACACCCCCATGTATATAAAAGTCTTTTAAGGACTTACCAATGTTCCATTAATATTAATGATGTGTAAGAGATATTTATCCCTTATTGATAATATCATAAGGAAATCACTTTCCAGTTCCTTCTATTTGCAAAAGGACAAGACTTATAGGTTATAAATACCTCATGAATCCCTCGAGTGTAAGAAAGGACATTCAATTCATTCTCAATATTTTTTAGCATATATATTTTCAAAAATATATCTCTCTAAAATATTATTATGCTTCCTCTCTCTAAAAAGATACTTACTTAAGCATCTGAGAGTTCTAAAATCTATATAAAAAAACATTTTACAGGTACCAATCACCTTGTCCTACCAAGCACCATGTACAAGCTACTAGCCACCTTGGCTAAAGAGAATGGATTAGATTACTAGTACCAAAAAATTAACTAGTTATCCAACACATAAGCCTTGCTTCTAAGTTTTTTGGATTTTTTACGACATCATTGATTGACGTTGTTTATGGAAACTGATAAAAAAGTCATCAACTATTCTTTTATAACTAGTTTTTGAAATCCTTAACTACTATCAATGATAAACGATCATGATATGTCTGAGATGGAATGTATCACAAACCTCCCTACAACTACTGGCATAACTACTCTATCAAAACATTAACTTTTCAAACATGTCATATTCCTCATTGAACCAATATATTAATCAAAAGAAGCTTTGCAAGGCTATAACACCACTCAACCAGGAGAATTGTGTGCATTTTTATGATCCCGTTGATGGTACCAATAAAATTCCTTTAGCAAGAAAGACTACTTTAATGATCAATAATGTTCCAAATTAGCTTAGAAGGCTTGATATACTGTGACTACAGAATGTGCACTGTTTATAAGAGAATCGAAAGGCTAAGCAACATTTTTGTTGCTTTAAAGTTAGAACATGATTTCCCCTTTTTACCCTGGGACTTGATGAGACAAACAATTTTGGGATATATTTTTTTGTCAACATTCACTAATGTCATCAAAACCTCGAAAGACTAAAAGCTTTCAACATGTATAAATAAAGTGTTGGTTCAAATCGTAAAACATGTGAAGTTTTTTTGACAACTGCCCATGGAAAATTAAGATAAATACTCAGAAAACATCTACTAGAAAAACTTTATTCTCTCCTCATATATGGAATTGAGACCATAATATTAGCAGAAATTGGAAACCCAAGTCATGGAGTCAACTACATCTCAGAGGGAAATAAAAATATAATATAGTTAATGACTAAAAATGTTAGTTTTTTCTATATGGATGATTTATTTAGAATGACAATGTTTTTTTTTTTTTTTTCTCCAGGTGATGTCATGAGCCTTTAATTAACTCACAAAGGATGAGATTGACTCGGTCTATTTAGTGCGATTGCATAACTCACCTTGGCAAGGATTGACTTGATATCCCCTAAGCAATAGCCCCAACTCACCAAGGATAGGATTGACTCAGTCTCCCTAGTGCGATTGCACTTTTTACCTTGGTAGTGATCAACATGGTTTTCTTAGTACGATTGCACAACTCACCAAGGATGAGACTTACTCAGTCTTTCTAATATGACAACTCATCTTGGCAGGGATTGACATGATATCCCTAAGGCAATAGCCCCAACCCACCAAGGATAGGAGTGACTCGGTCTTCCTAGTGCAATTGCATAACTTACCTTGAAAGGAATTAACATGATATCCCTAAGGAAATAAACCCAACTCACCAAAGATGAAATTGACTTGGTTTTCTTATTGTGATTGCATAACGTACTTTAGCAGGGATCAGCATGGTTTTCCTAGTATGATTTCATAACCTACTAAGGATGGGATTGACTCGGTCTTCCTAGTACGATTGCACAACTCATTTTTGCAGGTATTGACATTATATCCCTAGGGCAATGGCCCCAATTCACCAAGGATAGGAATGAATTGGTATTTGTAGTGCGACTGAACAACTTACTTTGGTAGGAATTGACATAATATCCCCAAGAAAATAGCCCCAACTCACCGAGGATAAGATTGATTTGGTCTCATTAGTGTTATTGCATAACTCACATTGATAGGGATTGACATGATATCCCCAAGGAAATAGCCCCAACTCACCAAGGATAAGATTGATTTGGTCTCATTAGTGTTATTGCATAACTCACATTGACAGGATTGACATGATATCCTTAAGGTAATAGCCCTAACTCATTAAGGATATGATTGACTTGGTCTCCATAATGTGATTGCATAACTTTGGCAGGGATTAACATGGTCTCTATAGTGCAATTACACAACTACCGTGGTAGGGATTGACATGATATCCCCAGGGCAATAGCCCTAACTCATCAATGATGAGATTGACTCAGTCTCTTTAATGAGATTGCACAACCTACTTTGACAAATATCAACATGGTCTTTCTAGTGTGATTGCACAACTCATCAAGAATGAGATTGACTCCGTCTCTTTAGTGTAATTGCACAACTCACCTTGGTACAGATTAACATGATATCCTTAGGTTAATAACCTTAAACTCTTTAAAAGATTTTAGTCGATCTCCCTAATGCAACCATACCAATCTCCATGAAAAGCCTATGGGCATCTCATTAACTCAATAAGGATTCATTCAACCAGATAAAGATATACCTGCCATCTAGATTTTCCTCTCGGTTCTAGACATAGAGCGAATCCTACTAAGGTTAGGTAAAGTTCAAAATTCAATTCAAGTTTAAAGAATCATTCTTACCAAAATTTGAAATTTTAAATATTTTACAAAGTTTAGGCATCGACTCATATAGATTTTTAAAAATTTTTCTATAAAAGAGAATTAGACCTTACATGGAATTCTTACTATGGACGTTACATCCATATAGACATGATAATAAGCATGTAGTTTATAAAATAATAAGCATTACATAAACATAAACCCTACAAGACTGAGATTTTTTATATGGCTAAGTAGAGATTGAGGGTTAGGGCTTAGACATCTAGGTTAAGCTCCTCGGCTAGATATTCCCCATGTTGGGCGGCTACAACCCTAATAGAGAACATGTCAGCAAAGTCTGATATAGGGAATGAATGAAAAAGCAACATTAAAATCCACATGTATTCCTCTTAATTAATTAAAGAAGTATATATTGAACATTGCAAGAAAGATTTTATCCTCAATCATCTTGGACAAAGCTGCAGACCCTAAAAACAACTCCCTAGGAGAATTCTTCAAAGCTTCCAGCTGCATCTGAGAGCTATGGACTTCTTTCTTAGCAACAAGTATCTTAGTCTTTAAAACATCCTGAGTGGCCTTTTCCTTTAGGACCCTCTGTTTTAAGGCATCAATTTCATTATTAGTCATTCGAAGCTTTTTTTTTACAAAGCCCAACTAAAGAACAACACCTTAAATGCTCTACTTTAATAAGTCATAAGCCATTTTAAGGCTTCTCATTTCAGCTCCATAACAACATTCTCTTTTCTTAACCATTGAAAGGCAGTCTGATCTACTTTATATTTGATAATGACCTTCTTTACATGGTTTCTTTCAATCATCTAATACCTCTTGAAATAGGTGTATATCATTAAAGTTTGTCACAAACAAGATTGTTAAGAATAATGGTCTTAAAAACACACTAAGAAGTTCAAATGGGGGAGTTCTTTACATTAAAAGCCATCTATACTGTAAGGGCTAGAAGACAGTTGTAGGTCTCATAAGACATCATTAAGATGCTTGAAGGAATGATGAGAATCCTCTCCACCTGCCTCACCACTTCGAGGTCAGCCTCTCTAAGTACCAACATCAAACTTCATGGCCTGCCTCTCCTCCTCGATCAAGGTTGGGAAACTGAAGAGAGCTCGACTAAGAACGAGGCTGGCAAAAGCATCTTTAAATCTCTATTTAATGTCCTCAAGAACTTTTGAGGTAGAGGGACCAATAATTGTTGCCTTTATAGCCAAGATTGAGGGTGGAGGTAGAGGAATTGTTGTCATAAAAGCATCTATAAACAAGGTTGAAATACCAATCTTTATAGGGATGAAGATCCCTTTTCTCTTAAAACAAGCAGCAATACACACAATTACTTCAAGAGGAGTTATATATGCTTGACCCTTAACTTTTTTTTCATTAGGAGTTTGGCTCTTGCCATTGTTTCCTCAGAAATAGTGTCCTCGGTAATAGAGGGTTTATTTACAATGATAGGGTCATCTTCCATTACTTCTCCAGTCTTGCCTCTACTCAAGTCAAGAAATGAAAACCTCTTTATTGAACTCTTATATACAAACCTTGCCAAAGTTTCTCCTTCTCCTTTAGCTGTTAATCATACATAAGAAAAAGTCAGCAATGAACGTAAATGTATAAAAAACAAGGGATGAAAGAGTTGTATACTTTGCAATATGGCTAGTAATGCTTATTAACTATCCTATTGATGTGGTACTCAATTGAGGCTGATGCTAACATAACACATGTTTTCTCTTCATCTGAGTTCAGACGAGGCATACTATTCACATCAAGGAGAGTTACCTTCCAATAATAAAAATAACCCCAAATCTGTTGCATCCCATCTCTGGCGTTAACTAGTCTAATATGCTTTATTATCAACCACCTTCCCCTCTATTTCTTAACATGCACAGGCTTGCCCTGCAAGATTCCTTGTATGGTTCCTATGGTTTTGTTGGTGAAGGTATAAAACCAATGCATGTCATTGCTATCGTCGGTGTTAACGACCAGATGATAATATGCCTTATTATTAGCCACCTCCCTTTCTTATCAAAGATTTTCTTTTTAAAAAAGCACCACTTCATAATGGTTTGACAAGTCTCCTTTTTATAAGGACACGATATCAAGATCTTGCAAAAGACAAATATCTTTTCTAGGGGTCAATAAAAAAAAATTATGAATTACCAAAACAAGAAGTCTTCTTTTAAAAGGGACAAATGTCAAAATTTAATTTTTTATGAATAACCAAATCGTCGAGTCTCTTATTTTTAGGAACTAACATCAAATTTTCCACAAAACAATTAGATGTTCAAATTGAATTAGTAAAATTAATGGCAATCATAAGATAAATTTAGATAAAAACATAGTAAAAATATTTTTTTCATAAGAAAAAAATATAGTAAGGATGTCATCATTTTTTTCTCAATGTATTAATGACTCCTTACCTGAATTTCTAGAACTAGATTAACTATTATTCTTATTCATGGTGTTAAATGACCAAACTGGTCGATCAACCTTCTCTTCTAAATGGAACCTTTTTTATTTTTATTTTTAGAATCAAGTATCCTAGTAAAGTGCCTTTTTTTTTACCACAATAATTCAAAAGGCAATGCCATCAAAACTTCCTCGTCTTCCTTCTTTCATTTTTTTACGCTGCTTCTCTGAATAACACATTGTGCTATTTGGGGGTTTGTAGAAATTCTGATTTGTGTTTAAATTAAGGCTGGTTGTTTGCATTCGAGAGAAAGAAAGATGGATGGGTTAATGAGTCAGGATTTTCAGGTGAAAGCCAAGCATTCATTAGAGGAAGCGCTGCAGAAAGGAAGGAAGTTATGCGAAGTGGTGAAAAATCCTAAATGAAGGTCATTTCATTGACAATCCTTGGTATTAATTGTTAGAGATAAACCTTCTTTCTATTAGCTTTGATTAGTAATAAATGAGATCATGTTTTTCTCAAAGATAAAGATGTATGTTTAACTTGTTATCTTATCGTATTCCTATCTTAGATTGTTGTATGTCACCTATAAATACAATGCATACTAAGTTGATATCCGCAGTAAGCTTTTCCATAATTCATTTCAGTTTCTAATTTGGTAGTAAAGCTTCAAAGCTCATGCTCTTTTTTCTTCTTCTTTTTCTCCCGATCCATTATGGCCGCTTTCTCTGCATCACCTTCATTTATCATTCATAATATCACCTCTTTTGTGTCTGTCAAACTAGAAGGACACAATTATCTAAACTGGACAACTTAGTTCATACCAACCTTGAAAAGCCATGACCTCCTAAGCATTGTTGATGTCTCTGAAGCTTGTGCTTCTCAATTCCTTGCTGACTTAACTAGCAAACCAACCTTTGATTTTAATCCAACATATCTAGTTTAGTAGAAGAAGGATCAATGTATTTTGGCAAGGTTAAATGCCACCCTGGATGAGAAAATTCTTTTCATTGTGTATGGAATTACTACATCTATATAAGTTTGGAATGCTTTTGCTACCATATTTGCTCCTCAATCTCGTTCAAGAATCATTCATCTTAAAAGACAACTCCAAACTCTGCAGCAAGGTAACAAATATTGTTATGATCATTTGTTAATAGTAAAACATTTGTGTGACCAACTTTCTGTTGTAGCAAAACCAGTTAATAATGAAGATCTTATCTCATATATTGTTAGTGGATTAAATCCCATTTTCATCCCTTTCATCACCTCTCTCAACTTTGCCACCCAAGATTAACCAATCTCTTTTAATGCCTTTCAAGCTGAACTACTTAACTACGAGCAACTCCTTAAAGCATAAACCAACCAATAAGAAACCAAGATTTCATACCTAGAAAAGTCACCACCAGCCAAGATCCATCCTAATCCAATCTTCTCTACCCCTGACTCCAAACCACAATCCACTAGAGTTTCCAAATAATTTTATAGGTGGAATGATAGAGATGATAATCTGGAAAGTGCTTTGGTTTAGAAGAGTTCGTTTGAGATCTTGTTATAATATGTGATGAAGGAGTCAAAGTAAAGGTGAGGGTTGGCTATTGGTTAGGATTATCAGAAACTGAGGATGACTCTAGGTTAGAGTCTGTAGATAGATGATTAGGTATGAGTGTAGTGTTGATCTGATGAGGTAAGGTAAGTTGTGAGGGTCTAAAATGATTGTCTAAATTAGGTAGATCAGTAGAAAAATTAGGTAAAGTAGCTTGAATATGAGACAGGGTGTTTGAGACAGTACTTGATCGAGTGGAATCTGAAAACTGAGGAGAATTCTGCTGCAAGGGAGGAGTAATACCGGTTGTAGTCAGTGTATCCTGAGCAGAAAAGTTCAACTCATCAAAGACCACATGTCCGGATGTGTAAACTCTGTTTGTTTGTGGATCAAAACATCAATAACCTTTATAATTAGAGCTATATCCAAGGAATACACATTTTTTTACTTCTGAAAGCAAGTTTATGTGCATTATAAGATCTAAGTAATGGAAAGCATAAAAACCTGAATGTTTTTAGTAATGAATAGTTTGGTTGTTTGTTTAATAGAGAGAAATATGGATATTTATTTGATAGGACACGTGCAAGGAGTCTGTTTATAAGATAAGTGGCTGTGAAGAATACATCCATCCAATACCTGAAAGACAAATTTGATTAAACCAAAAGGGTAAGACTAGTGTTGGTGATATGTCTATGCTTTCTTTCAGATACTCCATTTTGTTATGAATTGTAGAGACATGTGAGTTTATGAAGAATTCCATTTTATGAGAGGTATTCCTGGAAAACAGTAGATAAATAATCACCATCATTGCCAGTTAATAGTTGCTTGATAGAACTGGAAAATTGGTTTTCAACACCTCTAATTTTAAATCGAACAAAACAATTAAACACCTCTGATTTTTGTTTAAATAGGAACAACCATGTAAATCTGGAAAAATTATCAATAAATATCACATAAAATTTACAACCACCAACTGACATGACAAGAGATGTCTATACATCCGAATGAATTAATTCAAGGGGAAGGACTAGACCTATTATTGGACTCAAGGAAATGAAGTTTATGACTCTTAACTACCTGACAGGACTCACATAATGTTTGAATTTTTTTAATCCAGAAACAGGTATGAATGAGTTTTTCACTAAACTAGAAACATTGGTGTTTGACAGATGACCCAATCATGAATACCAGACTTGAAAAGGAGCAGTAACACCTAAAAGTGTAGTAAAAGGAGAAAGCATAGCAGTTTTGGGAGTTGACTTGTTGAATTTGAGTTGCTGCAGGAACATTGGATATAAACCAACTTTACTCGGCCCTTGAAGGAGAATTTCCTTGGTCTGCAGATCCTTCACAAAGAAATGAGTTGTTATGAGTATAAAATAACAGTTGTTATCAAAGAAAAAAACATTGAATAGATAATAGATTTGATGAGGAAGATGGATAGTGAAGAATATTGGTTAAAAGAAATTTTGATGTAGGTGTAGCAAATATAGAAAAACCAGTATTGGTGATATATAAACCTCCTCCATTACCAACGATAACTTTGCCATTTCCATGATATGGTTGCCAATGCAAGGTTAATTTCTGGAATTTAGAAGTGATGTGATTATTTGCACCATTGTCAAGATACCATAGCTATTCAGGTCCCTGTTCCTCTTGAGTATGAGCTTCCATTGTTGCTCACTGAGCAAGAGAATGTCTGCCTTGATAAGAAAAATCCATGCGGTGGTAATAATCATAGGCCTAATGATTTGTCTTCCTATAAATTTGGCAAGAAGAAACCAAGATTTCCTACCTAGATTTACCACCACCAGCTAAGATCCAATCCTAATCCAATCTTCTCTGCCCGTGACTCCAAACCAGAGTTTTAAAACCCGAACCGACCTAATGGGTCGACCTGGGACCCGGCCGACCCGGACCTGAGACCGGTCCGGGTGGAGGCAAAAACCCGCTTGGAAATTGGCCTGGGGAAACCCGGTCAAACTCGGGTGAGACCCAATCAATTTTTTTTATATTGACAGTCATTAAATGACGTCGTTTTGGCCTTTTAAAAGGCCAAAACGCTGAAGACTGAAGAGTGAAGAATAACGAAGCAATATCAGTTACAATTTGCAAACCTAATTAACTCAACTCTTTAAAACCCAATTGAGGAGCGGAGGACGTCTTGACCATTGATCGCTGTTGTTCCTCTGCAAAAAAGGTTTGAATCTCCTTCTGAAACGCAGCGTTTTTCGTATTCTCATTCTATGGTGTACGCACACATCTCTCAATCTAGCCTCTATTTAGTCAGTCACCTTCCCGTCGCTTCCTGCCGTTACCTCTTCTTTTCCTTTGACCTCCGTGTCCTGGCCTATTACACCGGCTGCCTCTTCCCGGCCTATTGCATCGGCTGCCTTTTCCTGTTAGTATTACAACTACTCTTTCTTTCATTCTTTTTTATCTCATATCACTGTTAGACTTGGGACTTTTGAAGCATAAAAGAGTGTGTGTGAGTGCAAGGACTATGAACTAACCCTTATCTAGTCAAAGGCATGGGCTTTATTTCATGGACATAAGGATTGTTAAATTGAAAACACAATCTGGGTTTTGCTCGTTTGATCAAAAGCAATTAATTGCGTGGTTAAAGCTTGAATCTTGATCTTTATAGATTAGTTTTTGTCCATGATTTTTAGCTTGAATGAGGTTGATAGTGAACACCCAAATATCTAATATAGCTGTTACGGTGTTACCATGATTCGGTAGTGAAAAGTGCGTTGTGTGGAGGTGTCTGTATTGTGTGGAATTGGATTGTTAGTTTGTTACAATTGTGTTGAATTACACGCCAAAAAATGCTGCTAGTTTGTTAATTCTTTTACCTAATCAGATTTGTTAATTTCCTAGAGCATTGTGTTGAATCTGTGCCATAGGAGTGAATCTATATTGAGTCTGTATTCAGTGTATTGTGTTGAATCTGTATTGTGTCAATTGTATTGTTAATTCTTTTTCATTGAATGAAAACCTTAGGGTTGTCATTGTTAATTTCCTAGAGCATCAACTGAGTAGTCTTTTTCTGTTATATGTGATTAACAATGAGGCTGTCATTGTTAATCTAATGAATGGATTGCAAAGTGAGTTGGCTTGAAATTATATTCCATCTTATAAATTATGTCAGGTCTTAAAATGTCTTCACATGATGGTAGTACTC
>Ga0325403_1001902_pt1 | contig 18023 bp, 18 predicted proteins | sample PopdelMetagenome_19_FD_205665 | JGI IMG/M metagenome (GOLD analysis project Ga0325403, IMG submission 205665) | Populus deltoides microbial communities from Bellville, Georgia, United States - Xylem-PdKOR-R4 | ecosystem: Host-associated > Plants > Phyllosphere > Stem > Wood/Secondary xylem...
CGGTGTCCAAACTGGTGCATTCGATGAATAATTTCTCATACCCTCTTGCATAATTAGAAGACGTAGAAAATAAACTCATTTACCACGTGCACAACAAAGCTAACATCAACTATATGAAAAGCTAATACATTTTCCATCAGAATAAACGAGGAGCAGGAATGAAATATCTTGTAGATCGAGACTAAAATGGAAACCTTTGGGATACTTAGAGGATATGAAAGTAAGTTTATCTTAAAAAAAACGGACATCCACACTCCGAGGGAGCGAAGATCAAAGAGAAAACAATGGCAGAAGCAACAATAAGAGAAACAAAACCAACAGCAGCCTTACCTCTCCATCACCTCCCTTCTCTTTCACCTATCACCCCGCCTCCTTCCTCCCTATAAACCCTAAAGACAAGATCATGCCTTAAAAGCACGCGCATTCCCTCTATCTGGCATAATCACATCAAGTATGTTTCTGTAAATCATACAAAAATCAATCAATTTAATTCTCCGTTTCTCTCACAATGGAGTCGTTGATCGAGCTATGCGACCTAATTTCACAGAACCCTGCACAATTCGCTGACAAATTGACTTGGCTATGCAATCGCTGTCCTCAACCGGAGGCTCTCTTAGCCGGATCGCCTAGGGTTTCTCACTCACAGATCAATGCAATCCTTGCGATTTCTCGATGCCTCTCCAAAACCCTTGACCACACCGATAACCGTCCAAAATCACTAATCCTCACCTTCTTTCGCTCAATTCCGACCTCGTTTCACCCTTCCTTCTGGCCACAATCATTCCCCAACGACTCGATCGCGGCCTTTTTTACCGATTTCCTGGCGTACGTCTCAAAGTCGGCCGAATTGGATCCGGATTTCGCTGTCGATGTTGCCGGACTTGTTGGAGAAGTTGTCGTGGCTGCGATCGGGAACAATGCCGGTGAGAATTGGGAGAGTTCGGCGATTTCTAGGGTTTTCTTGATTGCGTTAACGAAGAATTTTGTTCCAATTTTGCCGGAGGATGGAGAGAAGTTGATTACGTGTCTTTTAGATCAGTTTAACCTGCCCGTACAGGTGCCGTCGTCACCTAGTGAGCGAATTGGGATGAATTCTGGAACATCTTCGTCACAGAGTTCGCCATTGAGCAATAATGTGAATAGTCATAATAGTAGTTACAGTGCCCATAATGAGATTTCGAGTATGGTGAATGATTTGAGTCAAATGTCAGTATCTTCGTCGAGTGCATCGACGACAGTTGTGGTGAATGGGAGTGGAGTCACGTGGAAGAGTGGATTGGAGACAATGGGGGTGGGACTTGATGGAGGTGGGGTATTGAGTAGGCAACAAGTGGCTTCATTTGAGGAAGAGAGTGTGGAGGGATTGGAGAAGCAGGAGATCGCATACAAGTTGATTGGACTTGTTTTGGATTGTGCTAGGATAGACAACAAGCTTTTGGATCAAGTTAGGTTAATTGCTAAGAAGCAGCTTCAATCTCTCTCTGCATTTTTGAAGGTAAATACTGCCGCTATCATTATCATATTATTGTTGTTTTTGTGTGTGTGGGAATGGTTCTTAAAGTGTATGAAGGTGCTTTTAGTGCATTCCACTGGAAAAATTTAATCATTGATAATTTTGGGTATTTATTGGCTGCGTTTGAAGCTAAGCATGCTTATATGATGAATTGATTTTGGATTCACTGTTACATTTTAACATAAGAGGTTTCTCTCAGGAGAAACCATGGATTGGGAACTTGTCACAGTAAAAGCTTGAAATAGGAAATCGGTTATGGGCTCTCTCTATTCATATATGCATGTATTTGGGGATATAAATGTCCGGGCTAGTTTTACTTGCGTGTATGCATGCGTGTAAGCACATGTGTGTGTGTGTGTGTGTGTGTGTGTGTGTGTGTGATAAATGAGTGTGCTTGTGACCTCGTACTGTAGCAGGGAATATAAATAGCAAAATTGTTGAATTTAAGGGTTGATAAGGGAAAATTGGTTATGTTGGCAGATACGGAAACGGGACTGGAATGAACAGGGACAACTTTTAAAAGCAAGAGTCAGTGCAAAACTTTCTGTCTATCAAGCTGCAGCCAGGATGAAAGTTCAGAGCCTTGCATGTCTTGATGTGGATAGCAAGACATCCAAGAGGTTGGTGCTTGAGACTCTGGCATTGTTGATGGATGCTGCAGAAGCCTGTTTGTTCTCAGTGTGGCGGAAGCTGAGAGTTTGTGAAGAGCTGTTCAGCTCATTGCTTGGTGGGATTGCACAAATTGCGGTAACCAGGGGAGGTCAGCCAATGCGAGTCCTGCTTATTCGCCTTAAGCCGCTTGTGCTGGCTGCATGTGCACAGGTATGTGTTATGGATAGTTTCCAATTTTGCTTGTACAAGCATGCAACATGGTCTGTAATGTTGTTCATTCCAATTGTAACAGGCTGATACCTGGGGTGGCAGTCAGGGAGTAATGTTTGAGATTGTCATGAAGACAAGTTGTCAGATAATTGAATCTGGCTGGACAAAGGACCGGGCTCCTGTAGACACTTTCATCTCTGGTTTGGCCTCCAGCATACGTGAACGAAATGATTATGATGAACAGGTTGGTTAATACTACAAGCAACAGGCTCCAATGCATCCATAACTTTGATATACAGATCACGGACACTTTCTCTCTTGGTGTGCCTGTCTGCTTGTCGAAGTTAATTTGGGAGGGCACATCTTGTTTCTTTTTCTTAATTATTCTTATATTCACTATGAATGAGAACATCAAAATGTTCTCATCCTTTTTTTTTGGGGTGAGACTATAATGACAGTAACAGAAGTTGTTTGCTCGCTAGGATTATAACCTTTTAATCATGGAAACCTTCACGCCCTAGTTCATAGTTTCCAATTTTTTAGCGATCCCTTTTTCAAATTCGTTCTCTGTTTACTAGTTGTGCTGATTTTCAGGTTGAGAAGAAGCAGGGAGTTCCTGCTGTGCAGCTTAATGTTATTCGCTTGCTTGCTGATTTGACTGTTTCCGTTAACAAGTCTGAAGTGGTAGACATGATTTTGCCACTTTTTATTGAAAGCTTGGAAGAGGGCGAAGCTTCAACTCCTGGTTTATTGCGACTTCGAGTATGGAATCTGTCTTCGGAGCAATTTATTATCTGATATAGATTTGATTTGCTTGTATCTACTCGTTCTTTTTTATTGGTGGCCATTTCAATTGGTAATTTACTATTTTGCATCATAATTTGGAGGCATGTTATCTAACTTCTTTCTCTCCTTAACTTCTTGCAGCTTCTTGATGCTGTTTCTCGAATTGCAAGTTTAGGTTTTGAGAAGTCATATCGTGAGACAGTTGTTCTTATGACAAGAAGTTACTTAAGTAAACTATCAAGTGTAGGGTCTGCTGAAAGCAAAATATTGGCAGCAGAAGCCACCACAGAACGTGTTGAGGTATGCATTGTTTATAATGATCAGTCATGTATGATGTCTTTAAGACGGTTGATGGTTTATCTTATCATATGGTGGCTCACTTGTTCTATCACATTCTAGACTCTTCCTGCAGGATTTCTTCTGATTGCTAGCAGGCTTGAAAATAAAAAATTGCGTTCAGACTATCGTCATCGATTGCTATCTCTGTGTTCAGATGTAGGCCTGGCTGCTGAATCTAAAAGTGGAAGGTAGATATCTTTATCTTTATGTGGAATCTCTTGTTTTATTTGCCTACCACACAAATTATTTTCCCTCATTGCATTGTGTTCTGGTGTTGTTCTGCCTGGTACTCCAATTGTTGCAGGAGTGGAGCAGATTTTCTAGGACCTCTGCTTCTTGCTGTTGCTGAAATATGCTCTGATTTCGATCCCGCTGTGGATGTGGAACCATCACTCTTGAAATTGTTCCGCAACCTGTGGTTCTATGTTGCTCTTTTTGGTCTAGCACCTCCAATTCAGAAAATTCAACAACCAACAAAGTCAGTTTCAACTACACTGAACAGTGTCGGAAGCATGGGCACAATTGCTCTTCAAGCAGTGGGTGGACCATACATGTGGAATGCACAGTGGTCGTCTGCTGTTCAGCGAATTGCTCAAGGGACTCCTCCCCTAGTAAGTTGATTGCAAAAGGTTACTAAATGATTTCTTATTTACTAATAATATTTTTCCTGTTTGCTTTGAAATAGTGCCAAATGCCATCAACTTGTTTTTTCTTAGTTTAATTTTATAAGTTGCTGCAACAAATTGCTGTTCTGAAATGCATATGTTACACGCTCTACTAATCATTTTTATTTTTAAATTTTTGCCCCTGACATGACTTTAACTGAACCTATGAAAAGTTAACACAAGATTGCATGTAAAGTAACGTTGCTAGAACATGGCTCCACATCACCCCTGGTAGAACAATTAAATAGGAAAAAAAAAGTACGTTATTTTTGCAATTTTATAATGGGGCCACTTACAGTGACCTCAGTTTGCAAATGAATTGATCGTTTTCTGAATAAATTGTAAATTATAGTGAAATGTATCTGAAGTGGAACAACATTGTCTGATATTGGTAGATACACAACTCTAATGTCTTCTGAAAAGAATTTTAATGATTGCAATATGTTTAAGTTCTGCTTATATTGGTTTTCCATTTATTCATATATTTATGTTTCTGTTTTTTCTTTTTTCTTTTCTTTCTTCCTTTTTTTCTTTTCTCTCTCTCTCTCTTTTTTTTTTTTTTTTTTGGGGGGGGGGGGGGGTGGGGGCGGTATCAGGAGAGCCCCTGATGAATGGGTTTACTATTTGTTCAAATTAGGGAGGTTGTTAGTCTGTCAGTATTTCTCTCTTCTTTCATGCATATGTTTCTTCTTTATCACCATGCCAGCTTTAATAATAGGACTTTTTTCCTGCAAGATGACCAATGTTTAATATCAACTGTACAAGAAGATCAATTTTTTTTGTCTGTCTTGTAGATTGTAGTAATCTGAGACTCGTAAGAAATTGGGTTAAGATCATTATTTTGATGGTAAGGTGTTTAGCGTGTCAATTACTATATACTGGGCATTTATGGATTAAATATAAAACCGATAACTTGAATTGGTTTCCTTTTCACTATCAAACTAGTAGTAATCTGAGACTCGTAAGAAATTGGGTTAAGATCATCATTTTGATGGTAAGGTGTTTAGTGTGTCAATTACTATATACTGGGCATTTGTGGATTAAATATAAAACCGATAACTTGAATTGGTTTCCTTTTCACTATCAAACTAGAATCTTTTTGCTATATATGCTTTTGCACTCTAAAGTATTGCCTTCCTTAATATCTTAATTGATTTTGGATTATTTAAGAAGTTCTGCCTTTTGAATTGGCCTGCTTTACATTCGTTCTTAATTATATCACTCCAACTCTAACTATTTTAGAGAGCATTTCTATGGATTTTACACTTACTTGAGTTTGACCTAATTGTGTATCTCTCCAGGTTGTTAGCTCAGTAAAATGGCTCGAAGATGAATTGGAACTCAATGCCCTTCACAATCCTGGGAGTCGTCGGGGCAGTGGCAATGAGAAAGCAGCTTCAACCCAAAGATCTGCTCTTTCAGCTGCTCTAGGTGGCAGAGTTGATATTGCAGCTATGAGCACAATTTCAGGTTCTATAGATTTCTTAGCATGTTGTTGCACTTTAAATTTGTGATTCTGGTGGTGTTTAATTGTTTTCATCTTTATGCATCTTTCTTTAGTCATCTTGAAAAATTGGTTGTTTAAGGACCTTATTTGGTGGAATCTTCCTTGTTAATGTTAATGAAATATAAATTTTCAAGTCAGCTTTAATTTTGGTGTCCCAATCATGTGTGTTGTTTGCACATTGGTTTTACAGGTGTGAAGGCAACCTATCTTCTTGCTGTAGCATTTTTGGAGATAATACGCTTCAGCAGCAATGGTGGCATCCTTAATGGTGTTGCTAGTTTGAGTGCTTCTAGAAGTTCCTTCAGCTGTGTCTTTGAGTATCTAAAAACTCCAAATCTCATACCGGCTGTGTTCCAATGTTTAACAGCTATTGTTCATAGGGCGTTTGAAGCAGCAGTATTCTGGCTGGTATTTTTCAATTCATTCCATTTAAAGCCTTTCTCTGGCAATGCCCTTCCATTTGTACTTCTACTCATGCAGGGAAAGTTGATTCTTCCCTATAGTGCTTATTTCTTGCATGGAAGGTGTAAATTTTGTAATAATGCATCCCTGTATCTTCTCTGTAAAGTGCCAATTATAATCCCTATAATTCTTCCTCCCAGGACTTCACTTCAGTGAGACAACTAGTGATATCATTTTTGTTCTCATACTTTGTTTAAAATGAAACAAATTTGCTACTATAGCCGTGGATGATTTTCAAGTGTGGCACTAAGTGACTTTTGATTTCTTGTTTCACTGAGACTGTTCTTTGTAGTAGATATAGAAATGGTACCTTTACCTTGTAATATGATTTTTGCTTACTGCTTTCTTCCCCTCTTTATCACATTGTGAACATCATTAATGCTTTGATATGGTTTCAGGAAGATCGAATAACTGAAACAGGCAATGAAGCCAATGTTAGAGAATCAACTCTTTTCTCCCATGCCTGTTTTCTTATAAAAAGCATGTCTCAGAGGGAGGAACACATTCGAGATATTTCTGTAAGCTTGCTGACTCAGCTTAGAGATAAGTTTCCTCAGGTATGCTGTTCAGTAATGCTGTTTGCATTATATTGTATTTTTTTTCCTTTTTTCCTGTGATCCACAACTTCCCTCATCTTATATGGAAGAAATGGAACTACATATATGCAGGTTTTGTGGAATTCATCTTGTTTAGACTCCCTGCTATTTTCAGTTCACAACGACTCACCTTCTACAGTTATTAATGATCCTGCTTTGATAGCGTCTATTCGTTCTTTGTACCAAAGGATTGTGAGGGAATGGATCAGCATATCACTTTCATATGCTCCATGCACTAGCCAAGGTCTGCTTCAGGTTGGTTTTACAATATTTCCATAATCAGATGAAGTTGATTTTGATTTCTTTATTTGCTATGTGAATATCTGTGACATAACTGTTGTGCTTGAGTTTTTTCTGATATTTCTTGCAATTTAGTCAGAATCATGCATGCTCTCTTGTATGCTTGTGTCATGCTTCATTTAAACAAGGTCTTATACTAGTCAAATGGTTATGCGGTAATGCAAAACAGAAGTTTCCCTTCTATAGTATTGACAGTTGGCAATGATCAATTATTAATCTGTTTTCTCAATGGTTATATATTTTGATGATAAACATTTGGTATCTCAATAATTATCAAAGATTTGCTTGGAGTAAAGTGTGAATTTCAGGTGTAGTCACATTTTCTTTTTAAGATGCACTCAGTTTGGATGGTCCCCTCCCTATTTTGGGTGACCTACTGGTTTTTTATATAAGCTGCCTATGAATTACAAGTACATCTTTCTTTGACTTACTGGAATTTTGTTTAGTTCTGCATTTCATTGTAAATCCTTTTGAATATTTTTATGGAAATTAAGCTTCTTGATGTTTGACCAGGATGATCTTGTTTATTTTATAGAGTTTCCACTTTTCATTAAAATTACTTGTGTTTATTTCGTTTTCTGATGGGTTTTTGTTCCTTTGTTTGTGGTTCCAAACACTAGGAAAAGCTTTGCAAGGCAAATACGTGGCAGAGAACGCAACATACAACTGATGTTGTTTCTCTTTTAACTGAGATACAGATTGGGAATGGTAAAAATGATTGGACTGGCATACGAACAGCTAACATTCCTGCAGTCATGGCTGCTGCAGCAGCTGCTTCAGGAGCAAACTTCAAATCGACGGAAGCTTTCAACTTGGAGGTGCTCAGTATTGGTATCGTCAGTGCAACAGTTAAGTGCAACCATACTGGAGAAATTGCAGGCATGAGAAGGTTGTATAATAGCATTGGTGGATTTCAATCTGGTGGCACACCAACAGGTTTTGGTGGTGGTCTTCAAAGGTTGATATCTGGAGCATTTTCTCAACAACCACCAGCTGAGGATGATGCATTTAATGAGATGCTACTTAATAAGTTTGTGCATCTTCTTCAGCAATTTGTCAGTATTGCAGAAAAAGGTGGGGAAGTGGACAAGTCACAGTTTCGTGATACATGTTCTCAGGCCACTGCATTTCTTCTTTCAAATCTGGTAAAATGATGCTCCCCATCTTGTCATTGATTTCCTTGCTGTTAAGCTCAACTACTTTTGGGTCTTACCTTTTCTTTTTCATCTGTTTGATTTATTCTTTGGTGCTAGGCTTCTGAGTCAAAATCAAACGTAGAAGGCTTTGCTCAACTTCTACGTCTGCTTTGCTGGTGTCCAGCGTATATTTCTACACCTGATTCGATGGAAACTGGTGTTTTCATTTGGACTTGGTTGGTTTCTGCAGCTCCGCAACTCGGTTCTCTTGTGCTTGCAGAGCTAGTGGATGCCTGGTTATGGACAATTGATACGAAACGAGGAGTTTTTGCTCATGAAGTGAAGTATTCTGGACCAGCTGCAAAACTGAGACCTCAGCTAGCCCCCGGGGAACCTGAATCGCAGCCTGAAATTGATCCTGTCGAACAAATAATGGCGCATAGAATATGGGTTGGATTCTTCATTGACCGTTTTGAGGTTAGGAATTATTTATAATTGGCAGTTACATATTCTGTTATCAGTTTTCATTCTTTTGTATTTATTGGAATGCATTCTAGGTGGGATAATGTGTTTTTTAGTGGTATTCAGTATTCACATGCTGGAGTTTGCACATTAGAGTTAGATAATAACATTAAATTTAGATATTAGTTGTATTTGTTTTGCAGCAATAAGCAAATAGTTTTCTTATTCCATTAAAATATTGTGTGGTTTGGTGTTGTACAGGTAGTTCGACACAATAGTGTTGAGCAACTCTTGCTTCTTGGCCGGTTGTTGCAGGGGACAACCAAATCTCCCTGGAACTTTTCATGCCATCCCGCAGCTACTGGCACTTTTTTCACCATCATGCTTCTTGGTCTCAAGTTCTGTTCATGTCATTCCCAAGGCAATTTGCAGAATTTCAAAACAGGGCTTCAACTGCTGGAAGATCGTATTTATAGGTCACTTCCATTGACTACACTTTAAATTTGCTGCATATTCTCTTTATGCTTCAATGACTGTTTACTCAGCCCCCAAGTAACTGAAAGAAGAAAGTTGTATCATATATTTGAAATAATCTGCTAATAAAAAAATTAAAAAAAGGAAAAAAGAAAAAGTACTGAAAAGTGAAAAGAATGAAATAATCTGAAAATGGAATCTTTTGGTGACTGAGGATTGGGGTCTCTATGATTGTTTTATTTTTTTGTGTGCCTGTGTGTTGGTCGGGGTAGGGGATTTGGAAAACTATTGAAGTAGGTCAATCTGCTGGTTATTTTCCTGCAAAAGGAAATGTCGATGAGGATGGTATTCTCAGTTACTTTGTTAGTGGCCTTATCTGTTGCATTGTTGCTTAACCAGTATTTTTGTGGTTCTGCTAGACACCTCCAATGCCTGAGTTAACTAGGTTGGCTTGGGAGCACTATTGGTTTGGTTTCAAAGTTCTTTATTGATGATGATTAAATGCTTTATGTGTTGCGTCATTTGAGGATTGAAAATCATGTTTGGTGCATGTTTCAGGGCCTGTTTGGGTTGGTTTGCTTTTGAGCCTGAATGGTTTGATGCAAACAATGTGAATTTTGCCCATAGTGAGGCTCGATCTGTCTCCCTATTTGTTCACTATATTTCTAATGATGGTCAGTCTGATGCAAGAGGAAAGGGGCATGAGAATGGGACTTATTCGGTTGATATGGTAAGATTATTGCATTTGTTGCATGTGGAATCAATCGCCATGCATAGATCCAAGACATACTTCTTCCACATTTTAATACTTGTATAGATCCTCATCCAATTTTTTTAATCACTATCCTATGGTCCTAAATGTATGTGCTTTTTTCACATCCATCTACTGAAATGGAAGTTCTAGGCACTTCAAAAACACTTTATTCCATTTTTCAAATAATCTAGTAAACTCATGTAATCCTATATGTAAAACCATTTTGGATAACCTTTTGTGGATTTCCTAATACAGAAAGGTGGAGATACAATAGATGACCTTTTTTTTGTGTTGGGGACAGCTTCAATAGTTGTTTGAATCTCGGAGCTTGCCTTTGTATTGTATTAGTGGATTAATAAAAAGAAGTTATTACAGAATGATCAGTATCACCCTGTATGGGGCCAGATGGAGAACTATGCTGCAGGAAGAGAAAAACGGAGGCAGCTTCTTTTAATGCTATGCCAGAATGAAGCTGATAGGCTTGAAGTTTGGGCACAACCTACTAACTCTAAGTAAACCTTCACAATTCTATGCAATAAATTCATATTCTGTTGCCTAGTTTTTGAAGATGTTCTTATACTGACTTTCATGGAGTTTTTTTCATCATAAGGCATGCCATTAGTTTCTTAAGATCTTGACTCCTTTTGTGTTTCCATTTTTAGGGAAAATACATCTTGGCCAAAAATCAGCTCAGAGAAATGGATTGAATATGCTAGGACTGCCTTCTCTGTGGATCCAAGGATTGCCTTATGCTTGGTCTCGAGGTTCCCAACAAATACTAATCTGAAAGCTGAAGTAACTCAACTAGTTCAGGTATGTATTGCCATATCTTTATTAGCAGGGGTGTAAAATTGCAAGGAACTGATGATATGAAACGCCTGAATAAGAATTAACATTTGTAATGTAATTGCTGGTTAGAAGATTATATCATTTAGGAAAATCATCTTTTGAATGGTTGTTATGGAGTGTGGAAGTATAAAAGCTTATTGGGAACTAGTTAAAAATCAATTTGAACCATTGGAAAGTGGAAAGTAAGAGACTTCATGTTTAATTCTGTGCCACTAAATGATCTGCTATCATTTTCTTAGACTTTGAAGTGGAAATATTATACAAATACCGGAAACAAGAATATTTAAATTTTTTAAGCTGTGCTTGCAGATGGGGATTTCTGTTCTGCTGCACTTGCTTTATTTACATTTTTGCTAAAGTGATCTTCGGTATTTTTATGGTATCTTGTTTTTATTTTTACATCTTTCCTAATGTTCTAGTTATTGTTGAATTTCTTTCATTTTGAAGTATCATTGATGTTTTTTAGATCTTCTGTTTTTTTATAGCATCTTGTTTTTGTCTTGTTTGGCCATATTTTGTTTGTTCTTTCTTATTCTTTTGTTCTTTTTTCTTCTTGTTCATTTTTGGTTGGAACCTGATTCATTTTTTCCCTCCTGAATCTCTTCTATTCTTCTACTGTCCATGGGTATTTGATTTTCTTTAGGATTTTTGCCCATAAAAACATCATGATTTCCTTTGATATATAAATTTGAAGTCTAGATCCTAAAACATGACTCAAACAACAATGTTTTTTTTTTTTGCTTAAAGTATCCTTTAATTATCAGTGATGAGTTGAACCTTTTATCATTTAATAACCATACAAATTTAACAAACCCAAGACCAGGGGCAAGTTCAGCAATTGATAGTAGAATTAGTTTGCATCTCTTGTTTATTAGGTGCTCTAGTGTAAGGTTGATATCATCGCATTCATTTTTTTGTAGCATTTCATTGTCATGCATCCTTTTTGATACCTTGGTGTAAAAGTGTTTTGCCTCTTAGGATTGGAGCATGCTAAGCCCGTATCAGCTAAGTTGGGTTGAAATGGCCTAGTGTTGTCAAAGGCAAAATGAGCTAAAAGGCGCCGGGCCTGTAAAATGCCCGAGGCACTAGGCGCACACCTAAGCGCTTGCCTGAATGAACCAAGGCGATATGCTATAGATTAAAAAATATAATATGTATAATATTATATTATATAAATCTAAAATATATATCTTCCCAATTAAGATTAGATCATTAGAAAATCAAAAGGAAATATAAAATAGCTTAACATAGTCATATAAAGTTATATTTTTCACCCTTAAAACAAAATAAGATAATTTAAAGTAGTCAAATAGATTAAAAAGCAAACTTAGATATCATCATTGTTATTCATAAATCTTTAAAAGCATCTTCATCCATGCTTTCTTGTTCTGTACTTGTGTTTTTGTTCTTTGACTCTGTTCAACATAAAGTGTGGTTGGTGTTTCTCTTCAAGTGTCCTTATCTCCCACATTAATGATTTTTTATTCTTTTTTTACCCTAATCTTTGTTTTTTATAAAAATACCCCTAAGTTGTTTCTTGTGGTAAATTAAAAAATGGAAAAATAGGTCAAAACATAAATCAATTAAAAAGAAAAAAGAAAAAAGAAAAAAGAAAAAAAGAAAAATCCAACAGAAAAAGAAGTATTTCAACCAGGCGCTCTCTTTAACGCCTAACGCCCACTCACGAGACGCTCGCTTAGGCAATGCTTCATTGAAATTCATCGATCAAGGCTAATAAAGGTGTTGTGGCCTTGCTGGAGCGCCTAGGCAAGCGCCTCAGCACCTCTTGACACCACTGAAATGGCCTTATTTGTTGTTTTAATTTGAAGTTAAAACTCAGTGCCCCTGGCTAATTCAAAACCATTGATTTGATAAAGAGTGATGAAGAAATGTGATCTTTTATCTTTTTTTTGATAAAAGAAATTTGGCGATTATCCTTGCCTAACTCTAAATTACTCTAATAATTTTGTTTGTAAATATCATCTATAAGCAAGGATATTCTTCTTTAGTTTTGTGGAAAGTTGGAATGGGAATGATTTGTGTTGCCCTTTGGTGATGCCAGCCGTCTTTAATTTTTCTGGTGTTTCCATTGCAGTCACATATTTTGGACCTCCGCTGCATACCTGAAGCATTGCCATATTTTGTCACGCCAAAGGCTGTTGATAAAGATTCAGTGCTTTTGCAACAACTGCCTCACTGGGCTGCTTGTTCAATCACACAAGCACTCGAGTTCCTGACTCCTGCATACAAGGGTCATCCACGTGTGATGGCATATGTTCTTAGAGTTTTGGAGTCTTATCCTCCAGAACGAGTGACCTTCTTTATGCCTCAGCTGGTGCAGTCTTTGCGATATGATGACGGGGTGGGTTATCTGATGAATCTTGCCATTTGCGTTTATTTTTAATTTTTCAGTTCAGGCTTGATTGGGGAAGCCCTAACCTTATACTAAAAGAGGGGTTCTTGTGAGGTGGAGGATGGCATATCAAATCAATTCGAACCTGTATAGTTCTTATCGATTTATGTTGCATGAGATAAGCAAACCAAGGGAAAATTTTATTTTTATTTTTTGAAAGGGGAAAAACTTCTTTTGTAAACATCTTTTATCCACACCGACCTTTAGCCTCTTACTCATTGTAACCTCTCATCTATACTAGTGGAATTGTGGACAATCAGGTTGATGGGGAGTTGGATCAGTAGGGTCTGGTTTGTCTATTTAACCTTATAAAGCTCCAGAATTGAGACAGGGATTACATACTAGTCCTTTCTTGAGAATGAGATTTTAATACTGCCACCGCAAATACGCAAGTATCTTCATATTCACTGGATCTGTGCTTATATTATTTTTGCAGAGGTTAGTAGAAGGATATTTACTCAGAGCAGCTCAGAGAAGTGATGTATTTGCCCATATTCTGATATGGAATTTGCAGGTGTGGAAAGATTCATAGATTTGTGTGGCTAAAATGTCTGCTATTTACTAACATATAATAGTCTTATATTCTCTTCTCTGGGTTTCTATAAGTCGTGAGTTTCTTATGCATGGCAGGGTGAATCAGAATCAAAGGAAGCTTCTTCTGGAAAGGTATTTATAGGTTTTACTTTTAGTCAACCAGAACTCTTTCCTTTAGACATAATCTAAGCATTACTCTTGACACCACAGAAACTGTGAATAGTAATGGCCCCTTTATGCATGGATACTTTATATGGAAGGTTAGGCATGTGTCCCAAGTGGGATATAAGTTTATTAGTTCGCATTTTGTTCATTTGACCCAGTAGAATACAAGAGTTCCTCAATATATGAAAGGGATCAGAGGAAAGGCTTGAGAGATACCACCTTACACTGCTCCCTTACTGTATGTGTGTATTTGTCATATTTGGTTTATGAGGAGCCTGGTCTTAATGGTGCAGTGTGTCAAGAGGTTTTTGGCATTAGGAAAATGTATATACATATACTAAAACACAGTGCACTACAGGTGGTTGGTGAATATTAATAGCAAGTTTTGCAATCACAACCTGCTCTGTAAACAATTCCATGTCACATTGGATTACTTGAGATAAGTGTCACCTTTTGTGGATGTATGTACAATCTAGGGTGTTTTCATATCTAGGATACATGGGCTGTTCCTGAGATGCTACATGTGCATGTGCATCATGCTTAACTACTAGATTTATATATGCTTTTATTTCAGAATGTTTCCTTTCAAGCACTGTTGCCAGTTGTTCGTCAGCATATTATTGATGGTTTCACTCCCAAGGCCCTGGACTTGTTTCGAAGGGAATTTGATTTCTTTGATAAAGTTACATCTATATCCGGTGTTCTTTATCCACTTCCTAAAGAAGAACGCCGGGCTGGTATTCAGAGGTATACCCCTAATCTCTTAGGTAGCATTTGGATGCTGTCTCGAGATGTTAGAGATGAAGATAGTGGGGACATAGGGGACATGTCTCCCTTTGTTGAAAGTACAAAAAATCACTCCAAAATTGTCCCAGAGACCAATTTATTTTATGTCTCTATCTTTGTGTCTTTATCCAAACAAGTTTTTGTCCCCATTGTCTCCATCTTTTTTGTCTCGTGACTAATCCAAAGCTACCTTAATGCCTAAGCTCACTCTGTTTATGGCTTGTATCTTGCTGTTGATGTTGCCCTTTGAATTGCAACAATAGGGAGTTGGAGAAAATTGAATTGGAGGGGGAAGACCTTTACCTACCAACTGCTCCTAACAAGCTTGTGAGGGGTATCCGGGTGGATAGTGGAATACCTTTGCAATCTGCAGCAAAAGTTCCCATCATGGTGACATTTAATGTGGTTGATAGGTGTGGGGACCGGAATGATGTAAAACCCCAAGCTTGCATTTTCAAGGTATGATTGTGAATAGATCACTGTAACTAAAATTCTTATCGGACCCAAAAAAACTCTAGTTATAAAATCCCCTATAGAATGTACCACCAATGACACTGATATTAACAAATTCATATACATGATGAACCATATGCACATGTATTATTTATCTAAAGGGGTTTCCCATTTTCAGGCCATGTTATGTTTCTGATCACATAATTTAATGAGGCTTGCAGAAATTCTTTTGGATTTGAATGGAATAAATGGCATGGATGATAGTAAAATGCGTCTTCCTTTGTGAACTAAATTTTGTCAGTTTTATGTTTTGGTTCTCATTTACGCTGCTTGATAATAGATGGCTTAATTGACATTTTCCATTTTTCAAGGTAGGAGATGATTGTCGACAGGATGTTCTTGCCCTTCAAGTGATAGCTCTCCTTAGAGATATATTTGAAGCAGTTGGAGTTAATCTCTACTTGTTTCCTTATGATGTCCTCCCAACTGGCCCGGAGAGAGGTATAGTTGAGGTGAGTGTTTATCTGTAGCCTTTAATTTAGCTGTGCTTGTCTGGTGCAATGTTACCTGGAAAACAACTCAATACAATATGCAGAATGAGAGCAAGAGTACAGTTTGCCATTTAGAGTGGAATGCGGTCCCAACAAGACATGTTCATATAGAGTTAGGAATGCCATTCCAGAAATGGGAATTTTGTAATTCAAGACTAATAGCCAATCTCTAAACATCAGACTTCCCAAAATATTAGTCCTCCTTCCATTCCCTTTTGATGTGGCAAGGCTCAACCTACCATCCTAAATTATCTATGCTGTTTTAAAAGAATCTTCTGTAATGTTGTATGTGTATTTCTTATATGTTACTAACCATGTTTAATCACACAGGTTGTGCCTAAAACACGAAGCAGAAGTCAGATGGGTGAAACAACAGATGGCGGTTTGTATGAGATCTTTCAACAGGATTATGGGCCCGTCGGCTCTCCTAGTTTTGAAGCTGCACGCAAGAATTTTATCATTAGCAGTGCTGGTTATGCAGTTGCCAGTCTTCTACTTCAGCCGAAGGATAGACACAATGGGAATCTTCTTTTTGACAAGTACACATCTTTTTATTCTTATATTTTTATGGAAAGTAATTGTTGATTGTAATGGTTGGGGAGTCATGTTAGTTCATCCATGCATAAACATGCAATCCTAGTCAATATGGAAAGGAAAGGGGGGGAAGTGAAAAAAATAAACCTAATTCCAAACACAAATCAACGAAGTCATTAATTTTATTTTATCTCGTCTATTCATTTACTATCTCGACTGATCGCTCATTTTACCTTGTAGCTTAGCTAACACAACCAGTTCTTGAAAACCTAGAATTTAATATTAGGTTTAGGATTTCGAGAGAAGATTGACAACTTAACACTGCCATTCATGCCAATGCAGCGTGGGGAGGCTTGTCCACATTGATTTTGGTTTTATCTTGGAAACATCACCTGGTGGAAACATGCGCTTTGAGAGTGCGCACTTCAAGCTAAGCCATGAGATGACTCAATTACTAGATCCCTCTGGTGTTATGAAGAGCGAAACTTGGTTGCAATTTGTAAGGTAAGATTGGTGCTTGTTTTTGGATATTCTCTCTTGTATCTGCTTTCATGGACAAGGATTCTGAGAGGGTGAGTGTTTGGTTTCCCACCATTTGTCAACAGCTTGTGTGTGAAGGGGTACCTGGCGGCCCGCCGCTACATGGATGGGATAATCAACACTGTGATGTTGATGCTTGACAGTGGATTACCTTGCTTCAGTAGGGGTGACCCAATCGGAAATCTTCGCAGGAGATTTCACCCTGAGATGAGCGAGCGTGAAGCTGCCAATTTCATGATCCGCGTGTGCACAGATGCCTACAATAAGTGGACCACTGCTGGCTATGACTTGATACAATATATTCAACAGGGCATTGAGAAGTAAATAGAAACGTAAAAGAGTTAATTGTAAATGTACATGATTGCTTGTAGTTTTGTAATTGTTGTGTAGGTTTACAGCTGTGATTTTTTCAAGGGGTTTGCTCTTCAGAGAGATGAGGTAAATATTGGGAAAACGGCAAAATTCTAAAAATTGAGTCCTTGTAACCTGGTGGTGGATTCCGTGTGCGGTTTGTAAGAGTACTGTTTGTGGATCCTATACATAATGAAATTCATGGTTCTCTCGTTGCCAGTACAAGAAACAAGCCATGAAACCCCGCACCTCTCGCTCTTGAAACATCCTGGGAATTTGAGATTCCTTTCCTTTCAAGTAATCTTCAATGTTTAATTGGCATGCTACAGGGTACGGTGCTTCCTTGTATATATATATATATATATATAATGCGGCTGGACAAATGAAGAAATTGCAATACGGGGCTATACTCCTTTCTACATTATGAAGGAGGGGATAGATAAACTCACCTCTATCTCTCTCATTCCAAGTATAAGCAGCTGCTTAGTTTACCCAATTCTTTACGCAAGATCCACGGTGATCCATGACATGCAGCCCAATAAAGCCCATGTGCTTCTAGCTCATACCACCACCTTAATCGTGTATTTTATTTTATCTCATTTCGTTTTGATAATTGCGTTAGCAAGTCTTTCTGATTTTTATATTATAGTGTGTTGTATTTTTTTTAAAAAAATTTATTTATAAATATATTTAAGTAATTTTTTATATTACAACATCAACATTATTAAAAAGCTAAAAAAAAATATTAATTTGATGTTTGTACAAGTAAAATGCATACAAGAACAGGAAATACCACACTTTCATATATTCAAAAAATTCTTTGTAGTCCATATAATAGAAATTGTCCACTCTCATACACTTAGAAAATTCTTGGCAGTCCATATAATAGAAATACAATTTGCTCAACAGAATTATATTAAGAATTATATTATGCAGTTCCAAATCCTATTTTTTGGAAAGTGATTTTTTTTAAGTGATTTCAATGAAAAGCTGATTCTTGAAAAATTGATTATTTTTTTATGTTTGGCTTT